>JACCDQ010259729.1_pt1 | contig 12590 bp, 4 predicted proteins | sample 7446031 | NCBI WGS metagenome assembly JACCDQ01 (sample SAMN15323442, study PRJNA562643) | freshwater metagenome | isolation source: river surface water | place: USA:Blue River Watershed | collected 2017-08-17
GCCGTTGCTCCAACTGTAGCTCACGCCGCCACTTGCCGTAAGTGAGATGCTTGTTGTGCTGCAATCTAAGATCGTGGTAGCCGTGTTGTTCACGATTGCAGCAACTGGGGCTTGGAAACTTGAATTAATATAAATCGAATCTTGATCTTGGCAGTTTATACCATTAGAACCAACGACAATATACCAACCAGGTTGTGTAACGCTTAATTGGGGTGAAGTGGCAAGTTGTACGTTATTATTGTACCAAACATATGAAACAGCACCGCTAGCGGTAATCGTTAAAGATGAATTACAATTCAATGTTGTTCCGGACGAACTTGTTATTGTCAGGTTAGGTGTTTGAGCAACCCCAATAACAATCTGATCTGAAACTACACATGAACCCTGAGTAGCAGTAAGCGTAAAAGTAGTAGCAGTCGTAATTGCCGCTGTAGGATTCAATATAGATGAAGAATTTAGCGGCGTAGAGGGAGTCCAACTATAGGTTATAGGTGCGGTGTTGGAACCTACTAAACAATTCGTTACTGCTATAGTACTGCTTTGTCCTCCAGTCAGTGCACCTGAATTGATCACTGCACCATTACATGATATGCTAAAACTGAGTGCATTATTATTATTAAGGCCTTGTGTTTCTATGTAAAAACTAAGCGGTGAGTTTGTTGTTACAGGAAAGGTCTGACTAACGGAGGATGAGGCAAGGTACGGTCCGCCAGAACCAATTACACCCGAGGCGCTGGTTAATGACCAACTCGTTTCATTAAGCGTTGTTTGGCCATTAAGTGTTATGGTTAAGTTAGCCCCTGAACTTGTATTTCCGGATTGCACAGATGCGTTTAATTGCGCTAGTGCTCCACTGCAAATTGAAAAATCTTGACCTGCATTTACAACTGGAGGCGAAGTACATGGTACTGAACAATTGACTGAGTATGCCAGTTTTGTATTTGCATTCAATGCAGCACAATTAAATTTGGTAAGCAAAATGGTATACTGACCAGTTATTTGACATAACCAAACCATTTCTGCTTGGATTCCATTCGAACAACCATTATCGGCAGAGCCTACCGTACTCAGCGCAGCGTCATAGAGTCTTAGTTTGGTATCAATTGTACTTAAACCACATGTAGAAAATGTATATGTGCAACCCGCTGTAGCATTAAAATTAAATGCCCGAAAACCAGAGTTGTAGGTTGCGGTTTGCTGAACGACACCTGACGGGGTAATTGTAATGTTGGTCGTTGGCGTACTACAAAACTGTGCGTAAGAAAAGTTCTGAACCAACCATAAAAAAAATAAAGCAAGATAAATACGTATCACAATGGAGAGATTAACATATCTTAAACGATTGTTGGTTTTAAGGGTTGCTTTATTAGATTTTAATCACTTTCATTTTCTTGGGTAAACCTTTAATAACAAAATAATACATACCGGGCATAAGTGATGAGATATCAATGCTTTCTGAACTGCTGTTTAAACGACCTTTCAAAACAATTCTTCCGTTTGCATCGGTAACTGAGAAATCCGAAGCTAATAATCCTTCTGACTTGATATTTAAAGTAGATTCGGCCGGATTTGGGAATACATCAAGTGAATAGTTATGATTTTCAATGCCTGCAGTGAGGGTAAGGTTCAAAATAACGATTGAATCGCAGCCAAAATTATTTACTAGTACTTGTTCGTAAGTACCAGACTGCTCATATACGATTCCATTGAGTGTATAACTGTCTAAGCCTTCTGCAAATAGTTCAGCAGTTGTCTCTTGGCCTGCAGTTATTGAGAACACATCGGACTGAACAACACATCCATTAGGACTTGTAATAAAACAACTATAATTTCCTACCTGATCTGTTGTAATTTCAGTAGTCGTTTCACCATTCGGAGACCATAAATAGGTATTTCCTGGAACAGCACTTAATTGAATTACCTCACCCGGACACAAAAAGTTGTTGCCATCGGCAATCAAAATACCGGACGGGATTTCATTTACAATAACAGCAACTGAAGCTGTCGAAGAGCATCCCGAACTAGTAGTTGCCGTAACAACATAATCACCTGTTGCGACCGCAGCAATACTCTGACTTGAAACACCATTATTCCAAAAATAGCTGAAACCTCCTGATGCATTTAGGGTTACCGTATCACCATGGCATATATTTAAGGGGCCTGAAGGAAGAATTTGAACTAAAGGATTCGGTAGAACTTGAACAACAACAGGAGCCGATGTGGCATTGCAACCTTGACTATTGGTAACTAAAACGGTGATTGTATCACTTTGAGACACATTAATACCCTGAGTGGTTTCTCCATTAGACCAGAGATAGTTAGCTCCTGGAGAAGCAACTAAGGTCACAAGAGAGCCTTCACAAACAGTCGTTGGGGTAACAGGATTGATGGTAGCTGCAAAACTTTGGTAAACATCAACGACGATTTCATTTGAAACAGCACTACAACCTGAGCTATTAGTAGCTGTAACAAAATATATCCCCGATGAATTTACTTGAATTGTTGGCGTGGTTAAACCATTAGACCATGAATAATTCTGAGCAGCTGAAGCTGAAAGCAAAACAGTGTTACCGGCACAAAAACTTGTTGGCCCCGATGCTGCGATTGAAATTACCGGAGCTGGGGCGGCATTAATCACAATTGGTTGAGACACACTACTACAACCCAAGCTATTGGTCGTTGTCAGTGTGTAAGTACCTGGAATTGACGTCTGTATAGATGGTGACACTGCACCATTACTCCAAAGATAAGTTTGTGCCGGAAATTCCGCTGATAAACTTGCATAATCGTTTGGACAAATAGAAATATTAGATGCAATAATAGATGATACAGGTAGGCTATTCACGCTTACTGATACCGGAGATGATTGAACAGTACAAACACCATTTGAAATGAACACAGAATAACTACCTGTGGCATCCACTTCAAGTGTTTGACTCGTGTCATTAGTCGACCAGACATAATCAAACCCTTGGGGGGCTGTTAAAGTAACTGATCCACCCGAACAAAAGACCACCGGACCATTAGCAGAAATCATTGTTGGTGGAACACTCACGACACTGAAATTGAAATCCACAGTTGTAGAACAACCGATCGAATTGGTAAGTGTGTAACTTATGACTGCTGAACCTAATCCATTGGCCGTTACCACTCCACTGCTTGATATTGAAGCGATAGCAGGTGAACTCGAGTGCCAAACACCTCCAGTCACAAGATGACTCAGGGCAGATGATGAACCAAGACATAAAGATGTTGGTCCAGAGATTGGAGAAATACTCGGAAAAGCAACTACGTTAACAGGAACAAGATTTGAGTTTACGGTACAACCAAAAGAATTGGTAACGGCTACTTGATACGTTCCGCTAGATTGTACTGTTATGGCTTGGCTCGGTTGGGTAAATGATGGGTTGAGTGTGTTTAACCAAGTGTATGCAAAACCTAATGGTGCAGAAAGCGTGACAGAACCACCTTGGCAGAAGGTAGTGGTACCAGAAATATTAACATTTGCGGGAGGAGCCACAAGTACTTGTATATTTTTAGTCACGAAAGCAACGCAGCCGTTTTGATTCACTTGATATGAAATTTCAGCGGTACCCACATTTAGCCCACTAACGTCACCAAATGAATTGACTGCTGCCACTGAAGCATTAGAACTCGTCCAAACACCACCAGGATAAGCATTTGTAAAAGCAATTTGGCTCCCTTCACAAACCGTATTTTGACCGATTATTGAAGGTAAGTTTGGTTGCTGATTGACAATTACAGACACCACATTACTTGTTGAGGTACATCCGTTAGGATTGGTTAATGTATAAAAATAGGATCCTGAATTATTTACCAATATGGACGATTGAACCGAACTTGTATTCCATAAAATAGAACCAGAACCATTGACAGACAACACTACACTTGACCCCTCACAGAATGTTGTTGGACCACTTGTAATTATTTGTGCATTCGGATTGGGAAGAACAGTGATTTGTACTGGAATACTCGTTGCACTGCAGCCAAAGCTATTCGTTGCGCTTACCCAATACGATCCTGACTGAAAGACAACGCGTGTTGGACCCGTAAAATTATCATTCCAAAGATAAGTCGAGCCGCCATTTGCCGTTAGTACTATAGAATCACCCTGGCAAAAGGTAGTTGAACCCGAGAAATTAATGCTAGCAGTTGGTAAAGGTTGAACGTTTACTGAGAAAGGAGCTGAAGCATTCGAAACACAACCATTGGCATCTGTGACGACCAGCGTATAAACACCGCTGTTATTTATTGTAATACTTTGACTAGACGAACCTGAATTCCAAGCATAAGATGATGCATTTGGACCCGAAAGTGTCAGCGACGCGCCTTGACAGATTGTGTTGCCATTTGAACTAGTTATTACTGCCATTGGCAATGCATTGGTTTGAAGCGAGGCACTCATCGAAGTAGCACATCCATTAGTGGCTGTCAATAAATAGGAAACTTGAACCTGACCTGGTGACTGAGCAACTAGCTGACCTGTTGAAGAGTTAATTGTGGCAACTGATGGGTTTGAGGTACTCCAAATTCCACCTGGAATTGGATGCGTTGCAAAACTCGAACTGCCAATACATAATTGAGATACCAATGTAATGGGCAAGGAAACAGGAGAAGGCAAAACAGTAAGATTTAAAGCATCTTCATCAATACATCCATTTGAACCAGTTGCCGAAGCAAAATATGTGGTGCTCACCGAAGGAGTAACTGTCGTAGAACTCAATATTCCGCTATTTCCATTGGCATCAAGATAAGTCCATGTTAAAGGAAGAGGTGGACAACCGGCTGCAAGACCAGTCCATGTTCCACTGATGCCAGGGTAGTAATTAGCCACAATTGAATTACCTGAACCATCCAAAATATTGAAATACGGTTCTTGAATCCATTGACCTGGATTGAAATTAACGGAAATTTGATCACCCGAAGTTGCAGAAAAACTAAAAGACTGAGGACCAAATCCACTTGATAAAGTGATGTTGGAAAGAACTGTACTGCCATTCACTAAAACGTTTACAGAACAATTCGACCAACCATCACCATTGGAATCAAATAGTTGGATAGAGTGACTACAATTTGTATTATAGTTGACTGTAGCGCCAAGATTAAAAGACTCACCTGAGCAAATTGTAGCATCCAAATTTGAATTCACAAGAGGGGTTTGTAGAACATTTACAGAAGCAGTGGTAATACTATTAGGGCACCAAGTTCCTAAATTTGGCACACTATATTGAACTAAGACCACTCCAGGAGCTAAGGCTGTAAGAACCCCATTTAGAGCATTTATGTTTGCATAGGCAGTATTTGATACTGACCAAATGCCCCCAGAAGTAGTGTTATTAAATGTAGAATTGCTCCCTGCACAAAGTGAGGAAACACCTGAAATAGGTTGTAAACTCTGAACAGCTTGTACAATTAGTGTATCGATCACCGGACCACTTGAAATGCAACCATTAGGACTGCTGTAATTCAAAGAAATTTCTTTTAGACCAGCAGTTAAAAATAATAAGTTAAGCGTATTCCCAGATAGGTTAGTGCCATTCTGCAGCTGGTAATCGATTCCATTTTGCCCGGAAACTTGCCAAACGTAATTCTGCATTCCTACTGGCGCAGTATATTGATAATTTGATTGAGTGCAAGCCTGTAAATTTGGAGCTACAATAAAACTAGTTTGAATGGGAACGTGGGGGAGAATTGTGACAATGTAGTCTTCTGTCTCTCCGGCGATGTAGTTAAGGCAGGGATCTATACTCACAACACTTGTAGATTGAATCGCTCGCAGCCTCATTCTGTGAATGCCTGGTAGTGCTGTGCAACTTAATGTATAGTTGAATTGTACATTTTGTAGATTAGTAGTTGTGGGCACTGTTGAGTTCGCTATTTTTTCATTGGCTTCAAACAGGTTATTGTCGTTGAAATCTATCCAAGCAGCAAATAATTGATTTGTTTGATTTCCACCGCTTATACCAAGTTGATAGCTTTGACCTGCTGTTAGTTGAACACCATTAATGTTGCTATAGTAAGTATAATAAGGAGAAGAAACTTGTGCGGAGGAACTATTATTTAAGCTAGTTCCGCTAATCGAAACATTTGAAATTGCACAATTAGATGTTGTTGTATTAGTGTATGTTGGATAACAGTACGGATTGACGTATACATAAGTCGGGGTCGAAATCGCCGTTAAGTTAGTATTCGTACACTGCACTACACATTGGTACCATGATGACGTATTTGGTGTTAGCGTCATTGTTGGGCTTGTTTGACCTAAAATATCAACCCAGGGGCCATTTACTGTTAATCCTTGTTGCCATTGATATACTAAACCTAATCCGGTTGTTTGATTCTGTAAAGACAAACCTAAAGATTGCCCTATAAAAATTTCAGAACTACTTGCAATGGTAAGACCTGGTGCAGGTGTTCCTTGGCAAGGTGGAGGCAGCACAAGAGTTAAACAATAATCCTCAGTTTCACCGAAATTATAATTCGTGTGTGCATAGTTCGTAGCCGAAAGTGGGCCTTGAACATTGACAATTCTCATGCGCGTGAGGCCTGGTGTGGCTGTAAGGGGAGCAACGAAAGTACCCGTTTTGGTATGATTTCCAACGGAAGTAACATTCTGATTGTAAACCAATTCGTTCGCATCTAAAAAGTCTCCATCTTGGTTATAATCAATGTAAAATTGGAAGAAATTTGAAGAAAGTAATGCCCCACAACTTGTTTGACTGAAACTAAAATTGACAACTGATCCTAAATCAATAATAGGCCCTTGAACGATTCCTGTAAAATTAGAGTATTTATTCTGAGTAGATCCGAGCCCTTGAGGTGCTGAGCTGCATAAGCTTGTATTACTCATTGAGCCAACGGTAACAGAAGAAATCTCTTCGTTGGCAGTAAACAGAGCAGCATACGTTGGGTAGACACTACATTGACAAGGGTTATTCACAATACTTATTTCTAGTACATTAGACCAGTTAACTGCTCCAGAATTCGTGCATGTTGTTTGCAGTCTGTAAAAAGTTGATTGTGTTAATGATGTAGTGAGACTTGCTAAATTGGCACCTGAGATGTCTAGCCATGGACCTTGTGCTGTAACTGCACTTTGCCATTGTAAATTGAGACCTAAACCAGATGAAAGTTGTGAACTATTTAAATTAAAAAGCGTACCTGAACAAACTGAGGGACTATTGGAAACTATCACCCCAGGATTCGGAACACCATTACATATCACTGCAGCTGTCAACGAAATTTTATAGTCTCTTGTTTCACCGTAAGTCAAGGTGCTACAAGCTGATGCTGCAGTTAATGGATTAAGCGCAGCTGTAAACTCAGTCCGTATACGCATATTAATTTGACCATTTGAGACAGTTGTTGGCACATTGATCAAGGCACTTGCATTCCAATAAGCAAGCGCTGTCGAAGAACCCAAAGCAATGTATTCTGTTGTTTCGTACACACTATTATTGTTCCAGTCAAACCACGCACCAACAGTATTGTAGTAGCCACTATTGACTGTTAAATTATAGCTGAGACCTCCTTGAAGCGTAGTTGTTGCAGTAGTTGTAGGATAATTGGCAAAATAAGGAGAGGCAAGCGGTGTTAACCCATTGTGGTTGAGTGTATTGAGCGTAACACTTTTTATAGTGCCATAAAATCCACCGACTCCTCCTCCAGTTGATGTAGCGATACATGGCCCCAAATTGATTTGTATAGGCAAGGAGTTTGCTGAAGTACCGCAGGTAACGACACAACGCAACCAAACGCTTGACGTAAAAGTATGATTGTAGGTACTTGAGGTTGCGCCGGTAATATTAGTCCACGGCCCAGTTGCGCTCGATCCGCTTTGCCATTGATAGGTGGCGGCTACCGAACTTGAATTTTGAAGCGATAATAAAGTAGTCCCACCTACAGGTACTTGAGTGTATGTGGCATTTGTTTGCCCGGGGTTAGGAGCACTTGGGCAAGCTGCGCAAGCACCGGCTGAAACATAGGTTACCGAAGTCGTTCTGCATACATTTTGCGTTCCACATGCTGCATTTGTGCTCCAATGACAAAAATAGGCTCCGGCAACAGTAGTTGTAAAAGTTAGCGGCAACGCACCCGAGGCAATCACAGGACCTGTTATAGCCCCCTGGCGAACGGTTACAAAATCCGTGGGGTTAGAAGAAGCGAGCCTGTAAACAGTCATCGCCTGAGCTCCATTCAGTGGTGCATACTCCCCACCCCAAGAACAAGTGCTAAAATTTACTGTACCAGTTGTCGGTGCGGTTGCTGCACCATAAAGAGCTGTAAACTGACATTGTGCTGAATTGGTGGCACCACAACTTATACAAGAAATTGTAGATATTCCAGTAGTTGACGCTGTAGCACACGCAGTACCAGAATTCCAATGAAGATAGTATGTTCCAGAACATGTAGCTGTAAATTGTAGAGGCGCCAAACCAGCCGCCATAACCGTTCCGGAAGGCGAATTGAAACGAACCGTCACAAAAGCATTAGCGGCAGTATGATTCACTACATAACGATTTCCTGCCACTAGATTATTTACCTGAGAGTACTGTGCAAGGCTCGATGTATTGGAGATGGTCGTTACCGCGTTATTCACAGGAGCGGAGATAGCCGTTGGAAAAGAAACAGTATTGGTACACTGCGCCAATGTGACTCTTTTATTGAGCATGACAACACAAATGAAACAAAAAAATGCTGTTGTAAAACGAATGTTAAGTATTTTCACGATTATAGTTTGAAAGTGTTAACATAGAAATAACATTAAGTTATCCATGCGGACCCAAATTTACGGAATTGATATTTCTTTTTATAATTATGTTGTAAAAAGATAATTTTGTTGAATATTAATGTATTTTCAGTGACTATACGAGTTATATCATCGAATATTAAACAAAAACTCTCACAAATGTTTGACATTTTTATCAATCAGTTACATTTAAATACCTTTACTTTTTCTGATCATGAAACGCATCGGCTTACTCTCTGATACCCACGGCTATTTAGACCCAAAAATCTGGAAATACTTTGCCGATTGCGATGAAGTTTGGCACGCCGGCGACATCGGTGACATGGCTACGCTAGAGGCCCTAGAAAACTTCAAGCCCTTGCGCGTTGTTTTTGGCAATATTGACAACCATGTCATTCGAAGTGCAACTCAAGAATTTTTGAGATTTAAGATTGAAGAAGTCGAGGTTTTAATGACCCATATTGCAGGCAGACCGGGTAAATATGCACGACCAGCACTAGAGGAACTGCAAAGTAACGGCGCGCCGCAGCTTTTTGTTTGCGGCCACTCTCACATTGCACTCGCCCAATTTGACCAACGCTACAACATGTTATGGCTCAACCCGGGGGCTTGTGGTTACAAGGGTTTTCATCACATCAAAACCATTTTTCGCTTTTCGATTAGCGGCGCTAAAATCCACGATTTAGAGTGCATTGAACTTGGGCCCCGCATCGGTAATTCTACTGAACAGCAGGCTTAATTTCTTGTTTTTCAGTATTTCTACTGAATATTTTTGCGTGTATGACGGGTAATTTCGATTTCTAAATTCCCAAAAATGAAAAAGCCCCTTACCCTACTCTTTTTGCTTGTCAGCCAAGTACTTTTAGGACAAGTTTGTTCAATTGATGCCACACAAACCCAAGTGGGCATTTACCCTGATTCTATGCCGAACGGCGTTGTCGGGCAAACCTACAGCCAAGACCTCACGTTTGTCATGCCTTTAGACACAATGGGCTACAACTTCACCAATTTCCAAATTGTTTCTGTTGCATTGCCCGTTGGCCTGAACTGGGCTTGCAATAATTCCGCAGCCAATTGCAATTACAATCCGCAGCTCACACCTAACGGTTGTGTACACATTTTCGGCATTCCGCTCCTCGCTGGCACTTATAATATAGATGTCACGGTACTTGCCGACCTCAGTATCCTTAATGGCTATCCCATCCTTTTTCAACTACAAATGGTTGTTTTACCTTCAACTACGAGTCTGACTAACAATGGGTTTACAACTATCGGGGCTCCTGCTTGCGCTCCTGCTTTAGTGCAATTCGTCAACAACAATCCTGGTTTTGCATTTTACAATTGGGATTTCGGCAACGGCAATTTCTCCAATCAAGAGGCACCTACACCCCAGTATTATCAGAATCCGGGCACCTACTTAGTCGCTTACAATGCCTATGCATCATTAGATACCACGACTGTTTTCACCCTTGAAAGTCTACAAATAAACGCGATGAGCAATTATGGCGGCGGTTTTCCGTCTTTTGACAACGCGGATAGCTATTTCAAGCTCTTGCAAAACGGAGCCGTCGTGTATCAGTCTAACCTTATCGGTGATCAAAACCCACCGGTGCAGTGGACTTTGAATGTCAACCTGAACCCCAATAGCAACTATACCATTGAAATCTGGGAGGCCGACGACAGCTATGCAGAGCCCTATTTTGGCAACGACGACTACATCGGAAGCCACATCCTCAATCTGAATGGATGCAACGCATGTACGGCCGGGAATGCGAGTATCAATTATAGCATTGCCATGCAAGTCATTTTACCTACTCCGCAACTCACAACAATAGATACAATTGTCGTTTACGAGCTACCCACCACGCCAATCATTACTTACGATTCCCTTTCCCACACCCTCAGCACACCCGCGCTTGGCTTTGCTTATCAGTGGTACTTCAATGGCTCCCCTATTGCTGGCGCAACCGCTGCCACATATACCATATACCAAAGTGGTACATATGCACTTGTAGCGATCAATGCGCAAGGTTGTGTTGCGTTTTCTGATCCACTGCAGGCCGTTTTTTGCAATCCATATACACAAATGGCGCAACTAAGCGAAAACAACGGCACGCTCATCGTTTCAAATAGTGCGCAAAATGCTTCTTATTCTTGGTACTTAGATGGGCAACTGCTCCCCAACCAACAAAATAACATCCTCATTTTTCAAGAAAATGGCAATTACCAATGTATCGTAAGCGATGCTTTTGGCTGTTCAGACACCACTAACCTATTGCTCATCGAGGTCGGCCTGAACACAAACACAACGGAGCAACCGCGTATCTTTCCGAATCCGGCTATAGATTTGGTCACTATTTCAGTTCCAATTGACTGGCTTGACGTGCAATTAGAAATCAGTGATTTATTAGGAAAAGTGGTTTACAAAAGCCAGTTGCACACCCAGAAAAACACAATTCATTTGCCGGAATTGCTTTCGGGAAACTACCTCATTCGTTTGTCTACTCCAGAGTTGTTGTATCGGGAATTGATCTTTGTTTCAGCAGCTCATTAGCCCACAAAATAAACGTAGTTTTGCAAAGTGAAAGCAAATAAAACCCCACTCAGCAAATACCAATGGTTGGTCGTTGCAATTTTAGCCCTTACGCAATTTACTGTTGTACTTGACTTCATGGTCATGTCGCCACTCGGAGACCTCCTTATGAAAGACCTACAGGTCAAGCCGTATCAATTTGGCATTGTGGTCTCGAGCTATGCGCTCGCGGCTGGTTTGTCCGGCTTTCTGACCGCTGGTTTTGCCGATCGCTTTGACCGCAAGCGCCTGTTGATCTTCTTTTATTCCGGCTTTATCATAGGCACTTTATTTTGCGGCTTGGCGCAATCCTACGAACAGTTGGTTATGGCGCGCATTTTCACCGGAATTTTTGGGGGCGTCATGTCTTCGATCTCTATGGCTATTGTAGCTGATTTATTCAGCTTACAGCAACGCGGACGCGTCATGGGCTTTATGCAGATGGGCTTTGGCTTGAGTCAAATCTTAGGCATTCCCATTAGCCTCTATATTGCGTCTAAATCCAGCTGGCAAATGCCTTTTTATATGATCGTAGGTCTTTCAATCCTCATGCTCATGGCAATTTTATTGGCTTTGAAACCCGTTCGTGCACATCTCGACAAAAAAACAGATCGCTCTGCTTTCCATCATTTACTGGCCACCGTTAAAAACCGCAACTACCGCATTGGTTTTATGGCCACAGCCTTTATGTCGTTAGGAGGTTATTTCATGATGCCTTGGGGCAGCGCTTTTGCAGTCAACAATGTGGGCATTTCTCAAAATGAGCTCCCATTTTTGTTTATGGTCGTTGGGGTCTCCACATTTATGATCATGCCGCTCATTGGTATATTGGCTGACAAAATCAATAAATTTCAGCTTTTCATGGCTGCTTCGCTTGTCATGATTGCGTCCGTTTTGGTCTATGTACACTTGGGGGAAACCACACTTTTAGTGCTCATTATTGTCAACATTTTCATGATGGGCGGCATTATGGCGCGCATGGTGCCTTCTCAGGCACTCACCAGTTCTGTTCCCGAACTCCATGACCGCGGTGCATTTATGAGTATCAATGCTTCTTTGCAGCAAATAGCTGGGGGCATTGCTGCAATCATTGGGGGTAAAATTGTTTGGCAGTACAGCCCGAGCGCACCACTCATGAACTTTGATCTTTTAGGCTATGTAGTTGTCGGGGTCATTATCATCAACATCTACCTAACGCGCCGCGTGTATTTGTATGTAGACCGCAAAAACAAAGAGGCAGCCTAGGCC
>JACCDQ010227585.1_pt1 | contig 12586 bp, 26 predicted proteins | sample 7446031 | NCBI WGS metagenome assembly JACCDQ01 (sample SAMN15323442, study PRJNA562643) | freshwater metagenome | isolation source: river surface water | place: USA:Blue River Watershed | collected 2017-08-17
TAGGATTAGATGGTGCTTTAGGAACAGGGCTAACTACTGCAGGCGCAGGAGGTCTTGGTGGAGCAGGTACTGTTACAGGTTTAGGAACAGGAATTGGCACAGGGCTTGTTACTGGTGCAGGAACTGGTCTTGGAACAGGTATTGGAACTACACTAGCAGGTGTTGGTACTGGTGTTGGTACTGGCGTAGGCTCTACTTTGGCAGGCGTAGGAACAGGTGTTGGAACAGCACTTGGTACTGGCTTAACTACTGCAGCAACTGGTTTAGGTGGATTGACTGCTGCTCAACTAGGCGCTTTATTGTCTGGTGGTTTGACAATGGGGGGTGGCCTCCTTCAGCAACAGACTTCTAAAGAAGCCGCTCTTCGTGCGCAACAACGAATTGATGCTGAGACTGCTGCCGCTAAACAGGCCGCTCAGTTCCGACCAGTTGGCATGACTACTCGTTTTGGCACTTCACAGTTCCAAGTCGATCCAGTTACAGGACAGATTACTAGCGCAGGATACACATTGAGTCCTGAAGCTAAAGCGGCTCAAGACCAGTTTGTAAAACTTGCTGAAGCAGGAATTACTCAAGCCAAGCAAGGTCAAGAGCAATTTGCTCCTTTGCAAACAGGCGCACAAAGTTTGTTTAGCCTTGGTAATCAATACTTGGCACAGTCTCCAGAAGATGTCGCCAAGAACTATCTTGCTCAACAGATGGCTTTGTTGCAACCTGGTCGTGAGTTGGAATTGGCTAACTTGCAGAACAAATTGCAACAACAAGGTCGAGGTGGTTTGGCAGTATCTCAGGGTGGAACTTATGGAGCGACTACACCTGAATTGCAGGCTTTGTATAACGCTCGTGCTATGCAAGAGGCTCAGTTGGCGGCTCAAGCTCAACAAGCAGGTCAGCAACAAGTTCAATTTGGTGCAGGTTTGCTTGGTACAGGCGCTCAAACATTGGGTAACTACTATGCAGGTCAAACTGCTGCATACCAACCATACACAACTGCTTTGGGTCAGATTCAAGCCTTGGAAACTGCTGCACAACAACCATTCACAATGGGTGCAAACCTTGGTCAAGCTTCCGCTCAAGCAGGCGCAAATGTTGGAAAACTTGGTTTGATAGGTGCAGGTCAAAGTGTAGAGTTGGCTACAGGTCAAGCTGCTACAAATAACCCATACGCCTCTATTTTAAGTGGTTTGGGCGCTTCTCCTGCATTTGGTACAGCCGCAGGAAATTACTTAGGCGGTTTATTCTCATAAGGATTCATCATGGCAGAAAATATCGTAGCTAGTCTTTTTGGGTTAACGCCTCAAATGTATGGTGAGCAACAGAGAGTTGGCGCTTTAAATGAAGGCATCTCTTTAGCAAACCTAAATCCTGCCGCCCGTGGTGCGGCATTGACCTATGCGGGTGCTAAGGGTTTAGGAACTGCAATTGGTGGTGCTATGGGTGTAGAAGACCCACAACTGAAGATGATTAGCACTCGTAATGCTATTGCACAACAGATTGACAAAACTGATCCTGAGTCTATGCTTAAAGGCGCTCAGATGTTGGCACAAGCAGGCGATCAACAAGGTGCTATGGCGTTTGCTCAACTTGCTCGTCAAGCACAAAGCGAAATGGCTTTGACTCAACAACGTCAAGCAGCGCAACAGTCTTCATTGGCTACTGCGGCTAAAACTCAATTGTCTATCAAACAAGAAGAGCAATTGCGTGATGAATTGTCTAAACTTGGCTCTGATGCCACTCAAGAGCAGATTCTTGGCGTTGTTACTAAATATGGTTCACCTGATAAGGTTCTGGCTACTTTGCAGGGTTCTGCTGATCGACAGACTGCTAATCAGGCTCGTATTGATGCTGCCAAACTTGCTGCTGAAGCACGAATTGATGCGGCTCGTGAGGCAGGCGCTACTCGAGTTCAGATTGCTCAAATGCAAGCAGATGCTCGTAGAGATATTGCACAAATGGCTTTGTCATTTAAGCAGTCTCAAGCAGAGCAACCATTAAGCACCAAAGACTTGCAAAAGCGTGAAGCGGCATATCCACAGGCTACTTCTGCAATCAAGAGTTTTGAGACTAAATCTGATGCGTTTGTGACAGATATTGAGAAGTTGCGTGATCATCCTGGCCTGCCTGAAATTACAGGTTTTGCTGCAGGTCGATTGCCTGGTCTAACTGCCAATGGTCGTGCTGCTCAAGCCTTGTATGACAAGATTGTCGCTAAAGGTGGTTTCCAAGCATTGCAAGACTTGCGTGATGCCTCTAAGACTGGTGGCGCATTGGGTAATGTGTCTAACCAAGAAGGTAAGCAACTTACTGCCTCATTTGGTGCTATTGACCGCAGACAAGATGTTAAGGATGTTCGTGAGGCTCTTAACCAAGCAATTGGTGACATTCAAGGCTCTAAAACACGCCTTAAAGAAGCCTATGACATGACATACTCATACAAGGCTGAACAACCTAAAAAAGGCTTAACTGGTGAAGATCAGCAAGCCTTAGATTGGGCTAATAAGAATCCTAATGATCCTCGTGCAGCTCAAATCAAGAAACGACTAGGAGAGAAGTAATGGCTGAATTTGACCCAGACGCATATCTTGGCAAAACTGCAGAATTCGACCCTAACAAATATTTGGGTGTTCAACCTCAAGTAGCAGATGAAACATCTCGCTTGACAGCACGATACCCTGCTCCGATGGCAGACCAAATACCTGGCTATGGAAAGCCAGTTCCTGCTGCCAAGAACGAGAAAAATCTCAGTCTAAGTCAGTTGATTTATCGCAATATTGGCAAACCAGTTGTTGCTCCTACTGTTGAAGCTTTAGGTGCTGTTGGTGGCGGTCTTTTAGGCACACCTCTTGGCCCTGCAGGTGTTGTTGGTGGCGCAGGACTAGGTTATGGAATGGCTAAAGAGGCTTTGAAGCTAGGCGACATCTATCTTGGTGGAATGTCTCCAGAAGAAGCCAAAACAGAGCCAGTTAAGAATATTCTTGAAGGCGCTACTTATGAGGCAGGTGGTCGAGTAGTTGCTCCATTGCTTGCAAAAGGCATTGGTAAGGCTATTGACCTTGTTAATGCGCCTACTCAGAAAGCAGCAAGCTTGGCACAGTTAGCATTGGGTAAAGACCTGCCAAACGTCATTTCTGCGCTTAAAAATGCACCTGCAAATGCGAGTGTTGCAGAGGTTACTGCTTCTGTAAACAATCCAACTTGGCAGGCATTGATTGATGATGCTCTCAAGCAAGACCCACAATTCTTGCGCAAAATCCGTTTGTTTAACGAAGAAGAGTCTTTAAAGGCTTTGTCTAAGTTGGCAGGTGGTGAGAATGCCGCAGAAGTTCGCTCTGTTGCTGAGAAAGCTAAATCTGCTCTTAATCAGGTTACGACTCCATCACGAGAAGCCGCCTTGGATCGGGCTAATCTTGGCAAAGCAGTAGCAGACTATGAAGCTCAAGCAGGAATGCTTAGTGCAGAAGCAGCCGCTAAAGTTGCAGATGTTCGCAGATTGATTGCAGCAGGTGATTTGGCAGAAGCCGCAGGTCGCCTTGAGTTAATCAAGAAGGGTATTCCTGTTGGCTTTACCAAGTACACCTATAAGGGTGAATTGGCTCAAATGGCTGACAATTGGGCTTCCAAGGCGGCAGAGGCTTCTTTGGACTTAGGCCAAGGCGCTCGTTTTGCCCAAGGTGCTGCTGATGCTTTGCGTTCTGTTGGCATCAAACCAATTGAAGGTGCTAGTTTGTCAAGAAGCATATCTTCTATTGCAGACAATCCTCGTTTTGCAGGTGACGATGTATTGGTTGGCGCTGTTAAGAATGTTGCTGATGACATTGCTCGTTGGACAAACAATGGCGGTGTTGTGGATGCAGTTGCTTTGGATGCGATTCGTAAGAATTCTGTCAATGCGGCTATTCAGAAGCTTCGTCCTGGTATCGATGCAACTTCTCAACGAAACCTTGCTTCTAAGGTTCTTGGAGACATTCGACCAATCATCATTGATGCAATCGAAGAGTCTGGTGGAAAAGGTTATCGCCAATATTTGGCTGACTACACCAAAGGCATGGAAAAGATTGCTGAACGCAAACTTACTGGTGAAGCACTCAAACTTTGGAAGACCAATAAAGATGGTTTTGTCCGTTTAGTGCAGAACGAATCTCCAGAAGAGGTGGAGAAGATTCTTGGACCAGGCAAATACAACATTGCTTCTGAATTGGCAGAAAACTCAATGAATGTCTTGCGAGATCAAGCTAACAAGCGTTTGACTCAATTGTCTGTTGCTGAACAAGTAAGTGAAGGTAAGTCTGCTTTGTCTCAGTTGCTGAAGCAACAAACTTCTTATATTCGTTTCCCATCATACTTGAGCGTATTGGCTTCCTCTACGAACAAAGTGATTAGTGAGTTGGAGAAGGCTGTTGGACAGAAGACATTGAAGACTTTGACAGAAGCCATGAAGACACCTCAAGGCGCTGCTGATTTGTTGTCAACATTGCCTGCTACAGAGCGAGTTCAAGTATTGAAGATATTGTCAGACCCAAGCCAATGGAGTCCAACAATAAGCACATCTACGACATTTGGTCTTAAAAACGCTTTGTCAACAGAACAATAATGATTGATTGGGCTGAAGCAATTGTTGCGGCATTTGCTATCAGTTGTTTTGTTATTTTTTGTAGTTATATCGTTATCTGGTGTTTTCCGTGATCGCCTGTTGGCGGCAACCATAGAGTACCGATGTATTAAATGGACTTGGGTTGGAGATGTGTATAACCGAAGGGTTATCTGTCTCAAATGGGAGAAGATAAAATGATTCCACTTGATCCGATGGCGGCTCTCGATGGCTTACAAAAAGCTATTGGGATGGTTAAGAAGGCTAGTAAGGTCGCAAATGACCTAGCTGGTCTGACTCCCATGATTGGCAAGATGTTCGATGCCAAGAGTGCTGCAACTAAGGCGATGATTCAAGCCAAGAGCAAGGGTGGCTCTAACATGGGTGCTGCCTTGCAAATTGAGATGGCTCTCGATGAGGCAAAGAGGTTTGAAGAAGAACTAAAGATGCTATTCCAAGCTACTGGACGAGCAGATGTTTGGCAAAAGATTAAAGCTAGACAAGCAGAAATGGACTTGGCTGATGCTAAAGAGATTAGCGCACTCAAGGCTATGGAAAAAAAACAGAAGCAAGAGGAACAAGAGCAACTGGAGATGGTGATGCTCATTGGAGGAATTGCCCTCGTTCTTCTTCTCGTTGGTATCGGCATAAATGAGATGATGGATTTCTGCCAAACAACTAAACGCTGTGGACGATGAATGAGTATCAGAAACAATTTGACCTGTTTCTTAAAGTATTCGTGCGAATGTGTGTCGCATGGTGGGTGCTTGGATTTCTCAAGTTTCTGCCTAACGATTTGTCAGACAAAATTGTCAACAAGTTTTTAGCTTACATAGGACTAGGATGAAAATAACTACCTATCAAGAGAACGCTAAGATGCTTTGGGAGGCTCACAGGGTGATCCACCAACAAAATATGGCTCGTTTGGCAGAACTAAATCGTCAAGCCGAACAACAATGCAAAGCCCATGAAATTAAGACTCAATGGGTAAAGGCTGCTCATGTGGATGTCAAAGTATGAGATATCTACTGATTTTTATAGCACTTATGCTATCGGGATGCTTTGAAGACAGGTATCGATATAAGTGCCAGAACCCTGACTATTTTCATGCAGAAGAGTGTCAAAAACCTAAGTGCTTGTTTACCCAACAATGTCCTGAGTACTTAGTAGCCCCAATCTTGGAGAAAAAGGTCAATGATGTCCAACCAGAAGCAAAATCTAACCCCTGATGAGATAGAGGTCAGAATCTGGGGATTTGTCGTAGTGGCAGTCACCTGTATCCTTTGCTTCATTGTTGTTGCTTTGCTCTATTCTGTCACATTTGTGACACAGCCAATCAAGAGTATGGCCCCGATTGACCAAGCCTACACAAAGATGCTGAACGACATCGTTTTGCTTATCGTGGGCGGTATCGGTGGAGTGATGTCTAAAAGGGCTGTAGGAGCGGCTTCTAAGGCTCTAGGAGCGCCTCAACCGCCTCAGATGATGCAACCTATGTGTCAACCAATGCAAGCGCCCTATGGACAGCAATTTGGTTCATCCTACGCACCTCCACAATCTGCGTATGGCTTGCCAAGCCAACCTTTCGGTGCAATGCCTGTTTGGAAGAATCCTGAGTTGGATGAAAGTTGGACACCTGGCCCACCACCGACAACTCCGCCAGACCACCTAGAACCTGATGATGAGCGTGAAGAGATTGCTAGAGCAAGACAGGAGGCTGAATAATGCTACCAATACCTCTGCCTTGGTTGATCGTAGGAGTGCTAATTTCCTTGTTTGGCACTTACAGGGTGGGACACCACTATGGATGGCTAGAACGTGATAACGACATGAAGATAGCCATTGCCAAGAAAAATGAAGAATCACGTAAAACTGAACAGAAACTGACTGAACAACTTAACGCTAACGCTAACAAACTCTTGGAGGCAAATAATGTCATCAATCAAAAGACTTCTGCTCTTACCGCTGCCAATCGTTCTGGCAAGTTGCGCCTCTGCCCCGCAAGTAACGTATCAGCCACCGCAAATACCCCCATTGCCACCACAGATACAAAAGCAACCAGTCAACCTGACAGACCGACTGACACAGCTTCTGATGCCGAAAGAGCAACAATCGAAGCCATCGCAGAAATAGTCGCCCAAGGTGACAAGAATACTGCCGCATTGAATGCTTGCGTGGACTCCTATAACCAGATGAGAGACTTGCTAAATGATAAGCGCTGACCAACTCAAACAACTGCATATCGACCCGATTTGGGAAGGCCCACTCAACACGACTTTTGATAGGTTTGACATCTCTAATCCACTTCGACAGGCGGCATTCATTGCCCAATGTGGTCACGAGTGTGGGAACTTTAAGATTCTGGAAGAAAACCTGAACTATCGTGCAGAAACTTTGATGAAGTTATGGCCTAAGCGCTTTCCAACAATGGACATTGCTAACCAGTATGCAAAGAATCCAAAGAAAATCGCCAATATGGTTTATGCCAATCGCATGGGAAATCGTGATGAGGCTTCTGGTGATGGTTATCGTTTTAGAGGTCGTGGTTGCATTCAGTTGACAGGCCACGCCAACTACTACCATGCAGGACAAGCCTTGGGTGAGGATTTTGTTATGCAACCAGAACTCGTTGCAACACCTATGTATGCTGCATTGAGTGCTGGTTTCTTTTGGAATACGCACAAGTTGAATGTTCTTGCCGACAATAGAGATATCAAGATGATGACTAAAAGAATCAATGGTGGCTTTATTGGTTTGGCAGATCGAGAGAAGCATTACAACCAGGCATTAGCAGTTCTTACTGCTTAATCCTTCACAAAAACTCCGCTTGGAAGTAGAGTTCCTGTGCGATTTTTTATGGTGTCGTAGGCTGATTCCATGCAACTAACTAAATCAATGTCTTGCAAGGCACAGTAGTTGACCATACAAACCATAACGTCACCAACTCCATCGATTATTCCATCTTTGTCTTTCTTGATGGTTGCATCGGCTAGTTCACCTAACTCTGACATAGCTTTGAGAAGCTGAGTTTCTGGCGTGCTATTGGGAATGATGCGTCTTTGCTCTGCCCAACCAATAATCTTCATCTCTACTGCTGCATAACTCATCGTTTTCCTCCGTCTATTCTGTTTTGTTTTAGGTGAATACCTGTTATTTTCTTTAACCAACAGGACTGACATATCCACTTTTGACCATTCTCAATCCCGCCTTCTGGTGGTTTATCTGTATCGCATTTGGTACAGAATTTGAACTTATGGGTTGAGAAAGTCGCACCCATATCTATTTGAGGCATCATGTGTTTTTTTCCTTGACACCTGTTGGAACACATCTATATTTAATTACTTTGGTTGTTCCGTCTGTCATTTTCTTTGCTGCTTCCCCTGCGCTTGCACAAGCTGCTTCACTAGCGAAGACTGCTGTTGTGATGCTGTTGCTATCAGAGCTAGACAAAGCCCCTGCATGGGCAAAAATAATTAGTAGCCATGTAGTCATGTGTTCTTCTCCTTTCGTGGCGCACAAACTGCATGACCTTTTCCAATTTGAGGCAAGATGCTTTCTCTCGCCTTGTAGCAATCTTCTTGGGTTTTGTATTCGTATTCGCGCTGCATGTGGCAAATGGCAAAAGACATCCCAAAACACACTGAAAGAATCCAAGTCATGTGTTCTTCTCCTTTAATCTAGTTTCAACTGCAGCAATCAGCGCAACATGATGTGGCACTTTCCCATAACTTTCAGTTTGCACTTGCTCTCGTTCCTCTGCTGTCAACCCTACCCATGTGCGCTGTGGTGGGGTGGTGTTGTAGTAGGCAGTCTCAAGGATTTTGCGAACATCGTTTGGTAGCGTAAACCCCTCAATTACAGTGAACACCGCATCTCTCAATCCCTCAGGCTCATCCTTCGCTTCTTGCTGTGGTGGGGTAACCCAATGCTCATTTATCCAGTCTTGAACTTCTCTACCTGACCACATCTTTCGTAACATCGTTGGGAATTGTGGCGGTTCATCTTTTATTTCTTTTTCGGATTCCTGCAACTTCTCAGACAACCTTACTTCACAAGAATCAAAATGGCGTGAGCGTGTTTGCCGTGTCTTCTTATCAACACCAAATGGCAAATCGTGCCCACAATATTCACAAGGTTTACTCATATTGTTCCTTTAATGATTGCATCGCAAGTTGCATGTACAAGCTGAACTCCATCAACATACCAATTGCCATCAATATCACGGTGAGTGCATTGATTGACAAGCTGTTTTACTTTGTTATCACCAACAGGCTCATCCTTCGCTTCTAGTGCGGCTTTAATGGCGGTGATGGCTTGGTCAACCATTGTTTCGTCAAAGTATTGAGTTACTCCGTGGTATCCATTGTTTTCACCAGTTGATTCCAACGCCCTCAATGCAAGGCGTAATGCAGTATCTTTGGTCATGTCATTCCTAACTTTTTTAAAGCAGCCTGTAACCCTGCCAAACCACCTACTCGTTGGTCACCAATAAATATCTGTGGCATCTGTTTGGCATCTGGATAGTTCGCAACAAAGTTAGCAAACCTGTCGCCAGTCTCAATGTCTATCTCTTTGTATTCAAGATTCAAAGACTGAAGTAGATTCTTTGCTGTCACACAATTAGGGCAACCAGATTTTGTGTAGATAGTGATGTTCATGCTTGTCCCCTTGCTCGGATAACGGCTGCACATACCATTGAGCCTTCCCAATCGTTTGTCTTGGCCTCTTCACATGCATTTGCACACGCTTCACGCTCAGTTTCAATGGCTTTTTGAACAACTAACAATAATTTTTCTTTTCGTTCCTCCATGTCATTACACCAGCGTTGCCAAGCCTCATAAGGCAAGCGAACACCCGTAACTTTTTCAAACTCAGCGTCAGAGCAAGACATGATGTAACTAATATCTGCGTTCATGCTTTATCCAATCCATATGAAAATAACTTTTCTATCCGCTTGTGCTTTTGTTCAAGCTCTTCAGCAGTAAGTTGCTTTTTTGGTATAGCCAAGTACATGGCTTCAGGCATCAATGGGTCACATTTAAACGCACCCATGTTGATAAGGTTATGGTCAGGGAATAGCTTTTCAATTTCAGTCATGGTCTCCCCATTTCTTCCCAAATATCACGGACAAGGTCATCCATTTGACACCATGCTGAACTCATAACACTTATGTCCATGCGCTTTTCTGCATCATCGTGATAGCGCAAAATGCCAGAGGTTTCTTCAATTGCTTGCCATGCGTGTATAAGTTTGATGATTTCATCTTGTGTCATGATCGCCCCCTTGCTCGGATGTCGTTTGCAATCTCAGGTAAACACTCTTGGCTATATGTATCAGGCAAACTGCTTTCTTCAACAATCTTTGCACACGCCTCACGCTCACGCTGTGCTACTAGCTTGGCAAACTTAAATAAACAATCATCAGGTTCGTGCGCTTCAATCCACCAAACGCCAGAACTAAAATTTTGACTTGTATTTAACCAAGTTACTAAGTCTGCCTCTTTAGCCATCTCAATGATTTCCTCCTTTGTCATTTGACTCTCCTAAACTCTTGTCTTTCAGGAGGTGGAGGTGTCATCTTCTCACTTGGAGGAGTCCATCCATACTTTCTCCAAACAGCTTGTACATCCGATCCTGATGACCATTTGAAATCTTTGTTTGCTACCGATGGATAGCTAATCTTTGAATATGGTGGTTTTTCAATCATGCTGTCCACTCCCTTTCTTCACGACCTGAATTAGATTTGACTGTCTTACCAGTTAACTTGATAAGCCCAATCTTCTGCATTTCATTTAAACGCCTTGCAACCTGATTTGAGTCTAGGTGGGTATGGTGGGCTATACCATCTTTTCCAAGCGCACCATGAGCCTCTAAACAGTCCAGAATGACCTTGTAGTGCTTGTTGACCACAGGTTTGATTGATTCTGCTGCTTGGTGAGATGTTTGAGGGTCTTCTTTCCTAACTCGTGGGAAGTTAGGCATAGGAAATATCTTCTCGAAAGCACTTTTAATATCCATTATTAACTCCTATTAAGTTGGGCTACTCACGTTCGTCCGGCAGAATTGCCCGCTTTCGCCCGATGAAAGTTTATCAGAAAGGAAGGTCTGACCCATCGTCAAAGTCTGTTGCTTTGGAACGATCAGACATCTTGGCTTTTTGTGGTGCTTGCGCCTCTTTTGGAGACAATGCCAAGCCCATGAACTTGCCAGACTTACCCTCTTTAATCCATGCTGACAACCAGTAATCTTGACCATTTACTGTCAGGTTACCTTTATAGTCAGGATGGTTTCCTGTTTCTTTTTTATCATTGCGGAAAAGTACCCCGCTGTTGTCCCTAGACTGTCGATTGTTTTCCATAATTTACTTCGCTTTCTTTAACGCTGAACGCACACTTGATTCAAGTTGGTTTGACAGATAGACCTTCTGATCTGCCTCCAACTGTTGTTCGTCAATCATAGACAAGGCTTCTGCTGCCTGACCATTTTTGACTAACTCCTTCACAGAGCTTGCTAACTCTTGCAAGAACTCTTTTGTTTCCTGTGGTAAATCTTCGCCAATTCCATCACGAGGCGTAATAACGACTGTTTTACCCTCTTCAGGCAGGTCTTCACCGCTATACAAGTACATGCCCAAGCCATGAAGTGCTAGAGCCTTTGTCATACAGCGCATGATGGCTGTATTGACAGCAAAAGCATCAGGTTTAGGGATTGCTTTGTTTCGGTAGTCCATCACAGGCAATTGGCAGGTCATTGGTTTGCCAAACATAGTGACTGTAACGAACACCATTGCCGTGCCGTTAATGTCCATGAAGCACTTGCCATCGAACATCTCTACCCTATAAGTAGCATTAGCATCTGCTTTGAGAGCTTCTGCCCATGCCCAAGCCCATGATAGGTAGGATAAGCCATTCTTTTTCTCAACATGGTCATTGACATTCTTTGCCAACAACTTTGCGATGAGTTCTTTTCTGTCAACCAATAAGCCTGGTTGGTTTGGGTCTTGTGTAAGCATATTAACTCCTGTAAGTATCTAACTCTTGTTGAATGATTTTCTTTTGTGTTTCAAGGTTGAAGTACTTGAAATCGATAAAGTCATCGGAACAGCATGACTGGTTTGTTTTTACTGTTAAACAGTATTGGCAGTAATGAATCCCTGAGAATTCTTCTATGTAAGTTTCAAGCAAGGATTTCATTAGTGGAGGCTTTCGTAAGCTAATTCCCAAAGAACATCACTTGCTAGAATTGTGAGTTTATCTAACTCATCTTCTGTCAGAGGTGTTCCATCTTCATAGCAAGCATAGCTAAAGTATGCGTCTGCGAAATCAGGATAGTCCCTTGAATCCACTCCATCTACCTCTAGGTCTACGACCTTTTTTCCATTAAGTATCGGCATTTGTTAACTCCTGTTAAACGTGGTTTTGTTGTCCACATCGATAATGTGCCACAGCTTTTTAGCCTTTTACATAGGTATTTACCCCTAGTGACAAACAAAAAAACAACATTATTATGTTTGGCATGAACATCGAACAAATGGAACAAACTTGTGCGGAAACCCTACAGGGCTACGCTAATCGCATGGCTAGCGTCTATGTGGATCATCCAGAGGACTTCACAGCGGCTGTAACAGCTTTGCTTGCCAGGACTCTTGAAATTCACCTAAACAAACCAATTGACCTAGAAAAACTATGACCCAAGAAAGACTCATTAAGGCTTTACAGAATGGCCCTCTAACCTCTTCTGAATTAGCAGACTTAACTGGTATGACAAAGGCTACTGTTTTGTCAACAGCAAAGAAGTTACGCTACAAAGGTGAACTCACTACTGAGATTGTGAAAGTAGGCCGCCATAACTTGGCTAAGTACACCTTGGCAGATCACATGATTGAAAAGAGAGTTAAGACTACAGTAGACGAAACAGGTCGCTGCTTACTCAATCCTTTTGATATCAGGAACGCTAAAGGCATCTTTACTAAGGCTGAGTACGCTGTGATGAATGCACA
>JACCDQ011639245.1_pt1 | contig 12585 bp, 7 predicted proteins | sample 7446031 | NCBI WGS metagenome assembly JACCDQ01 (sample SAMN15323442, study PRJNA562643) | freshwater metagenome | isolation source: river surface water | place: USA:Blue River Watershed | collected 2017-08-17
ATGTAAAGACACTCCTGCTTTCATAGCCAACAGAGTCGGCGTATTTAGCATGATGAGCGTTTTGCATATCATGGAAAAAATGGGATTAACAATTGACGAAGTAGAATCATTGACTGGTCCAATTTTAGGTCGTCCAAAATCAGCTACATTCAGAACGGCAGATGTAGTAGGCATCGACACTTTAGTAAAAGTAGCAAATGGGGTAGCAGAGAATTGTCCAAATGATGAAGCGAAAGCGACCTTTAAACTACCTACTTGGTTAGAGAAAATGGTGGAACAAAATTGGTTAGGTGACAAGACTGGTCAAGGCTTTTTTAAGAAAGTAAAAACTGCGACGAGTAAAGAAATATTGACTTTAAACTTAGCTACACTTGAATATGAGCCTAGAAAGAAAACAAAAATGGCTTCTATAGATGCAGCAAAAGCAGTAGATAGTTTACCAGCAAGGTTGAAAGTATTATACCATTCTAAAGACAAAGCAGGTCAATTTATACAATCATTTCATCATGCCCTTTTCTCTTATATAAGTCACCGTATTCCGGAAATTAGTGATGAATTATACAGAATTGACGATGCCTTGAAAGCAGGATTTGGCTGGGAGATTGGCGCATTTGAATCTTGGAATGAATTAGGAATTGATGCTGTCATAAAGGACATGAAGGCTGCAAATATTGCAGTTGCACCATGGGTGGAAACAATGGTAGCAAAGGGCTTAGACTTTTATACTACAAAAAATGGCAAACGTTATTATTATGATATTCCAAGCGGAGATTATAAAGTTGTGCCTGGTGCAGAATCCTTTATCATTCTTTCGGATTTTAAAGAGAAAACAATTTGGAAAAATAGCGCTTGCAATTTAGTGGATATTGGGGACGATGTTTTTGGATTTAATTGGAACACTAAAATGAATAGCATTGGTGGTGAAGTGTTAGAAGGATTAAATAAAGCAATTCAACTATCTGAAGAAAAAAGTAAAGGATTGGTAATTGCAAACGAAGGAAATTTATTCAGCGCTGGTGCAAATGTGGGGATGATTTTTATGTTAGCAATTGAGCAAGATTATGAAGAACTAGACATGGCCGTTCGTGCATTTCAAAATAGCATGATGCGCGTCCGTTATTCTTCTATTCCTGTTGTAACTGCCCCACATGGCTTATGCTTAGGAGGTGGATGTGAAATGAATTTACATGCAGATGCAATTACTGCAGCAGCTGAAACATATATTGGATTAGTTGAATTAGGCATTGGTGTTATTCCAGGTGGTGGTGGTACAAAAGAATTAGTGCTACGCGCATCAGACGAAATGCATTCAGAAGAACCAGAAACAATTACGCTAAAAAATAGATTCTTACAAATTGCCACTGCTAAAGTAGCTACGTCAGCACAAGAAGCAATGGAGATGGGTATTTTTAGAAAAGGGCAAGATCAAATTGTCTTGAACCAATCTAGACGTATTGCAAAAGCAAAGGAACAAGTACTTGAATTATTTAATGCTGGTTATACACAACCTATTCAACGCAACGATATCAAAGTGATGGGTAAAGCAGGATTAGGCGCATTATATGCAGGAATCAATGGCATGTGGCGCGGTGGATATGCTACAGACCATGATGCTTTGGTTGCGCGCAAATTAGCTTATGTAATGTGTGGCGGTGACTTAAGCGAAGCAACAGTTGTGAATGAGCAATATTTACTGAACCTGGAACGTGAAGCTTTCTTAAGCCTTTGTGGTGAAAAGAAAACTTTAGAACGTATTCAATCAGTGATTACTTCTGGAAGACCAATTCGTAATTAATAAATCATCTAAGGCTTCATCCATACTTGAATAGTTAAAAGTAAATCCTGCTGCAATTACTTTTGCAGCACTTACTTTTGCGCTTTTCAAAACTTCTACACTCATCTCCCCTAACATTATTTTTAAAATAAAGGAAGGGACTTTGAATGGGATAAAATATTTATGTAATCTTTTAGCAATCGCTTTTGTTAATGTCTCATTGTCAACCGGATCTGGCGCAACCGCATTATAGACACCTTCCATCCTGTCTTGCTCTATTGCAAACAGCATTAATCTATTTAGGTCTTTCTGGTGTATCCAACTAACCACTTGTTTTCCATCCCCTAAAATAGCAGCTACTCCAAGCCTTGCTGGCTTAATGAATTCTGCAAGGGCACCCCCTTTTTTATTGAAAACAATCCCAATTCTAAGAGAGACTAATCTAATACCCAATGCTTTTATGGGATGTGTACTTTCCTCCCATTTTAAACAAGTATCACCCAAATAGCTTGCATCAACCTTATCCGTTTCTACAAATCCAGTTTGTAAACTTGTTGCAGTATCAGGTCCATACCAACCTATTGCAGATGCCGCAACAACTGCTTTTACTTTATTTGGATTTGCTTTCAATGCTTTTACCAACAATGCAGAGCTATCTACACGGCTATCAAGAATTGCCTTTTTCCTTGCATTCGTCCACCTTTTATCTGCCACACCTTCTCCTGCCAGATGGATAATAAAATCGGCAGATGCAATCGCTTCTGGATCAATCCAGGCTTTACTGATATCCCATTGTGCATAAGAAAAATTTGTACGACTAGATTGCTTTTTTTGTCTTGTTAATACAATGACTTTATACCCTTGCTCTAATAATAAATTAGTCAAAGATTGTCCTACCATGCCTGTTCCTCCAGTGATAAGTATTGTTTGCATACATAAAGGTAAATAAAAAACCCCGCCTTTACAGGCAGGGTTCCAACTAAATCAACTGTTCTATAAAAACGATTTTTAATCCGGCTTTTTACCATCTAAGAATGAATTGATGGTAGAGATTTGAGTTTGGTTGTTCTCATCTTGCTCAACGGTATACTTACTATAATAGTTTTCTACCGAAGCCATGGTGTTACCAAATAAATCTAAATTTCTTCTAACATAGGCAGGAACTGCGTCAAATTCAGTACCAGGATCTGCGCCATTGTTAATATTGAAAGACAAATTTCTTAATTTTTGAATACGCTCCGCTACTTTTCGTCTTTGCTCTTCTGAATTATCCATAGAGATATCAAAGCTTGAATGCTGTGGTCTGTTTTGTTGCTCCCCTAGCGATTCTTCTCTCATGACCAATTGCATTGTTGGTTCTTCTTCTATAGCCATTTCTACACTTCTAAAAGAAGTTTCAACTGCTTCCACTACTGGAGATTCAATAGTTTCAACTGATTCAAAAGTTGCTTCAATTTCATTCGCCTCTGTCATTTCAAAAGCTGGCGCTTCAGAAGCTTCCTGCGCTTCTTCATCTTGACTAGCATAAATATTCACCGGTTTGTTTAAAACAAATTCAGGTTTGAAATTATTTTCTTCTGGCGCATCCATATTTAATTCGAATACTTCGGTAGCTTCTTCATCAATAGCTAGCGCTTTCGCTTCTTCCAATTCGAAGCTGTCATTCGTTTCAACTTCTGCAACTGGCAATTCCATTTCAACAACAGGTGCTTCTTCAGTAATATGTTCAGGTAAATCAAGGTTTAATTCGGATACTTGAACGGTCTCCTCCTCTAAAGAAGCTTGTTCTTGGAAAGATGGCGCTGCAAAATTTTCATCAAAATCTGGTGCTGAAACATATACATTACTCATTTCTGGCATGGTATATTCCTGCATTGTTGGAGCTAATTCATCTATTTCTACTATTTCTTCTTGTTCTACAATTAGTGCTTCTAATTCGGCAACAGGAGCTTCTTCAATGATGGACGCCTCTGGTTCAGCTGAAGGGGCTGCAGCAATAGGTTCAATTGGAGCCACTTGTTCTGACTGCAATGTCATTACAATCTTTTCTTCAACAGGTACTTCCACTTCTTTTTCTGCTTCTTTCTTGAACGGATCTTTATGTTCAAATCCGGTTGCGATTAAAGTAATTCCTAATTTATCGCCTAGAGATTCATCATAACCCATACCCATGATTACATCACTATGTTCTCCGGTACGAGCACGTAAAATAGTATTGATTGTTTCTAACTCATCCATACTACATTCGTAATCTCCTTCTGCACTATTGATATTTAATAAAATCCATTTTGCACCTTTAATATCGTTGTCGTTTAACAAAGGAGAATTCAATGCTTCTTCAATTGCTCTCTCTGCTCTATTTTCTCCAGCTACTTCTGCCTTTCCTAAAATAGCTACTCCACCATTTTTCATTACGGTACAAACATCCGCAAAGTCTACGATAATATGACCACGGCTATTGATCACATCTGTGATACATTTAGCTGCAGTAGCCAATACATTGTCCGCTTTAGTGAAGGCTTCTTTCATTTTCAAATTACCATATTGCATACGTAATTTGTCATTAGAAATCACCAATAAAGTATCTACATAAGGCTTCAATTCATTGATACCTTCCTCCGCTTGCTTTTGACGACGAGGGCCTTCAAAACCAAATGGCGTTGTTACGATACCAACCGTTAAAATACCTAAATCTTTACAAATTTTTGCAATAATTGGCGCACCACCTGTACCAGTTCCTCCACCCATACCCACTGTAATGAATGCCATTTTGGTATTCACTTCCAAAATTCTTTTGATCTCCTCTAAAGATTCTTCCGTAGCCATTTTGCCCACAGAAGGATCTGCACCTGCACCCAAACCTTGCGTCAAATGGGGTCCTAATTGAATTTTATTTGGAACAAGGCTTTGTTCAATCGCCTTAGAATCTGTATTGCATATGATAAAATCAACCCCTTCAATATCTTGTTGGAACATGAAGTTTACGGCATTACTACCGCCACCGCCAACACCAAGTACTTTGATGATGGATGATTTTTGCTTGGGTAAGTCAAATTGAATCATTCGAAATTGTTTTTTATAGTTAGGTTAGGTTAGTTGTAATTGGGTCTAAATTACTTGATTCCAATCGATTAAACTCTATAAGTTATAAACGAAATGTGGGTAATTTTTAGCCCAATGGCTTGTCTTCGTCTTCGTTGAAAATCTCGATCAAATTGTTCTTGAAACGATCCCAGAATTTGCTCTTTCTTTTTTCAATTTGCTCCTCTGGAATAGTTGTCTCTACTGGTTGAGCTATCACTCTTTGATGTTTAATTTCTGAAGTATGAGCAGGGTTTACAGTCAATGCTTTAGGCACTTCTACCTTTTTGTAAGTCTCTGTAAATACTTTATAGTTTTGTTCGTAATCATTGTATCCCTTTAAAATCAAACCGATACAAGTAGAATACATTGGTTTTTTTAGTTCATCAATATGATTTGGCGCTAAATGCTCATTAGGTAAACCAATTCTTGCATTTAAACCAGTAATATATTCCGTTAATTGAATCAAGTGCTTTAATTGTGAACCACCTCCGGTTAAAATAACCCCCCCATTTAACATACGGCTATCTAATCCAACTTGCTTTAAATGGTAGGTAACGAAATCAAGAATTTCACTCATTCTTGCTTGTATAATCGCAGCTAAATTCTTAACACTGATTTCTTTTGCAGGCATGCCTTTTAATCCAGGAATAGTTACATAGGCATTTGCCTTTGCTTCATCCGCTAATGCACTACCAAACTGCACTTTCATTGCCTCGGCTTGGCTTTTCAAAACGCCCAAACCCATTCTGATATCATTGGTAATATTCTCCCCTCCAAAAGGAATTACTGCAGTATGTTTTAAAATACCATCATAGAACACAGCAAGGTCACTTGTACCTCCACCAATGTCTAAAATAGCCACACCCGCTTCCATATCGATATCACTCATTACCGCACTAGCAGATGCCAATGGTTGTAATACTAAATCCTTTGTTACCAATCCACTTCTTTCAACCGAACGATTGATGTTGCGGATAGCGTTTCTATCACCAGTAATGATGTGGAAATTAGCGCCAACTTTAACGCCATTTACGCCTACTGGATCTTTAATATTTTGATTATTGTCCACATGAAACTCCTGTGGAATCACATCAATGATTTGATCACCTGCAGGAATAAATGTTTTTCTTTGATTATTGATCAATTGCTCGATTTCCCATGCTTGAATTTCATTCTCTGCATCCTGTCTAACTTGATCCCCTCTTGTTTGTAAACTCTTGATGTGGTGACCAGCGATACCAACGTATACTTCGTGGATTTCTAAATCTGGATTACTTAAATGACAATTTTGCAAAGCTTGTTGAATCGCTTTGATTGTTTGATCGATATTCAATACTTGACCATGTTGAACACCATTGCTATTTGCACGACCAAACCCTAGAATTTCTAGTTTCCCGAATTCATTTTTTCTACCAGCAATAGCCGCAATTTTAGTTGTACCAATGTCAAGACCAACAATGATTGGAGAATCGTTTTGACTCATTTTTTATAGGTTTTAGTTGTTAGTTGTTTTTAGTTGGAGACTTCGACTTCTTAGGCATAATGGCCTTTGCAGTCTTATTCTTTTTATCTAACGAATTATTTTTAGGTTTATTGTTCAATTTTGACTTTGGTTTGCCTGCTTTTGATTGAACTTTTGACTTTGTTTTAGGAGCAGTCGTTTTTGCTTTTACATTTTTAACAGGCAGTGTTTTTACCGTTGGCTTTTTGACAGCTACAACCGACGTTTTTGGTGCTTCAGCTGACCTAACCTCCGCTACAACAGCAGGAACAACCACTGCTGGAGCTAATTTTAGGGTACTATCTTGTTTTTCAACTGCAGAAGGCATTGGTAAAGTAGAATCCCCTGTTGGCCAGATGAAATTTCCTGAAAATTCAATTGGTTGCAACCCTTTTTTCAATGCAACTACTTGGTGATCAAAACGACAATCAATTACTTGATAAGAATTGATACCAGATCCAACCCAAACTTTCTTGTAGAAAGTAAATAAGCGATTTAATTTATCCTCTAACTGATCAACTGTACCCAATAAAACAAGGTGATCTCCTAATGTGGGCACCATTTGAAAATTGCCATTAGGCTCAATATTCACTTGTGCTACTTGAGCCATGAAAAAACTATCTTTCTGAATAGTCATCGCAAATTTTAATACATCCTTTAATAAGGCGCTGTCTGGCTTTGATAGTTTTGACTGATCTGTTGGGAATCCGGTAAATACTGGCAAATTCAATACTGTCAATTGCTTTAGAGGCAGTCTAGCTCCTTCATTATCAATATAAAAAGAAGCACCATTCGAAGTAAATACCCTGGCGATAGGAATTCGTTGTTCTATTTTAGCCTCCAACACCAATTTATTATCAACAAAAAATTCGGCATTTTTTACCCATTCTGTTTTTTCAATAAAACGTTCTAATTCTGTTAAATTCAATTTTTCTAAAGGAAGGCCAACATGCACCCCCTGCTCATTTAAAATTGCTCGAATCGAAATCTCATCCATAAATAAAGCTTGCGCACTCTCTCCAACTAATTCAACTTGAATGTCAATTAATTTCTTTTGACTTTTCGCTTTCCATGAAACTACAAAAAGCACAATGAGTGCGGCAGCTGATAAGCTCCACAATACTCTAATCACTATTTTTTGCCATTGTTTCATGTACTACTTTGTAAGGATTTCTTTAATCTCATTGATACATACATCGATATCTCCCGCACCTGCCATGACAATTAACTTATCCTCTGTTGTAGCAGCCCAAGCTAAAAGTTGCTCCTTTGTCATCACACGTTTTTTGTCCAATTTCATATTTGCTAGTAGCATGTCACTAGAGACTCCTGGAATTGGCAATTCTCTTGCAGGATATATTGGCAATAATATCACTTCATCAGCAAGGTCTAATGTGGCAGAAAAACCAGCCGCTTGATCTTGTGTTCTGCTATATAAATGTGGTTGAAAAACCACTACCATTTTCTCGTTTGGATAAATACTCCTAACCCCGCTTATCAAAGCACTTAACTCTTCTGGATGATGCGCATAATCATCAATTAAAACCTTACTAGCTGTTTTAACCTTATATTCAAAACGTCTTTTAACACCTTTAAACGCAGCTACAGCGTCAATAATTTTTTCATCTTCAATACCAAGATTCAATGCGATGGCAATTGCTGCAGTTGCATTCTCCACATTGTGCAATCCACCCATATTCAAAACAACATTTTTCAAGACTCCTGCAGGATGCACTAAGTCAAAAACATAAGAGCCATCTACTACCTTTAAATTGCTTGTGTGAAAAGAAGCTTCGTTATGATTATACCCATAGGTCGTAATTGTTTTATTTGACGCACTTGTATCAACAGTAGTGCCTAACTTTTGTATCAACACCCCGCCAGGTTTAATCTTGTCGGCATATTGACCAAATGCTTTCAATACTTCTTCTGCAGTTCCATAAATATCTAAATGATCAGGATCTACAGCAGTTATCACTGCAATATTTGGTGATAACTTTAAAAAGCTTCTATCATATTCGTCTGCCTCAACAACAACTACATTCTTTTCATTACTCCAAAAATTAGTATCATAGTTTGAAGCAATACCTCCTAAAAATGCATTGCAACCGTATCCAGTGTGTCTTAAGATATGTGCAGTCATGGACGTTGTTGTCGTTTTACCATGGGTTCCTGCTATACCGATTGTAAATGCATTTTCTGTAACCCACTGTAATACATCACTACGTTTAACTACTAAATAATTATTGTCTCTATAATAATTTAATTCCTTATGATCCACTGGAATTGCCGGAGTATAGACAATGACAGTAGCTTCTTTATCCAATTGATTCAAATCGTCTTCAAAATGAATTTGAATACCCTCTTCTACTAAACTATTTGTTAAAGCAGTTGGCGTTTTATCATAACCAGAAACCTTCACGCCCTGTGTATTAAAATACCTTGCCAAGGCACTCATCCCAATGCCTCCAATACCAATAAAATAAATTCGTTTTAAATCTGTTAGTGGATTCATATACTTTTTGCTATTTAGCGTCTATTTCTTTAATTATTTCTGCCGCAATTACTTGATCTGCATTTTTCCAAGCAAATGATTGAATCTTCTTTCCCATTTCATTCAATATCATTTTATTTGAAACTAAATGTTCAATCATTGGCATTAAATCATTTATTACATCTTTATCTGCAATCATTTTAGCTGCGTTTTCATCCACTAATGCTTTCGCATTGAATGTCTGATGGTCTTCAGCTGCATGTGGATAGGGCACAAAAACACATGCTTTTCCAGTGATTGAAATTTCTGCAACTGCCATCGCACCTGACCTGCTAATAACAAGGTCTGCTGCAGTATAGGCTGCATGCATATCGTTAATAAAACTATCTACATATACATTTCCAAAAGAACTTGCTGCTTCTTTATAATCAGCCGAATTGGGTTTGCCAGTTTGCCATATCAATTGCAGATCCATTGCCGAACATTTGCTTAGTCCTTCTTGAATCGCTTTATTAATTGATGCCGCTCCCAAACTTCCACCAATAATTAGTATAGTAAATTTATTGGGGAGTAATCCAAACTTTAATAACGCAGCTTCTTTTTCAATAAAACCATTTGCAATATTCTGTCTAACTGGATTCCCAGTGATCATTATTTTGTTGTCTGGGAAAAATTGCTCCATCCCCTTTGTGCCCGTAAAAATTTTTGTGGCGTTTTTACCTAACCACTGATTTGCTTTACCTGCAAAAGCGTTTGCTTCATGAATAAAAGTTGGTATTCCTTTTGACTGCGCGTACCTTAAAACAGGAAAACTAGAATAGCCACCCACACCAAAAACAGCGTTTGGTTTAAATTGATTGAAAATTGTTTTTACTTGTATAAAACTTTTAATCAACTTAAAGGGCAAAGTCAAATTCTTCAAAAGATGTTGTCTATTAAACCCAGCTATCGTTAACCCAACAATTTGATATCCAGCTTGTGGCACTTTTTCCATTTCCATTTTACCGGAAGCACCCACAAACAAGATAGTAGCATCTGGTAATATCTTTTGGATAGCTTGTGCAACAGCAATGGCAGGAAAAATATGTCCTCCAGTTCCACCACCTGCAATAATGATGCGTAATTTTGTATTTGCTTGATTAGGCATTTACTGGTTCTATATTTTCGTTAGGAATCTCAATTTCTGTTTCCACTGGCGCCTTCCCTTCCATTTGTTCCACATTTCTTGCCACACTTAAAATCAAACCAATTGAACAACATGTAAATATGAAAGAACTACCACCCATGCTAAGCAATGGCAAAGTCACACCAGTTACAGGGACAATTGCCACATTCACTGCCATATTTGCTACTGCTTGGATGATCAATGTAAAACTTAAACCCAATGCTAAAAACGCACCAAATGCATAAGGACATTTTCTAAAAATTCTGATACATCTAAATAAGAATACTAAGTAGATAAAAATAATAAATGCGCCACCTAATAATCCATACTCTTCGATGATTACTGCGTAAATAAAATCATTATATGCTTGTGGTAAAAAATTTCTTTGTTGACTATTTCCTGGGCCCAATCCAACAAATATGCCACCATTGGCAATTGCTATTTTAGCTTGTTGAACTTGATAAGGCACTTCGTTGTCTTTCGCATACATGAAATCTTGAACACGATTCACCCAGGTGCCAAAGCGGCCCCAACTTTTTAAGGATTCCGCTATTACAGGTTTATTGCCATTTGTAGTATTATCATTTGATTTATGTGTGGCAATTGCTACACTAATAATGATCACAATTGGAATCATTGCAATCCCAATGGTCAATAAAATATGCTTGAAACTTACCCTGCCAATGAATAATAATAATAAAGAAGTGGCACCAGTCAATAATGCATTAGACAAATTAGCTGGCATGATTAACCCACAAATAATAAATACCGGAATGATTACAGGTAAAAATCCTTTTTTAAAATCTTTGATGACTTCTTGTTTTTTACTCAAAACCTTTGAGAGGTACATGAACAATGCCAATTTAGCAACATCACTACTTTGAATTGTCAAGTTGATAATGGGAAGTTTAATCCACCTACTCCCTTCATTAATTTTTGCTCCAAAGAATAAAGTATATATTAATAATGGAATAGAAATAATGAATAGTATTGTTGCAACCCTCGAAAAAACAGTATAATTAACCCTATGTAAACCAAAAACGACTGATAAACCAATCAAAGTGAAAATAATCTGCTTGAATAAATAATAACTTGTATTCCCACGATACATTTTATACGCCAATGATCCAGTTGCACTATACACTACCAATATAGAGATCAATGACAATAAAATAACCAAACCCCAGATATATTTATCTCCTCTGGTTCTTTGGTCCAAATGTTCTCTCATGCCACCTATAGAGGGCATTTGAGAAAACAATTTATCTGTGGTTTCCTTAAACATGATTATAATTCTTTTACACTTTCTTTAAATTGACAACCTCTGTCTTCGTAATTTTTGAATAAATCAAAACTTGCACAAGCAGGGCTCAAAAGAACTACATCCCCTTTTTCTGCTAATTTAAAAGAAGCATTCACCGCCTTTTTTGCAGAATCAACTTCCACTATTTGATCTACCTTACCTTTAAAAAATTCTACAAGTTTAGAATTATCCGTACCCATACAAATAATCGCTTTTACTTTTTCTTTGATTAGGTCTGCAATTAATTCATAATCATTGCCTTTGTCAACACCACCTAATATCAATACAGTTGGCTTTTGCATACTCTCCAAAGCATACCATGTACTGTTGACATTTGTTGCCTTGCTGTCATTTATAAAATCAACCCCTTTTACAGTTGCTACGAATTCCATTCTATGCTCTAGACTATGAAAGTTACTTACAGCTTCTCTAATCTTTTCCTTTCTAATACCCAAAGTAGTGGCAGCAATACTTGCAGCCATGGTATTATATGCATTGTGTTTTCCTTTTAAAGCAAAATCATAGATACTCATAGTGACTCTTTCTTCTTGGATTTTTAACATCATTTGATCATTCTTGATGTAGCTTCCTTTTTTTAATTCTTGGTTCATAGAAAATGGTAGTAGGTTAGTATTTGTAGTTAGTAGTTCTAATTGTTTTGTAATTACTTCGTCGTCTATGCAATAAATAAAGCAGTCTTTTTCTGTTTGATTTTCAATAATTCTAAACTTACTTTTTACATAATGCTCAAATTGATAATTGTATCGATCTAAATGGTCTTCAGTGATGTTTAATAAAATGGCGATATCTGGCCTGAAACTTTTTATATCATCTAACTGAAATGAACTCACTTCAATTACATATAATGGTTTTGGATCTTCTGCCACTTGTCTTGCAAAGGAGAAGCCTATATTGCCTACAATGGCTGCATCTTCCTCTGCCACTTTACATATATGGTATAATAAAGAAGTAGTAGTGGTTTTTCCATTGCTTCCAGTTATGGCAACAATTTTACTATCTCCCTTATATCTATAACCAAATTCAATTTCACTAATCACAGGTATCCCCTTTGCGCGAATCTGTTTAACTAGTTCATTCTTCTCTGGAATACCTGGGCTTTTCATGACTTCATCTGCGGCTAAGATTCTTTCTACGTCTTGTGTTCCAGATTCAAACGGAATTGCATTCGCTTCAAGCTCAGCTTTAAATACAGCCTTAATAGCGCCGCCATCAGAAACAAAAACGTCGTAACCTTTTTGTTTAG
>JACCDQ012087698.1_pt1 | contig 12585 bp, 11 predicted proteins | sample 7446031 | NCBI WGS metagenome assembly JACCDQ01 (sample SAMN15323442, study PRJNA562643) | freshwater metagenome | isolation source: river surface water | place: USA:Blue River Watershed | collected 2017-08-17
CACCTCGTATTGATGAAGCTAGAAACGATCAAGTTTATGAATTAGAGATTGCTCTTAAGGAAATTGAGAAGCAAGTTAATACCTGGGGTCAATGCCCACCCTGGATGATTGATAGAACCTTACGCAATATCCTAATTGACGTTACAGGTAATACACACCGCTCAGAGTTTTGTATTGATAAGCTCTATTCACCAGATGGGCCAACTGGTCGATTGGGATTATTAGAGCTTCGCGCTTTTGAAATGCCACCTCATGCACAAATGAGTTTAGCCCAACAACTCTTAATTAGAGCTTTGATCAGCTGGTTCTGGAAACAACCTTATGTTGGTCATGGTGTAACCCGCCTTAATCGTTGGGGAACTGAATTACATGATCGCTTCTTATTGCCAACATTTGTGCAGATGGATTTTGAAGATGTTTTAGCAGAACTCAACCAAGCAGGCTTTGAATTTAAACCAGAATGGTTTGCACCACATTTTGAATTCCGCTTCCCATTGATTGGTGAAGTAGAAACAAGAGGTATTCAGTTATCTCTCAGAAGTGCTTTAGAGCCTTGGCATGTGATGGGTGAAGAAGGTGCAATTGGTGGCACGGTTCGTTATGTTGATTCTTCTGTCGAAAGAATTGAATTAAAGGTAACAGGCTACAACGACAATCGATATACCATCACAGTCAATGGTAGAACAGCACCAATGCAACCTACTGGCAAAGTGGGGGAATATGTATTGGGAGTACGTTACAAGGCATGGCAACCCCCCTCCGCCCTACACCCAACCATCCCAGCAGACACTCCTCTTAGCTTTGACATTGTTGACAATAATCTATCTAGATCATTGGGTGGCTGCCGCTATCACGTTGCTCACCCCGGTGGCAGAAACTACGACACCTTCCCAATCAATGCTTATGAAGCAGAAAGTCGTCGTCTAGCTCGCTTCTTCAGACTAGAACACACCCCAGGAAGAATGAAGGTTGGGCATGTTTTCCCAAGCCAAGAATTTCCATTTACTCTTGACTTGCGTAGAACTTAAAATAATACGCATTCATCAAATGGATTGAACTTTTGTCAGAGAACTTACCTCAATCATCACAAAACCCAGAACAACTTAGCAACTCCTCCAACAAAGAGTTGCTAGAGTTGATTAATTCCCTATCTGAACAACCTGAGATAGGGAATCATGATGAATTGCGCCTTGAAAATGGTGAACTAAAAGATTATTGGCTTAAGTTTTTTGAATACCTTGGCACCGATCAAATTAAAACTTTATCTGAAAGTGCAAAAACTGTTGATCGCTTGATTCAGCAAAACGGCATTACTTACAATGTTTACGATTCTGATCAAGCACAAAGTAGACCCTGGTCACTCAACCCCCTACCGTTGGTGATTAACTCACAAGAATGGGCCGATATTTCAGTTGGACTCTCACAACGCGCAAGATTGCTCAATGAGATTTTGAGAGACACCTACAGCAATCAAACTCTTTTGAATAATGGGTACCTACCTACCGCCCTAGTTCAAGGACATCCTGGTTACCTAAGAGCAGTTCATCATATCAAACCACCTGGTGATATTTATCTTCATATTGTCGCTTTTGATATAGCCAGAGGACCTGATGGTAAGTGGTGGGTAATCAGCAATAGAACCCAAGCGCCATCTGGTCTTGGTTACGTTTTAGAAAATCGCTTGATTGTTTCTAAGTTGTTTCCAGAAGCATTTAGAGAACTAAGAATTCAGCATATCGCCTCAAGCTATAAGCGACTCTTAGATACCCTCACTGAATTAGCCACCCCATTAGCCCAAGGTGAGTCAGTGCGTTTTGCCTTACTTACTCCAGGTCCTTACAACGAAACATATTTTGAACACACTTATCTAGCCCGCTATTTAGGTCTACCCTTGGTAGAAGGTGATGACTTAACAGTTAGAGATGATAAGCTTTACCTCAAAACATTACATGGTCTAGAACGCATTCATGGTCTATTAAGGCGCCTTGATGATGAGTTCATGGATCCTCTTGAATTAAGAGCGGATTCAACACTAGGAGTGCCTGGCCTACTTCAAGCCATCAGATCAGGTAATGTATTAATTGCCAATGCATTGGGCGCTGGCTTTTTAGAATCCCCAGCAATCCAAGGATTTTTACCGGCTATTAGCGAAAAACTACTTGGCGAAAAATTGGCTATGCCTTCCCTTAACACGTGGTGGTGTGGTGAACAAGCGGCCTGGCACAATATTAGTCCGGAGCTAAAAACTCAGGTTATTAAACCCACTTTCACAGGTAGCGTAGGTCCACACTTTCAACCTATTGTGGGGTCTCAACTAGATGAAGATCAATTAGACGCATTGCGTGAAAAAATAGAACAACGTCCAGAGATCTACACCGCTCAAAGTTATTTGCAATTTTCTCAAGCTAGCACTTGGCAAGATAACTCGTTCACACCACGTACAGCAATGCTTCGCGTCTACGCCATGGCCAATACCAATGGCACCTGGGAGATTTTGCCTGGCGCGATGACGCGCGTCTCTAGCGAAGATCCTAATGTTGTTTCGATTCAACGAGGCGGCAGTACTTTAGATACATGGGTCATGACAGATGGAGAAGTCGATACCTATTCAATGTTGTCGCAACGCTCTAAGTACATCAATCCACTAACACCTCATGGCTTACAGTTGATTTCTAGCCGCTCGGCAGAAAACTTATTTTGGTTGGGGCGCTATACAGAACGTGCTGAATCCCTAACCCGCCTAGCCAAAGAATCATTGATGATTGCCAGCGTCAGTGGTGAAGATAATTTAAATGCTTTACAAGATGCAGTTTCAGAACTAACAATCAGAGCAGGTTTGATACCTGAGGAAACACCCAAATTATCTAAATCACCAAAAGTATTTGCTAGAACCCTAATCTCACAACTCAACCATAAAGATAGTTTTAGCATTGGCTATTACATACAGGCACTTAACAACAATCTACGCTTAGTTAGAGACAGGCTGCCAAGCGACCACTCAAAATTGGTGGGTTACATGAAGTCCAGTTTAGAAAATAGGTTGGGCAACAAGACTTCATTTGAAAGTCGATCTTTAATTGTGGCGGTTGAGGCTTTAGACAATTTAGGATTGCAATTAGCCGCACTTACTGGCTTACAAGCTGATCGAATGACCAGAGACTTGGGATGGAGACTACTCACCATTGGCAGACTAGTAGAACGCTTAATTAATCTGAGTGAAACCTTGGGCACTTTCTTTAGTCACGATGCCTCACTATCTAGCCGTGGCTTTGACATGCTACTAACTCTGTTTGATAGCACTATCACCTATAGAACTCGCTATCAACGCTACCAAGATATCAATGCATTAATAGAGTTACTGGTGTTTGACAACACCAACCCAAGATCGATGACATGGATCTTGCAAGAACTAGACCATGAGATTCATCACCTACCCAACACTGCTAAGGAAATCGATACTTTTAGCCAGATTATTCAAACTTGCCAGCCAATTTTTGAAGATACGATGAATATCATCAGTTATACCGAGAGAGTAGCCGCAGAAGGCAAGAAACTTTCTAATGAAATTAGTAGTCATTACTTTGCACACATCAAAGAGCAAAGATTTGCATCATGAATAGTAAGCACATCCAAGTCGAGCACATCACTTCATATGAATACGAAAGTGATGTTGAATTGGCTCATCACTTGGCTTATCTGCGCCCAATCAATAACGCTTACCAAGAAGTGGTTAATAGCTACTTAGACATTACGCCAGCACCAGATACCCATCACCAAAACCTTGATATCTTTGGCAATCAAAGAGATTTCTTCTCTTTCCATAAGAATCATGAATCACTTCATGTCAATGCACGTTGTGAGGTCTTGACTAAAGAAATACCCAAAGAGCTAATTGAGATGACTCTCATTACCTGGGAAGAAGTAAAAGAACAGCTGAGATATGAGGCTGGGAAATCAGTGTCACCTGCAGCAGAGTTTATTTACCCAAGTCCGTTTGCACCATTCGTGATGGATATCAAGCAATACGCAGAAGAATCTTTTATCCCTGGTAGAAAGATGATTGATGCTTCGATTGATTTGTGCACCCGTATTTTTAAAGATTTCAAATACTCGCCAGACGCCACTGAAATTAATACGCCTGTCTGGGAAGCCTTCAAAAATCGAGCGGGAGTATGCCAAGATTTCGCACATATTTACATCGTTGCAATCAGGAGTTTGGGTTTAAGTGCCAAATATGTCAGCGGTTATCTATTAACCACCCCACCCCCAGGACAAAAGAAATTACGTGGCGCTGATGCATCTCACGCTTGGGCATCAGTATATTGCCCAGGAATACCCGGCGACTGGCTTGAACTGGATCCCACTAACAATATGATTGCCGGTAACAACCATATACGACTTGCCATGGGCAGAGATTTTGGAGACGTATCACCTATCAGAGGAATTATTCGAAGTGGTGGTAGCCACAAAATATCAGTAGGCGTTACAGCTGAGGAAGTGGAATAAAAAAAAGGCATTTCATTGAAATGCCTTTTTACTGCCGGGTTAATAGATAAATCTATTAACCTTGGCTTTTCTTAAGAACCGCATATAACTGGTCTTTTAGGTTCAACTTTTCTTTTTTAAGGTTTTCAATTTCTTCAGGAGTACCTGGCTCGACATGCGTCTCCATGTTTTTAATCTTTTGGTCTAGAGCATTGTGTTTATCAAACAGATTTAAAAAATGTTTATCTGTTGTTTTAAGTTTAGTAATTAGATCTCTGTATTCAGGAAACATAAACTCTCTCTAGTTAATTAAGGACAAATAAACCTAACATTTCTGTAGGCATCTTTACTCTACTGGATTTTTGGGGCCTATTCTGAAAATATCTTGCTTTGCATCAATAAAACCTAGTTTATTCTCATAACTAATATTTTCTGTATGCTTATACAAAATGTAAAACAATTCCACAAGGAGTAGTCATGCCTGGTTTATTACCTAATGTCGACCCAGACGGTTTACTAGAGTTTTCTGTGGTTTACACAGATCGCTCACTCAATCACATGTCTAATGAATTTAAGCGTGTGATCACAGACATATCTTCTGTACTAAAAGATGTCTATAAAGCTCACTCCACCGTGGTAATTCCAGGCAGCGGTACTTATGGCATGGAAGCTGTAGCCAGGCAATTTGCCACCAATCAGAAATGCCTAGTCATTAGAAATGGTTGGTTTAGCTACCGCTGGACTCAAATTTTTGAAGCAGGACAAATCAGTCAAGATTTACATGTGATTAAAGCTCGTAGAAGTAGCGATTCTGCAACGGCTCCCTTTGCACCAGCGCCTATTGATGACATTGTTGATTTCATCAAAACTGAAAAACCAGCCGTAGTCTTTGCGCCACACGTCGAGACATCAGCTGGCATGATTTTGCCTGATGACTATCTCAAGAAAATCGGTGAAGCGGTTCGTTCAGTAGATGGTTTATTTGTATTAGATTGCATTGCATCAGGTGCAATGTGGGTGAATATGCGCGACTGCCAAGTTGATGTTTTAATCAGCGCCCCACAAAAGGGCTGGAGTAGCTCACCTTGCTGCGCATTGATTGGCTTAAGCGAGAGAGCAAGAACCAAAATTGACAGCACAACTAGCACCAGCTTCTCATGTGACCTAAAGAAATGGTTACAAATCATGGAAACCTACGAAAGTGGCAACCATGTCTATCACACCACCATGCCAACTGATGCATTAAAAACCTTGCGCAATGTGATGAAAGAAACTCAAAGCATTGGTTTTGAAAAGCTAAAGGCTGCGCAGATTGATTTAGGTAACAAGGTAAGAAACCTATTGGTCTCAAGAGGTTTTGCAAGCGTTGCGGCACCAGGGTTTCAGTCACCGTGCGTGGTTGTGAGTTACACCACAGATCCTGAGATACAGTCAGGTAAGAAGTTTATTAACGTAGGTCTACAAACAGCGGCTGGCGTGCCTTTGCAATGCGATGAGGGCCCAGAATTTAGAACTTTCCGTCTAGGCTTATTTGGCCTTGAGAAGTTACAAAATATTGATAGAACTATTAAGCACCTTGAGCATGCGCTCAATACAATGAATGAAGGTCTGTAATAGTTAGCCTTGCAGGGGCATCAGATTACTCGGAGCGCCCCTCAATTTTTTCCAATATTTTCTTAGCATGCCACCCCATGCGCCCTTCTGAATCCATTCTTTGAATGTCCTCAAGCGCTGTCTTTAGCAATTCGTTTTCCTCTTTGAGCGCATACATGCGATTTCGTAGATTGCCAGCGTCCAGCCATGATCCAATGGCACTTATTAAACGGGCAATGAGGTAACTCCAATCAGGCATAACGAAAGTATGCCACGACAATTCAACTACCCCCCGAGTAATCAAGGAGCAGTGTAGCCGTGGGCCTTGATGATTGCCTTAGCCTGAGGACTCTGCAAGTAGTTATAAAAATCAACCACAGATTGAGGTGGATTTTTAATGAGAACCATACGTTGTCGAATCGGTTCGTGTAGATTTTCAGGAATTAATAGGTAATCGGCATCCCGAGTCACCTCTTTAGAAATCGCTAATGAATAGGCAGTAAAACCAACTGGGGCAGCCCCCACTACAACAAAGTTAGTGGCTGATGAAATATTTTCCCCATATGCGAACTTTTCGTTAGCCAGATTCATTAATCCCATCTTGGTTAAGAACTCAACTGCAGCTTTTCCATATGGGGCTATATCAGGCTTTGCTAATGCCACCTTGTTTGCACTGGTGATGATTTTTCGTAAATCATCCTCTTTTAAACTCAGCTTAATACCCTTGCTTTTATTTGCAACCATGGCCAATCGACCAATTGCATAGACTTTGCCTTCATCTACAGTAAAGCCGTCTTTACTCAAGGCCAGCGGGAAATTTTCATCAGCAGAAACAAATAAGTTAAAAGGTGCACCTTGCTGTATTTGACGAGTCAAATTACCTGATGCCCCATAAATTATTCTAAATTCCTGGCCAGTAGCAGACTTGTATTGCTGATAGATCTCCTCCATCGCTGGCTTCATGTTGGCAGCAACCACTACTGTGGAAGGGCTAGCAATCGCGCTCAGAGATACAGAAAAAAATATTAAAGCCAAAAAGTTGCGGCAAGTTTGCATTGTCATTTTTTAATTAAAAATTAGATTCAGTTATTTTTTGATATTAATTGATTACCACAGAAAATTGTTTAAAAAAAACCATCCCGAAGGATGGTTTTGATCTCAAAAAATCTACCTAATGTTTATGGTGCCCCATGTGCTCACGATTTTTCATTTGATGTTCCATCATATGCTTTTCATGGGCCGAATAATCACAATACTCATGAGTATCACTACTCATTGATGCATGACCACCAGATTGAGATTGATAGCCTAATAAACTAGGATCCATCATGCCAGCAATCATTGCAATATGACCAAATACTAAAAATATTGCAACACAAATTGCATGAACTTTTAATTTAGCTACCTGATCCAATGTTCGATTAACAAGATTTAACTCTTGCAATGCGATCCAGATTAAAGGTAACCCAGCAATTAAATATGTACCGACAGCAACGATGTCGATAATCGTTCTCCACTCACCTGCTTTCGTGATGGGAATAACAGCATTTGTGATGAGATAAATAATGATTCCAATGAAGTAGATACCCACTGCAATGCCAGAAAACTTATTGAGGTAATAGACTGCCCCCTCAAATTTTCTAGTAAAAAGTAGATACAACTCAGTTATAGCCAAAGTCTCAGCCAAGATAACTGGAATAGCCATAAAAATAATTAAGTTCCATGGCTGGTTGACAGCCAACAACTCCATGTAATGAGTCATGTTCATAATATTTCTCCAAATTTAGGGTGACAAGGCGTCACAAATTTAACTAATTTCTACAACTGAATTAGCTAATTTTTGGAGGTTTATAAATTCGGGTCTCAATTAAAGAAATCAAAAGAGATGAATGAACCGGAATCAATGTTTCTACAAATAAAGTAGATAGCTGAATATCAGGCAGTTGCTCAAGTAGCAAACCTAAACAACACTGGTAACTATGACATGATTTATTAGTGAGAGACTTATGCTCATCTACCGAAGCCAAATCCTCACAATGATGAGCTGATATATCCGTTGCTACAGAGTCATGAGATACATGAGTCGGCCAATCAATAGGCATCACTGCCGCATGAATTAAGCTGGTCAACAAAGTTAAGCATAAAGCTAAACAAATCTTTCTCATATACCCATTCTATGACGATTTTGTCTATCTGGCACAAAACCATCAATCAAGCTTGAATCAATCTAGCCAAATAGATATACAAGGGAATACCCAAAATGATATTGAATGGGAATGTGATGCCTAAAGACATACCCATATAAAGAGCAGGATTCACTTCTGGTAAGGCATGGCGCAGAACTGCAGGGACTGCAATATATGAAGCACTGGCAGCAAGCACCATCAACAAAACGGTCTCACCTAAAGGCAAGCCGATCAATGTAGCCAAACCTAGTGTGAAACACGCATGGATTAATGGGGAACAAAGCGCATAAATAACCGTGATTGGTGGCTTACCTTTTAGCCCTCCAAAGTTTTTAGCTGCCATCAATCCCATGTCTAATAAGAAGAAAGCCAACATGCCTTTGAATAAATCAATGGAGAATGGCGCCATGATTTTTTGACCATCATCTCCACTTACTAAACCCACCACCATAGACCCCAGCAGGAGCAATTGCGCACCGTCTGTGAATGACTCATGAAGTACTTTAGAAATGCGAATTGGTTCTACCGCATTTACAGATGCTGCCCTGGCCTTATTTGCCAAAATAATTGCCAAAATGATGGCAGGAGACTCCATTAAAGCCATTGCTGCAGCCATGTGTCCACCGAAGGGGATGCCCGACTGATCAAGAGCCTGAGTGGCAGTAATAAAAGTTACAGCGCTAACAGAGCCATAGGTAGCTGCTATGGCTGCAGAGTCATAGTTATTGAGCTTGGTCTTTAAAACGACATACGCTATCAATGGAATAACAACTGCCAAGAAAACAGCCAAACCTAAGGCAAGTGCAATTTCTAAAGTAAAACCAGATTTATGTAGCGCAAAACCACCCTTTAAACCCAAAGCCATTAATAGGTAGAGCGATAAGAATCTTGCAATCGGCTGAGGTATTTCTAAATTAGATTTAACTGCACCCGCAAATGCACCGAAGACAAAGAAAAGAATTGCTGGGTCTAAAAAATTGCTCATACCTCCATCATAAACTTTAAAAAATAGATGAATTAACCCCAATAAATATAAGGGTTAATTGATGAAGGGCGTAAAGTTAATTTAGAACAATATTCTTTAGAGGCGCATTCTCTTGAATGAGTCATCTTTCAAAATATAGTGATGCCAGAATGCAGCAGCCACATGAAATATTATTAAGAGATAAAAGCCATTACTTAAAAACTCATGAATCTCTTTAATAATTTTTTTCAACTCTCTATCAGGTGCAATAACTTCAGGCAAAGCATAACCAAAAAATAATGCTTCTTTCCCACCAGCTTGCAAAAGAAACAGTCCAGTGATTGGAATGATCAACATAAGCAAATAAAAAGATGTATAAACTAACTTTACCAAGGTGACTTGCCATGAAATATCACTAAATATTTGGGGCTGCTTAAAACTTAATCTGGTAAAGATTCTCAATATCAGAAAAACAAAAACAGCTTCGCCAAGCCATATGTGAATATTTTTTAATTCGGCTCTCATGTAACTGCCTTTGGGGAAAATCTCTCTAACCTCTACGCTTACTGCCGCCAGAGCAATCAAAAGAAACATTAACCAATGCAGTTGTATTTGAATCTTGGGGTATTTAGTCATAGATTAAATATACACCCGTGATACCCCCCACTCAAAGAGTTTAGTCTGCTTTTGTGGTCGATATAAATAACCCTTTGATTAACCAGAAAATCTTGCAAAGATTAATCCTGATAAAGTTATCTCACAAATAAAAAATAGCGGAGACATCATGAGCATACATTGCCAACTTTGCCAGTCAGAACAATTGGTTCACTCAAAAAAGATAGATGCTAAAAGTCGAGGCATGTTAGATATTTCATTTTGTCCGGACTGCAGTCTTGTTGCTCAAGCACAGATCCCCACAGATGAAGAGTTGAAAATTTATTATTCTCACAACTACCGCCAGGACTATAAAAATACTTATTCACCAAAATCCAAATACATATACAGAGCAGGTCAGGCAGCACTTAACCGCATTAATTTTTTAGAGAAACATCTAAACCTGAAACAACAAAGCCTAATTGATATTGGTGCAGGTGGCGGTGAATTTGTATATATGGCCCAGCAATGCGGTCTACGCTCGAGCGGGATTGAACCTAACCTTGGTTACTCTAACTTCTCTAAGGAACAATACGGTGTGGAAGTTAAGACAGCAATGCTATCTGATGTCGAGGACCACTCTGCAGACATATTGACCCTGTTTCATGTGTTCGAGCATATGGCAAATCCACATGAGGTGATGAAAAAGCTATATCGAAGCCTTAAGGAAAATGGCTACTTATACATTGAAGTGCCTAATATTTTGCAAGCCGACGCATCGCCACACAACATCTACTTCAAAGCACATCTCTTTTATTACTCAAAGCACACCTTAATTAGTATGGCTAGTCGTTATTTTGAGGTGGTAGATATTGAAGACCAGGGTAATCTCCAGATCTTATTTAAAAAAAGATCTGAAGTTCTTGAATCACCAATTCTTCCAACGCACGATGCAGTTCAAATGTCTCAAGAACGCATGGCAAAAAAAGGTTGGTTTGAATACCTTTTTTTAGCTGGCGGCATCATGAAGCCAATATTTCGAATTGAAAGAATGATTACAGAGGCTTTCATTGGAAAGAAACAACCCAAGGAAATTCTTGACCAACTTTTAAGAGATTCACAAACTAGCTACTTTTTATTACCAAAACGTCAATTAAAGAGAGCAGGAAGTTGGTCTGTGGCAGGTGGATTTGGATTAGTTTGTTATGAACTCTTGTGCTGAGTTAAAGACTTATCTTCACAAGAATTACGGAATCACCTTAACTAGTTAAATCGCCTGCCGAGCTAGATTCATAGATGCGGCCACCATAGAAACTCAAAAACGATGCTTCGAACAGTGTTTTCAATGGCTTAGACCTAGTTTAGCCAAGTTGATTGGGGTGAATTTCTAGTATTTATTAGTCGTGATCTTGCCTGGCATAAGTTGTATACGACGAATAATGTGACTTAGCATATCCCTCACCAGATAAATGAAAATTGTCGGGGTCCCCGACTAGAAACAACCAAGATTGAAACAATAAAATCGCAATAAAGTTGTTACGCCATTACAACTGGATACTTAATAAGTATCAAAAACATACTAAATCGGTGTTGGACTGTATCTTATCCCCCCAGTATTGTCCTATCCAAGCTCTGATTCATACCATATTGATATACAAAATTATCTAAAACGTTTGAATTCAGACACTCATACGAGATGGAACATTGAACTAGGAAGAAACCTTAAAGGGGATGAATATGAATTCAAAACAAGTAGGTGTATTAAAGAAGATTGCGGCGGCAAGCATTCTAGCTGTAGCAACCACAAATTTAGCGATTGCACAATCAAATGAAAAAATTAAAGTTGGCTTGATGCTTCCAGCAACAGGTACTTTTGCTTCATTGGGTAACGCTATTACGAACGGATTTAAACAATACGTAAATGAGAATGGCGGTAAGCTAGGCGGCAAAGAAGTGCAATACTTTTTTGTAGACGACGAATCAGATCCGGCAAAAGCTACTGAAAATGCAAACAAACTCATTAAAAGAGATAAGGTTGACGTTTTAGTTGGCACTGTTCATTCAGGCGTTGCTTTAGCCATGGCAAAAGTAGCAAGAGAAAATAAAACTTTGCTAATTGTTCCAAATGCTGGGGCTGATGAATTAACCGGTCCTCTTTGCTCCCCCACCCTATTTAGAACTTCTTTCAGCATGTGGCAACCATCTTTTGCCATGGGCAAAGTAGTTGGCGATAAAGGGCACAAAAAAGTTGTTACTCTCACATGGAAATATGCTGCAGGCAACCAAGCAGTAGAGGGTTTCAAAGAAGGCTTTGAAAAATCTGGTGGAAAAGTCATCAAAGATATGACATTGCCATTCCCAAACGTCGAGTTTCAACCGTTCCTAACTGAGATTGCATCTCTCAAACCTGATGCCGTATATGTATTTTTTGCAGGTGCTGGTGCAGCAAAATTTGTAAAAGATTACGCTGCTGCAGGACTAAATAAATCAATTCCAATTTATGCAGCAGGCTTTTTAACAGATGGAACACTTGAAGCCATAGGTAGTTCCGGAAATGGCTTACTAACAACTTTGCACTATGCCGATGGTATTGAGAACAAAGCAAATAATAACTTTAGACTAAATTACGCAAAAACCTATAAATCACAACCTGACGTGTATGCGGTACAAGGCTATGACGCGGCACAACTCTACCAAGTAGGTATTAGTGCTGTAGGTGGTGACACTAAAAAACAAGATGTCATCATTAAAGCAATGGAACAA
>JACCDQ012174411.1_pt1 | contig 12583 bp, 20 predicted proteins | sample 7446031 | NCBI WGS metagenome assembly JACCDQ01 (sample SAMN15323442, study PRJNA562643) | freshwater metagenome | isolation source: river surface water | place: USA:Blue River Watershed | collected 2017-08-17
ACTGGTGTTATAGCCACCTGTACCGATATTTAGAAAATCATGACCAGTTGCCCTGGTTGTTGATATGTTGGTTGTAATCAAACCACTAAGTTCTGAAACAGAATCGCTTATACTATGGCCCTGGGCTAATGAACCAAGTTGTGCCCTAGTGACTCCGCCGAGAACGTTAGTGCTTCTGTTGTTGCTAGTGTATTTGAAATATTCGTTATTTATTTGAACATAACCATTCGATGCAAACAAGGTGCTGCTAGTTAGGGTTATTGTTGTGGGATTTGACCCAGCGGTTATGGCTGTAGCAAGGGTAGTTGACTGGGCTTTTGGAATACCAGCTGTTATAGTGTCTGCGACTTGTATAAGTGTATTGGATGGCAGTGCTGAGTCAATAGTAATAGTTGCTTGACCAGTTGTTGGCGAGTCAGCAGTGTACCCGGTAATTCTTCTTATAAATCCCTTTTGGCTTACATTTGAATCAGCCCAACCAAATTGGTAACCTATAACTCTTGCTGCGTCAGTTGATGACAGGTTGGCTATCACAATGCTTGTAGCACCACCAGATGCCTGAACAACTGGAGTCAAACTTATATAGTTAAAGTTTGTATCAATCGCTATTACGTTATTTGGTAGTACGGATTCACTTGTACCGTAGTTAACATTTTCTGGTAATCGGGTATTGTTGTAATAAGTTGTTTCTAATGATATAGTTCGGTAAGTTCTATCATCGCCGTCATTACTGAACTCCAACGCCGTTGACGGGCGCGTACTTATAGCACCAAAGTCTCCTGAAAACTTAAAGTTTTGGTTTGCTCTAATAACAACATAGTCACCATCATTTAAGTCTTCTACAATTTGTGCAGAGTTCCCGTCTAGGCCAGTTCCCATGTTCAATCTTACTAACTTTTGGTTAAGTGTAGCAGTACCACCTGTACCAGATTCATTTGAACCAGTTTGTGCATATGTAAATGTTGTAGTGTTGGTTACTGTTACCGTAAACGTACCATTAAACGCAGTAGTCCCGCCACTCACACCGCTGATAACCACACTGTTGCCAGTTGCCAATCCATGTGTTGATGCGGTTACAACCGTAACAACGTTTGTACTTCTTGATATAGTTGATATGTTTACAACACTCTTGACCATAGTTGAGTTTGATGCAACATATGCTGTTTTACCAGCAATTGGATGGTATACTTCAAATTCAGTTATGCTATACGGTATTGATGTAAAATCAGAAACTATTATTGAGCTGCTGTTAGCTGAGTTGTAAGAACTGCTGGTAAACCCACCGCGTTTGAATATTCGCCCAATTTGTATGGGATCGTCGAGCAGTTTTATTGGTCTTGGGACTTCGAGTGGGTCACTACCTTCAGCTTTTAAACCATAGAACCCATGTGCGTTTGAACCATTTACTGATCTTATTTGGGCTCCGTTCAAACTGTAATATGCAGTATGGTTGTAGTAAGTAAAGATACTTACCAATTCAAGTAGAGCATTGTTGGTTGCCACGCAACCATAGCCCATGTCATTTATCTGTGTAAAGTGAGTAGCAAGTACACTCTTATTACCAGCAGTTTCTAGTGTTAGAATGTCATTGGTGGAACCAGTATACGCTGTCCCCAAAGTTAGTGTTATAGTTGTTGCTGGTACCGCATCAGTACCCCCGGTATATGAAGTGATATTGTTAACTTGGTGTCTAGTACCACGTACAACAAAACTTGTGGGCATCTTTGGAAGTATGCTAGTGACAGTTGTAAACGGTCTAGCTAATTTCGCAGATGGCCCCGTGACGACAACCTGTGTTGCCCCAGAATAGTTTGTTGTAACAGTTACTGGCAATCTCGATGTGAAGCCGTCTATGAACATACCGCCGCTAAATGTTTTTTTGTTTTGGCTTGCTGATATGCTGCTGCAACCCTGGATATACGGACTCTTTGTTTTTATTTGACCTTCTGGGTCAAGAACAACAGCAAATCCACCATGGCCCATCATTGACAAATGCATCAAGCTAGTTGCATCATTCATCATAAAGCAGTCAATTTCTTTGTTATTTTTTGCAGTTGATGTTCTAGATGCTGTATTTGTCAAGTAATGGTAACCGTAATTTTGGCTAGCAGTTGTCAAACCATCTATAGTAGTATCTCTATAGAAATATACCTTGTTCCATGGTGATTGGCTTACCCTATCTTTGGGTTTTACAATGACGCGGCGCAATTCATCACCAACTATACTTGTGTTTTGTGGAACACGAATTGGGAAATCTTCCTCGTATTCACCACTTTCAACAAATAAAGTAATTTGTTCTGTTGGAACTATATGATCGAAATACAAGTTTTCACCAGCAGTAAAGCATTTTGCAACAACCCCACTTGCTGACGCTGACGAACTGTTAGCACCACTATTGCTGTATGTAAATGCAGTTGGGGACGTAACAGTTATTGACACCCCGTCCAAGTCGTCATATGTGTTGTCTGAGCAGTTTATTACTACAACAGTTCCAGTAGTCAAACCGTGTGCGTTGCTTGTTGTTATTGTTGCGACGTTTGTGCTTCTTGATACAGTTGCTATCGTTGCATCAGCTACCATGTTTAAGTCAACAAGATCAACTAACCCACTTGGCCCAACGTATGCTGCTATCATACCTCTAGCACCGCTAGTCTTCCCAACTATTACTTTACCTGGTATAAGATCAGTGTTTGCTGGATCACCTTGGTCAACATGCGCTCCAGCATTGTTTACAATGCGGAGTCTAGTATATGTTCCAGTACTTGAAACTGGAGTTGCATCGGTAACAGCTAATGATGCTGCATCGTTTATTGTAATTGGTTGAGCATACGGGCCCAACTCGACGCTTGAATTAAAAATTACTTCTTCAGCGTAATAGCAAGCTTCACCTATTGTGCTATAAGCGTAGGCTAGTCCTCTTCCCATTTTAGTAGATGGAACACCGTCTGCAACCATTTCACTGTGAGTTCTACCTGATTTACTTACGAAGAAATTGGTTGTGCTGCTGAAGCTGTTGTTATCAACGTATTGTTTTGTGGCTGCATGGAGGTTGTTTGACGGGTCACTGTTTAGAGTTAGGAACCCAGTCATAGTATCACCAGCCAGACCCACGACTTCATTTCTTCTAGGAACCTGTGTGCCAATTGCGTTAGCTGGTACTATTAACGGACCAGCCATAGTGTCGCCAGCTAGGCTTACGTAGTTCTGATCAGTATACCCTTTTGTGACCAACACGTTGCTTGTTGTTATTGGTGATATTTCAGAGTGTACAGTGTTCCAATCTGATACGAGACTGTCAATGTTAAGCCCAGCCCCAGTGTTTAACAACTTTGAATTGGTGGTGTTATCATATGCTATAACTTCAGCAGCATTAAGTGGAGCGCCTAAGTCAGGGTGTGAATCCTGACTTAGCTTTGTGTTCGCTGCACTTATTTTTAACTTGCTACCTTCTATTGCAAAAGTTATGCTGTTATTTGGATCCTCTGGGTCGTTTGTTCCCGCATCTGAAACCAGTTCGTAAAACCCCAACCCTGACTCGTCTGGATTGACAAGAGTAACTTTGCCGCCTTGGTTTACGTAAGTTGTTGGGGTGTCGTTTAGATTTGTAAATCCAATCTGTGCGCCTTGCCCAAACACTGCGTAAAGTTCGCGAAAATTTTCGTTTACTTTACGAAAACTCTCACGGATGCTGTCCCCAGTGCCGTCATTACCCTCAACGCCAATATCTACAAGTTGTCTAGCCATACTTAAACTCCATTAAAAATGTATATCTGGTAACATGTCCATATCAAAGTTTACACTAACTCCGCAACCACAACTGCTTTTTGCATTAGGATTGCTTATCTCAAAGTTACTACCAGTTAAACTTTTTATGTAGTCTATTTCAGTACCAAACAGAAACATTAAACTAGTGGATCCGATTATGAAGTTACCAGACCCAGTGGTCATAACAGTATCGTTCTTATCAACATCCTGTTCAGATGCAACAGTACCCCAATCATATTCAAATCCGGCGCAACCGCCGCCCTTTATGTTTAGGCTGATCCCATACACTCCATGTTCTTCACATAGTTTGTTTACTTGGGTTTTGGCATTTTCAGTCAATGTACAAATAGTCATGTTTTTACCTCTCTAATATTTATCGTAAAATTCTATAATCTTAATGTGACATAAATATGTTATGTTCATAAAAGAGTCATATGAAACCACACAGCATTCTAGAACTAGCAAAGCCGGTGTCAAACATAATTATACACGAATTAAAACGATTGTACACTTTTTTTGTGATAACTGTGGAAAAGAATTTACCAGACCCCGTGGTAATATGGATCCAAAAAGGTTAAGCAACAACTATTTTCACGTTTGTGGTGATTGCAACTCAAAAAAATTCGCCCAACGCAAAGGCGTTGAGCGTAAAAAAGTATGGGATATACCTGCTAGTAGTGAACTACCTATTGGAAGATTATAGCAACTTTGATTTTTGTTTTACTATAAACTCAGTGTTGTCTTTAGCCTGCTTCTCTTCCCAGCTAAACTTTTTCATTGCTGCTTTTATGAAATCATCAGGACTTTTAGAGTAATGTTTATCGTAAAGTTCTAACAGAATTTTATCAATCTCGATCCAATTCATTTCTTTTCTGTTTCTTTTTTCCAAATAGTCCAGACGCCATAAGCAATGGCAGCATATGCAATAATCGACGCAACGGGTTTTGCCACTAAGTATGCTACCCCTGCTCCAATCATTATCGCGCCATCATAAGTCGTCCGTTCTTCTAAACGGTTGGTTAGCCATTCTTTGGCTTGCAATAGAAATTCTTTGTTCATTTGATAAGTTCCTTAATCGTTTTTCCAGCATTGCCAATCTTGCATCTTGGCTTTTTAACTTGTCCTCAAGTGCTTGGACATATTTGTGGGTAGGAACTGTGCGTTCCATACCGTCTTCGCCTAATATAGTGTAGTGGTCAGCGCCCTGCCCGCGCAAACCTCCAGCTACCCTGTTGGGGTTTTTGGTCACGTCTGTTATTTGTTGGGTTGGCTTACCGCCATACATTCTGCTAATAATACTCATACATTATTTATTACTTTAAGCAGAGCATAACAAACTGTTTTGAAGTCATATAAACATGTGAGATTCCAGTAAAGTATTCATACCCAGGTGGATCATAACCAACCGGTAGCGCATAATCGTATTGCGCTTTTAACCCCTTGCTCAAAAACATAGATTTACCTGTTAGCAAATTCTTTGCTTTGGGGTTTATGATCAGGCCCTCGTATATTACTTTCACATTTTTGATGTATTCAAAAATGTGAAACGGGTCAACGCGGTTTCGTATCTCTTGTTCTATGCTCATTACATCACTGCATTCTTCATACACCACAAGGTATACTGTTTGGGAGAAAAATACACACTGATTTGCTTTTTCATTTTAGGAAGTTTCGTGTAATTCAAGTCTGTTTCAATCATGATTGATTTTTTTAAGAACAATGATTTATTTGATTGGAAACATTTAGCTGTTGGATTCCAGCATAATCCCTCATACATAACCTTGGATCTGTTTTTTACGAGCCAAGTCATGTCATCCTTGCTAGTGGAAAAATGTAAAATGATGTCATGTATTCGCAATTTGTCACCAAATCCCAGGTCATCGAACCATGATTGGGGTAAATCAAATTCCTGTACTTTTCGCATGTTTGTAAAGACTCTCGCTAGCAAGATTTTTCATCTTGGCTTCTACCATTATGTCAGCCCGATCCCAAAAACTCAGAGCCCAGTCGTTTACTGCGTTGTTCCACATAAAGTCGCTGTGCGCCCTTAGTGATTGTTTTTTGTATCCTTGTTCAAGCAACGTATCCATGGTGGGTTTTGCGTTTGCATCAAAGCCTTGCAGTAGGTCCTCTCGGCTAACGCTAAAATGGATAACAGGACGAATTTCGCCCCAGCTATCAAAAATACGGCTAACGCGGTCGTCATTGACATCAATATATTCTCCAGTTTTAACCCAGTGGTGATGTAGGTCCAACACCAGGGCCACATGCTTACTTAGCTCTAGACTTGCGTCAATACCCCAACTATTCTCGTCATTCTCAATAGTAATAACATTGCGAGCTTCGGTAGACAACTTGGGCAGCACGTCAATGATACCCTGGGGGCCGCGCTTGCCACTGATATGCACATTACACTTGAAATCTTGCCATTGTTGACCGTACCCCATCCACCGAATGAGATCACAGTGGTATTCAAATTCGGCAATGCTGCGGCTTACAATATCGGGATTATCGCTAGCAAGAACGGTAAACTGACCAGGGTGCATAGACATGCGAACATCAAGGCTACGTGCAAGATCACCCACTTTACGATACTCTCTAGCGGCATAGTCAATAACATCCTGTTTCTGCCAAAAATAAGACCAAGATGGCTCAGTATAAACAGGCAACTGATTTGAACCGAGACGTACCATACGTAACTCATCGGGTAGACCTCCAACATATTTTACAAGATTGTACGCGGCGCGGGCATTGTGCCGCATGATTTCCCATAGCTTATCTTCTGCTACAGATTTTTTCTGCCTGTTCAACCAAGCAACAGTAGTAGCCTTTTCAGTAAGAGGCCGTTGCTTTTCCTCAAGCAACTTCGCAGACAGTGTCTGATCATAGTGCATGTACTTACATGCAAAGCCGATGCGTTTCATGCTTTTCCCTCTAGGATTTTGAAAATTTTGTAATAGGTAGCTTTGCATTGCTCCAGCGCCCAGTTTACTTTCTTGCTGGGCATAGAGTCAACAACATCGTTGATATCTCTTGATAAATCTTCATGTGAATACATTCTCATAAAGACATTTCTGTTGGAATCTTCAAGTTTAGAAAGGATGAACTTAATTCGTTCACGTTTTTCTTTAAGAGTCATGGGTAGTCCTGCGTATAGATTTATGTTAACATACACACAATGCAACGCACAGTCAACACCAGTGTTGGTTTACCCAAATGTCAGAGCATTCATGTGGGTTTGGTGATCCATGAAACACTGCTATGCTTGTTTCATCAGTGTCAGTGGGTAAGTCAGAATCAGTAAAGCTATATAACCCATTGATGAACTTTATAGATCTTCTGTTATGCATTTCCCATTTATAGCTCAATGCCCATTCATCTGGCCAATATACAAAGTCTTTTATTTGACTTTCAATAAACTCCTGGTCACCCCTGAACCGAGTGTTATATGCTTGTATGGATGACACGTAGTTGCGATATACGTTTTGGTGTGACCCTAACTCCAGTCTAAAAATGCTACTGTTCATTTTCTTTATGTTTTTTATATTGCACCTGTTAAAGTCGCGCACAATACAAAAACTACCGGGACTATAATCAAAAAACTTGTCTATGTTTCTATAGATTATAACGTCCAAATCCAAAAACAAGGCAGTTCCAGTTAAGCCCATGTCACTAAACATTGCAGTCTTGTACCACCACCCAGACGTTTGCATGTTTGGAAGTGTCATTGTCTCTATATTGGGCTGTATACCAGTTGTATCATCAGTTAAACATATAAATTTGTATGGTGGAGAAAGATGCTTCTCCACCATACTGTGTAACCTATTGACGTATTCAGAGCTGTATTTGTCTCCCCATTTGAGACAAAACACATACTTATTATTCAAACTCACCGTCTTCACGATGCCCCTGACGGTATGCCATGTTTGCACCAGTCTCTCTTACTTCAACTCTACTGCACCAGAGGCGTTCTGATTCACCATAATCTTTCAAGAAAATAGTGTTGATATATTCATAAAGAAAATCAGCAATACCTTCACAACCAGTTTTTTCAACTTCTGTAATTTTTGCCAGACCAGAAGCACCAAGACGCAACAACTCTTCACGTTTGGGATCATCCGTTGCAACTAACAATGTGTGGTCAAACCATTCTTCTAGCAACGCTTTTAATGGCTTTAACCCGCCGTAATCCATCGCCCAGTTACGTGCGTCAAGATTATCAGTCTCAAATTCAAATTTAAAGCTCAATGCATACCCATGTATTAGGTTGCAATGGCTGTCAGCTCTCCATTGCCTATACGCAACGGGCCCAATTTCTTTATATTCTTTTGTACTAACGTATTTTTTAACCATTTACTGACTCCTACTGTGGAGTGTGCGGAATTTTTAAAGTGGGAACGAACACTAAGTCCACTAAAATTAATATAGCATATTTTAGGTTTTTGTCTAGTATTTTATTTATTATATGCGTAGATCATTTGATTTCCGTATTTCTTAAAGAACACAAATTCACATATGTAATTCACATAAATCGGTATAGTGGCACCATCACTGTTGTCAAAAAATAATCTACCGTCTTTACTAAAAGTACTGTTCCTTGGCCAGGCAACAGTACTTTCTAAATGGCAATGTTCGTTGTTTATGACAACCTCTGCATAATGATTATCATTAGGCACGTCGTTCATAATTATGTTTACTGATGGATTTAAATCCAAAAACTTAACATAACCAACCCATACCGATACTATTAAAGAAAAACACAAACCTGAAATAACATATGAAAGTAAATTAGCTGTCTTTGCCATGTGGGTCTTTTTTACTTTTATTTATATCTCTTCTCAATTCAGTTAGTTCAGCGATAGCGTGTGTTAGTTCGGCGTGTGTAGACCAGAGATACTTAGCAAGTTTGAATATAGTGTTTAATATCCAAATCCACCATAAAAAGGAAACCCCAGCCATAAGTCCCACCCCAACCCAAAATATAAATCCAAATTCGACCATATCTGATAAGAGCAGGGAAACCCCCGCCGATAAAAACATCGGCGGAGCGATCAATGCAAATAAATTCCAACGTCTTACATGAACGGGTATTGTTTTTATTGTTTTTTCTATTTCGTCCATATAGTATTTAATATGGATTGCTAGATATTTAACGCATCACTTTAAGTATAACAGTATCTTCATTAAGCCTGCCGTTTAACTTCGTGTCAGTCGTCTTTATTTCATCAAGAAACTTCCGTAGCTTTACCTTACTGGCTGCTTTGAATTCCTTAAGAGTTTCTTCAGGCTTTCTCAAAGTTTTTTGTATACTCAGTGTCTCGTCAAAGCCAAGTACAAGGGTTCCTTTAATACCCAACGTTGACACATCCTGCGCCGCCACGTACTTTCCAAGTTTTCTAGTTTTGACGTTGAACACCCAAACTTCTGTGCTGTCCAAGATTTCAATTGGATTAACGCTTACGACTTTGAACTTATCGTCACTTGCACAGTATTTTACTTTTGCAACAACTTTTTCTTTACTAACAGGCTTCTTAACTCTGGGCTTGCGTACTGCTTTGCTCTTGTCTACGAGGTGTTCGCAGGCTGCTAGAAGGGTAGTAAGAGCGTCTAACAATGCTTGTGACTGCTTCTTTGTCCTATGTGCATAACCCTCTCGTAGCTGTTCTGCCATATCACGCTCTCGCAGATCCTTGATCTTTGCAACTTGGGCAGCGGTAGGCATGTTTAACACAAGGGTAGCTTCTTCAAATTCACCTTGATAGAATGATGCAATTTTCCTAGCGTGTGCTTGGGTAACTTCATTTTTTGTAAAATGAGACGTAATATCGAACCCTTTGGGATCAAAAGTATTTGGATCTCGTATAAAGCCGTCTAACCATTCATCAATGTCTTCGCAAACTTCTTGTGCTTTTTCCATGATACGATCTTGAATCGTCATCACTGGACTTGCTGTCTTGGTTTTCTCTTCAGCTTTTTTCTTTTCTTGAAGTTTCTTGCCTTCTTCTACCAAAGTACCGCAGTACTTTTCCAAAGCAGTTTTGGCGTACTCCTCTAATTCAAGACCCTCAGTCATCCAATACGCATAGGTTGCCCAATGGCTAGCGTAGGTGAACTTCCATTCAGGAACCAACATGGCAACAGTGTAGTCATTCTTATTAAAGAACTTCTTTATGTATTCTTTAAGTACTTTTGAATATTCTCGGTTTTCAATTTCAAACTGAACATAGTGCTTTGCCTTATCAAGGTCATCCCTGGGCATTGCTGCAAAGCCAGTTAGTCGTCTCGCAACTCTTGGCGGTTTTTTCTTAGCTCTCGGTGTTCTTTGTTTAACTGCTACTGCCATTTTTTCCGTACTTTATATAATAAATTGTTTCCAGATTATCTGGAATGTCAAAAGATATGAATAACAAATGTTCATAACCATATTCTGTTATAGTTTTTATTCTTTCATGCCGTATGTATTCGCCGTGCTTTATTAGGTACTGACCTCGTTCAGTATTTGACCATTCAGCAATAAGTTCATAGTCTGTACCACGGATATCACTTCTATATGCATTATAGATTATTTTTTCAACTACTCTGCCCATCTTTTCTCCCTGATACCATATCTAGCATGAGTTTGTATTTCTCATATGCTTTCTGGAGACTGGGATTTGCTTCCCTGATTTTTCTTTCAGCCTCGAAACTCTCGAGCATGCGGCTCCATTCAAAATCCAATTTACGACGTAGATCGTCTATTTGATCTATTCTGTTAATGTCTTCGCAAAGATGAAGGAAGTCCCTTTCAGAAAGGGTTATTTCTATTCCAAATTCCGTTCGTGTTTCAATAGACATAGGTTGACTACTGCTTATCACGTAATGATCTACTGATTCTGTATAATACTTTCTTCTGGACCTATCAAGAGACGCATTATACTTTGATTCCAACATACTTTTTAAATTCGCATGTGTGTTATAATCATAATTTTTCATGTTTTTCTACCGATTTTAAAAATGTGAGCAATCGTTTATTTGATTCTAGTTGCTCTTCACTTATTCCACAACTCCATGCATGTAAGCATTCAAGGCTGTTGGTATTGCAGATGGGACATTCCCACCCATATGAACGTTTATACTCATATAGTACAAAGCATTTTTCGCAGACTGGTGGACCAAGACCCATTTTATCTTTTCTTATACATAGACTTGCTGTAAGGGTATTCAACCCTTACAAGCCCACAATCAGCACAGTTGCATCTAACCATTTCGGGAGAATCAAAACTTCTGCCTGCAATATGCTCCCATGAAGTCCATCTATGGAGCCCAAGTCTGCATTTTAAACTTTGTATCGGAGACATGCCTTTGAGTATCCTTACAGTATTCTCTTTATCAGTTGACGACATCATTTGGCCTTTTTCGTAAGTGTTCATCCAATTTTTCAAAATACGGAGAATTTTCACCACCAGTCTCACCGCATAAATTCATGAGTCGGTCTAATTCCATTTCCCACCGAGCTACCTTAGTCTTATGCACTGCTTTCTTGTGCAAGCTCTGTAACCAACGTCTCATTTGAAGTGATCCACGATGAACCCACCAACTGGACAAAAACCTTTGTTGAAGTTGTCGTCTGCAACCTCAGCACATTCATTTATAAGTAATTGACAGAACTTTTCAAAAGCTTCTGGTGTAAAAGATTTACCGCCATCCATGGAACTTTTCCGTAGTTCGTCCATAATACGTAACCCACCCGCCATAGTTACTAATTCTTCAATTCGTGTTTTCATTTTCAATTCCAAAATGTTTAAATAAGAAAATTCTAACACCAGGGTCAGTAAATTCAGCACACTCTCGAATAATAAGTTCACTAAATTTTTCTAATGATCCCGGATTGTTAAGCGATTCCTGCCAGATCCGAACTCGCTCTTGATCAAGTTCCACGTCGGCCCATTTAGTTTGCATGAGCCCAGCTTGTTTTGCGAGTTCTTTAATACGTCGATTCATGTTAACCCCTCGTTAATGGTTTTTGTTTTGGTATCTCGACGGCTTCAATTGCGCTAGGCTCTAATATTTTTGCCACGTTGTATTGCAACCGTTCGTATGTGCAGACTGATGAGATTTCCAACAGCGGGACCAACACGTTGTTGTCTGAGACAGTTTCATTAACAGTAATGAAAAAGTCTTCTTTACTCATGTTGTTTCGACAATACCGTATTTGTTGTAGGGCATCAACTAATTGTTGCTTCATTAGAGTTTTTCTCCTTTTGCAAACCCACGGAATGTTTTGAACCGTGGAAAACGTAGGCTATACGAACCATCCTGGTTTTGTGTTACAGCATCAGCCCTAACTTCCACAAGAGATCCAACAACACTACTATCGTTACTCCTTGAAGCCCAAAAAGCATCGCGTTGTTCGTCTGTGAGCCCACTGCCGACATTGACGCTAATAGCCTTCCCGTCATCTTCCCCAGCGCATACCAGAGCCCCAAGTTTTCCTGCATTTTTTCCAGTTCCTTCTTCAAGAGCAATTACCTCCAATGTAACTTCGATGTATGGTTTGAGTTTAAGCCAGCTAGTAGTGCGCTTGCATTCGTAAGGTGCCTCGGGATCTTTGATCATGATACCTTCGTAGCCACCTTCAATAGCTTTTTTGTTAATCTCTTGGAAGCGCAGCTTGCCTTCTGGGGTGCTGAGATCAACAGTTTCGTATTCAAGTTTTGCAACGTTTGCCAGGGTTTCGGCATTTGCATCTACCCATGCGTGTACCATTTGACTACGCATCTTTTGAGTAACCTGCCAGTTTCCTTTTGTAAAGTTTTCAGCGGGACAGAGGTCAAACAGG
>JACCDQ010260872.1_pt1 | contig 12582 bp, 37 predicted proteins | sample 7446031 | NCBI WGS metagenome assembly JACCDQ01 (sample SAMN15323442, study PRJNA562643) | freshwater metagenome | isolation source: river surface water | place: USA:Blue River Watershed | collected 2017-08-17
CAATGATTGTTGCTGATATGTTGTTTAATCACAAAGATACTTCGTCGGGTACTGTTAGCTGGAAGAACGATGTTCCTACAGTAACTACCACAGACGATGACAGCCGTAAGTCTAGCTGGAGTTCAAGTCCTAGTTATAGTGATGATGGACCTAGTTATAGTTCAAGCAGTGATAGTGGACCGTCAAGTGATTGGTAAAATGTTGTTTGGTAGGACAGGTGGACACTGGTTGTTTTATATCAGTGCCGCTTACCTAGTTCTAGGAATGGTTAGTGTATATAAAGGTGCTGTTAGCGTATGGATGGGACCGTTGTATATTATCTTTCTGTCAATGCCCTTTTGGTTTCCGCCATTGGGTCGTGCTATTAACTTAGATGTAGATTGGGATATTAAAATGTTTGATTGGTTTAAAAATAAAGATAAAGAAAGTAACGTAGTCAAGTTTCCTGAACTAAAGGAAGTACCCAAGATGCCCGAAGTACAACCACCCAAGGAAAAAGATCCTGTAACATTCTACAGACTGGGACTAACTGATAACAATCGTGTTAGCTTTCAGATGGGATACACTGAGATCACTATGAATCACGAAGGTTGTCAGCAAATGATCGATCAACTAACATTCTTCCAAAGCCAACTGTACGATGAGGGCGGTCCTACAGATGATCCGGATGGTGGATTGCCTTTGCCGGAAGAAGTAGAAAATAAAAAGGCAGCATAATGGGATCTATTCTATCTGATATCTTTGACAGCTGGAGAGATGACTTTAACGCTCAGGTGTCTCATAAGAACTACGGCAAGCCGGTAGACATTATTCAAATGCCCTGCTGTCACATTGACGACCAAGAACCTATGACAATTATTTGGCCCGATGCTGAACGTGGACCTTGGATCGCCGGCGGTGCTGCTCTACGGTGGTATCAGGGATTGCCTGTAGGTGAGAATGATATTGATATTTTCTGTAGTTCCGCAGATCAGGTACAGCAAGTCATTGATAACATTAAGAGTTATGGTCGCTTTTCTACTAAACACGACAGCGAGAATGCTCTTACACTAAGTTATCACAATAAAGAAGGTACTAAGTACTGGACCTTACAGATCATCAAACGTAGATACTTCAAGGATATGCAGGACGTTTTGGACAGTTTTGATATTTCCGTTTGCCAAATCGCAACAGGCGGGCAAGAATGGAAAATGGGCAAAAATACTGCTCGCGATATTCGAGAACACAATCTCCGTATGAGTATGCCTTTACAACCAGATGCCGCAAAGCGTTTGGCAAAATATTGGACCTATGGATATCGCCCAGTTCCGGGTTTGCTGGAAGCTGTTCAAAATAATCCTATAGGTAAGAAAGAGTTTACCATTGACGGAGATTACGAAAATGCGTTCTGAGCAATCGTGGAGTGTATTAGACCCTAAACCAGTTCTTTTGTATATTCCAAACTCAGATGATTATATCTGTTATTGGAACGGCATTGCTATGACACACATTATGGCTATGAACATTGCCCTAGAACCGTTTGGTATTTACGCTACTCCTGAGATGAAAAGTCAAATGGAAAAGGATTATCGTAAGATTTACTATGCCAACGGATTTGATACACGGAAGTGGGATTTCAAAGTTAGCGAAAGTCCAATCTACCCGTATGTGAAACGGTTAATGTCTGAACACGTTAAGAAAGTCATTGTAGAACAGAAGCGTGATATTTCAGAAGTGTTAGGTTGGTTTGATTATAGTCGAGCAAGGAGTTTAAATGTTTGAATTTTTTAAAAAGCACGTTTACGAGATTAATTTCTTTGTAGCTGGCTGGTGTGCGTTTGCCGCACTTGACAGTCTACTAAAAGGAAGTTATATTTTAGCGGCAGTAAACGCAGTATTGGTATACATTAATATCAAGTTAGCAAAGCAGTAAAGGAAGTACAAAATGGATATGGATCAAGCGGCAGTCTTTTTGGCTGGTTCAGTTTTAACGGTTTTAGGATTCTTAGTGATTATTGGCGGTGTTCTTATCGTTAATAATTTAGTGGCAAAATATTGGAAATCGTGGGGTTGGTCTTGGATGCCAACTTGGGCACACGAACCCCAACGTTTCGCAACACCCGAAGAAGCAGCTCGTGTAGCACCCACTCTGAAAGACGAAGATGGGAAATCTAAGTGATTATTTTGAAAAGAATGCCTACAAACCAAAATACCAAATAGGTGATCGTGTTTTTGGACATTGGAATAAGATTCCATTTGTAGGCACAGTAGGCAACGATACACTAGTATCCGAAATAGAGGGTCCAAGGATTACGGTCCATTTGGACCTTCCTTTGTCATTGACAGGTCGGCAACATTCTGTTATAATAGTTAAACACAAAGACGTAAAACTATTGAAGGAAATGTAATGCTGCTCATATATTTGATTTTAGGTTCTATAATGATGTTCCAAAGTGGAATGTTTTGGAGCGCCTATAGGATTAGCAAAATCGAGGACAAACCTGCAGGTAGATTACTAGCTTGGTCAATCGGGCTAGGCTTGTTTAGTTTGTATCTTTTAATCTCAATGGTCGGAAGGGCTAGCACACTATGATTACTCTTAAACAGTTTATGGAAACCTGCGGTTATCGTATTACCGAAGGTAGTGAATATCAATGGCAATGTTTTGGGCATGACGCTTACTGTTTAGATTCCTGGAATGGTGATCTTAACGGTCATACTATCAGTATCATCTTTGATACTTGTACACAAGTTGTTTATCAGGTTCACGCCTATGACTATGCTCGTGAACGTGCTTATCGTATGACCAATCCTGAGTACAAGGCAGCGTTTGATCAAGAACATGTTGATCGAGACATCCTCGATTGTGCGTGGGAAAAGGATGACGGTACACCTGTTAAGTACATTGACCTTGATGTCGTTGAAGACTTTATGGAAAAGGCATGGGCAATCTGTAACGATCAGGATTACGACACTCGTGTTCAAATCCAAGTAGAGTTTACTGATGAGGAACTGCTTCGTTACATGAAGGCGGCACACGATCGCGATATTACTTTTAACCAGCTTGTAGAAGAAGCTCTTAAAGCTGCTATCGAACAAGCACAAAAACAGAAAGAATAAAATGACAGACGCACAAAAGTTTTTAAATGATTTAAAGACTGGTGTTCGATACGTTGTAATCAATACCTGCTACGGTGGGTTTGGATTGAGCTTACGTGCTCGTCGTGAGTACTGTAAACTAGCAGGCATTCAAGAAAACGATTTCTTTGATCGAAATGTTGCTCGCGATGACCCTTATCTAGTTAAGGTTGTTAAAGAACTAGGCATGGGTGCTAACGGCGACCACGCTAATCTTAAGATTGTTGAAATCCCAGGCGATGTGTCGTGGCACATTTCAGAGTATGACGGCAACGAACACGTTGCTGAAGATCACCGGACTTGGTCGTGAAAGTAGAACGCACTACATATCCAGGATGGGGTAACCATCCTTCTTATCTTGTTCGTAGCTTCAACGACTATATGGAAATCGGTCGTTGGATGTATCGCAACAAAGTAGAACACTTTCTACTAAGTTCCGGACCAGAAGGCTACACATTTCAAGTTAGAGATAAAAAAGAGTGGTTCGCACTAAAGTGGGAATAAAATGCGAAAGACAGTTATTCATCATTGGCGCTTTGAAAACGGTGTAGACCCGATTAATCCTGGGAATCCGTTTGGAGAAACAGTTGTGCCACGCGGTTGGTACTGTTGGGTCTATCCAGCAGACGATCGTGAGTTCGAATCATGGATGGCTAAGAACTGTCCTACTACAGATTGTACACATCGTTTCAACTCCGGTGATCCTATGTATACAATCTATATCAAAGAGGACAAAGAAGCAACATTGTTTCAGCTGAAGTGGATGTGATATGAAGATTCCTGAGAATCATAACTATCGTGTTTCGATTCCTTTAAAGCAGAACGACATCTTTAATATACAAGGTGCGGTTGAAGAAATCCAACTCTTGTGTGAATGGCTAGATGAGTTAGTTGATTGGCATCCCGATATGTATTCTATGAATGTTCGCAGTCAATCACGTATTGTAGATGTATGGTTCCTTGAAGAACGTCATGCTTTGTTATGTACGTTGAGGTGGATATGAAGGCTCTAGTGTTAACCGAAAAAGAATGGCTCGATGTTAGCAAGTTGATCGCTAAACAATATCCAAAGAGTGTTTTCTTGATTCGCTCTAGGATGAAAACTGTTTTAGGCTTTACTCCTCGCGAACATACTGATTGGTTAGGCTACTACGATAACGTTAGCAAGGAAGATAAGAAAGCAGGGCGTCACGGATACAAAAAGTCTATACACTTAGATTTTTACAGCGAACAACAACGAACAATGTTTCTACTAAAGTACAGCGAGGTAATAGGCCGTGAAGATCGCGAACGTTAAAGAAATAATGGCCACTCGTGCTAGGGCTACATTTAGTCATAGGATCAACTTTGATTCTGTAAGCTACGAAGCATTGCCTAAGATGAAAGAATGGTGCGAAGAAAAGTGTACAGGCCTTTGGCGCTGTGAACAATACTACGCAATATACTTTCAGTTCGAAGAAGAAAAAGATGCTACAATGTTTATGCTACGTTGGGGCACCGCAGAAGGGAATAAGTTAAAATGAGTGATCGTAAAGCATTTGCGCACGATGCTAGTGGGTACGTTCTAATGGGAGATGCTAGAGACATCGCAGTTCCTCATTCACAACGACAAGCAGTCTACGAGTGGGCTGGACTTAACAAGATTAGTCTACAGTATCTAGGAACACTAGCTGGTACTGACTTGTGGCGTGTTCCAGACGATCAACAACGTATGTGGTTTACTATGAGGTGGGGATGAAGTCTGTAAGAGCATTTGAAATCACCGAAGAACAACGCAATGACTATTCGGGTCCTAATAACACAATGGCCTGTTGGGCTTGGTGTATGGATCAGTTCGGTGCTCCGGGCACACGTTGGACTTGGGATACATTTAATAGGTTTTGGTTTTACAACGATAGGGATGCTACATTGTTCGCATTAAGGTGGAGTCGATGAGAGTTCTAAACAAAAGTATTTGGCCGTTTCAAACTCGTGTATTGGGCGATAGTAATGACATCTATCGTTGGTGCGAAGAAAAGTTATATCACGGTGGGCACTACGAGCCAAACTGGTATTACAATATGGAAACTAATACTTGGTGTTTTAAAGACGGCAAGGAGTTTACTATGTTTTGTCTAAAGTGGGCATCGTAATGGCTAGGGCATATATGAACAACACCAGCGAGTCTATTACATACAAAGTTTGGACTATTAATTCGGAGTTAGTCACAGCCAATAATGTAAAAACTTTATCAAGTAAAAACATTACAGCTAGGTTAACACAAGACGATACTAGGATCTTTGATGTACAAGGGCATAGCTACCGATATTCTGGCTTAACTGGTAGAGTAGAGTTCGAAACCACTTGCGAAGAACAAGAAATGATGTTAAAATTCTTGTATGGAAAAGATCTCTTGTTGCTTACAGTTAACGTAGTAACTCCACACAGCATATTACATTCACCGATATGAAAGATTTTGTAAAAGCATTAGGCGACTATCCAGAGCTACAGCCCTGGCAGGAGGAAGTTTTGACTAGATTCCAAGGTAAAGGCACGATTCAGATAACCGGCCGACAACTAGGCAAGTCCTGGGCTAATGCTGCTATGCAGAGACTAATGGATGATTTAGTTTCTCGTCCAATTGAAGATCTTATATGCTCTGAAGGAACTGTATTTGGTAAGAGATACTATACGGTTGAGCCTGTAGGCGGCAATTGGATAGAAATGGAAAAATGGTGTTCTGAAACATTTGGTGATCCTAGCTCAGTCTGGGAAGCATTTAAAGAATCAGATCAACTAGGACGTTGGTATATGAACGATCGCAAGTTTTGGTTCTTAGACGATAAGGATAGAACTGTGTTTCTATTAAAGTGGCGATGAATAGAACATTAAAACGAAAAGTCATTATTAGAGAATATGACTACCGTCGAGTAGCCGATGAAGCTACGGGCTGTTTCTACGACGGAGTAGCACTATACGATCGTGCTAAGTTTATTCCTTTAAATCAAGAAGCATTTGAAAAACTCAAAGTACTTGATATTCTCAAAGGTAAGAAACACACGCCTATCCTAGAAGCAGAGTGCGGATTTGATAGACCAACAATGTTATTACACGAGCTACGAGATTATCTATACAACTACAAATATTGTCAGTGGCGTGTAAGTATTGACGAGGACGGATATATGTGTGTCCAATCTCGTAGCAACACACCTAAGACTAGACTAGGATGGGCAGAGTTTGAAAAGGATTTAACATGTCGTCTGTAAACATCGAAGAAGAAATGATCAATGCTGCCGGCAGTCGTTTAGCTGCTGAAATAGACTTTGGTGTAATGTGCGGATTCTTAGAAGAAATAGGTTGGACTAAAGTTATGCTTAAACCTATGACTAAAGAATACAGCGATGCTATCGATCATTGGACTAGTCAGTTGAAAGGCAACTTTCATAATATGGGGCTTGTTTGGATTTTTGAAAATCGTGCCGATGCTGTTAACTTTACATTAAAATGGTTATGAAACACGATCTAGATCAAGTGTTTAAAGACATGAACAAGGTCTTTGCACAAATGGACGATACATTTAAAAAAGTAGATAAAGACATGGATCGTGTCTTTAAACAAATGGAGAAAGTTTTGGAACAAGCAGAAATGGAAGCGAGTCCTGAGCCCTGGCAAAAGTGGTTTGCTTGGCATCCAGTTACAATCAAAGGTAAATCTCGTTGGTTTAAAACTGTGTATCGTAGGACAAAATTAAAGTACGGAGATCAACGATTAATCCACGAATGGGAATACGGTGATATTTTTGATGTTTTAAAAGAGGCCGGCAAGTAATGGTAATGAGTACAGTAACAAAGGGATGGGAATATCCCAAAGACAATCAACCAATAAGCTATGTAGACGAACATCAAGTAATGTGGTATCGTCTAGACTGTCGTTATGCCTTCGGCGATTGGATTGAACAGCACGATAACAAACTGTGGAAAGTACACGGTGCATACCATCGTGCTCAGTATTGGGTACATGAGAAGTTGTTTGGCCTTATTCTAATGAAGGGTGTGTAATGGAATACTTTTACAGTGGCGGCGGCAATAACAGGCCCAGTTTTACATATCGTTTTCTAATGAAAGAGATTACCGATAAGATGTTCGAATGGTGTGGAGAGTATCCGTTAAACGGTCCCTTCGAACGCTGGCACATTATACACAACTACAAGGCATCCTTTACTAGCGCATCAGCCGCAAAGGATGAGAAAGAACTTCCGCTAATTCAATTTGAAAATAAACAGGCTGCGTTTATGTTTAGTATTGCCTTTAGCGAATACATCTTAGAAGATAAAACCTACAGCTTTGCAAAATGAAACTAGATCACCTAACTGACACAGAACTTATCAATCACGTTATTAAGTTCAGCGACGACCCTATTTGTATTAGACTGGCTACTGCCAATGAACGTATAACTGGAGCTATCTGGGATGACTTAGTTAATGCGGGCATGGATGAAACTTATTGCACGTTTGATTCTGAATGGGGCAGTAAAATGCACGTTGGACGCTATATTGAACACCTGCGTGAAGAACTTGGAATCGCACAAGACGAAATACATCAACTTAGAGAAGAGCTCGAAGAACAAAAAGCCCGAACTATTGCTGATCTAATTAACGACCTTAATCAGCAGATTACCACAGAAAAATATATAGCAGCAGAAGCTCGACGAGATGCAGCCAAAGCTCATGGAGAAGCACAGGATGCTAAAGAAAAACTTAAAATGTGGAATCACTTAAGAACTCCATGAAACTTAAAACAGGACGTAGTATAGGTTGGAACTTAGAATACGCATCTATGGAAATAACACAGATTATCACTGACGGCTGCGACTGTTATCCGTGGCATGAAAAATATGCTTGGTGGCCAGTGAAAACTATCAGTGGCAGATATGTGTGGAGAGAAAAAGTCTACAAGCGTAAGGTTTGGGTAGTTTGGGGTAAAGGGTTTCACATGGAACCAGAGGTACAGTATGCAACGTTATTTGAAATGTTAAGCTATGACAAGATACTCAATACATCCAGCTGAGAAGAATTTCCAAGAATGGGACCGGCAGCAAAAAGAGATCCGCAACAGATACTGGGGTCGTTTACAGCGAGCATTTCGTGACTATCAATCCAAGGACGAAAATGCTAATATGAATAGCTTTAAGTACTTTATGGAATCGCAATACGGACTTAGAGTTAATATGGTAGGGACAAATATTGATAGCTCTTACCAGATCATTGACGAATCTAAACATACGATATTTTTATTAAAGTATGGATCTATTTGAACGTTTAAAAGACTGGTACCTTACTCGCAAGACAGGAAAGACAAAAGTCGAGCGAGAGTGGGAAGCATGGTACGAACAAAATGTCAACTACCGTGCCACTAGAATAAAAGATATGTTTCGTAACTTTGAACATATTATTATGGTGGACCCAGACAAGTTTTTTAAGTTTGATCCTTTTGTTTGGGTTCCTTGCGATAATGCTAAACAGTATTTCTGGCCTGCTCGTCCACTAGGCGAAAACTGTGTGTGGAGATTTGAGCGTGTAATAAACGCACCAAGTACTGCCTGGGAGTGGGAAATAAACGAACTAGGCGGGTATGACAGGGTATTTGTAGCGACCAATAACGAACAGGATGCTATTATGATAGCACTAAAATATGGGTAAACTTAAGGACTCTATAATGTGGCCAAATGCTAGAGATTATACTAGTACTATAAACCAAAAACTTGCTGATAGCTACTTTGAGCATCATTCTCCGTACACTCACAAGCCTCCTAGGAATAAGTACAATTTAATAGGAGATCGCGTGGAAGAATGTAAAGAAGTTATTGTTCACTCATTTTCAATGGGAGACGTCGATGATCCTGACTTATATGCGGCACAGCCCTTATACGAATGGGAAAAGTCAGACGCTGGACAATGGATAATGAAAAATGCCGCGGACACACCTACATGGCACAGAATGGCAGATCCAATGAGTTACGGATACAAGTACCAAATAAGAGCAAAGTTAATGGGACCTGCCCTAACAGAATGGCTTCTAAGGCACGGAGACAAATGAGTTATTCTGGAGCAGCTCGTATAATGCCAAAACCCAAAGTCGCGGACAGTCATCTTACTCGCGACGAAAAGCTAATGGACTTGCTCTCTACGTATCATCCTGTTACACTTAACGAAGAAGGCAATTACTCCGAACGCTTAACATGGTGTTTGGAACATTGCCAAAGTAAATTCCGCGATATCAAAATGAGCGACAGCAGGGTTTGGTATTTTCAAAACGAACAAGACGCCAGTATGTTTGCGCTAAAATGGTCATGAAAGTAGTTTACCTAAACGACACAAATATCCCCTACGAAAAAGCCCATCCTCATTTCAAAGAAGCAGCAGAATGGGCAAAGAAGCAATGCTCTAGTTTTGTTGATTATCACGTTCAAGACGTTTCGGACGTTTCTTATACAAATGACCTTATCGCTCAATATGGATTTAACGACCCAAAAGACGCACTACTCTTTGAACTAAAGTGGAAATCAAGTTGACCTAAACTGATTCCGGTGCTATAATAGTATATCATTTAGAAACACAGAGACTATTATGGCACGTGGTAGAGCAAAACTTAGCGAAAAGCAAGAACGCATTTTGATCCAGGCTCAATTAATGGGTCTAACTCCTCACGATATGCAACAGATTTCAAATCGTCTAATCGCACTTCAAAAGGAAGCCGAAGAGATTAAAAAGATCGATGAGACTACACAGGGTTACAGTTGGACCAAAACTGAGACAGGTACTTGGAATGTTCGTACTCCTGACGGTTACCTTTGCGAATTCTCTAAAGGCAAAAAGAACAGCCGCAGACATTACTGGGAACGTAAACTAGATTACACTATTAAAGTTACCAAACCCGGTACTGTGTTTAAATCTCGCAGTTTTTCACGTGAGATTGGCATCCGTGATGAATGGGTGGCTCGTCTTTGCCCGGAACGTAGCAAAGAGCTATATGCTCTAATCAGTTGGGCAAACGGTCTTAAGTGGGAACTAAAAGCGTGAACATTGAACAAGCTACTATTGTAGAAATCCTTCCTACGGAAATTTGGTACGAGAAGGACTTCTTTGGAACGGTCCATATCAAGATGCAACATCAAGGTATGGAACCGTTTACATTCATTCAAATGCACTACGACTATATGTACACTAGCAACGGCCATCAACACGATATGGTTAAACGCATTGGGCAGTTGCTAGGTGTAGACGATATTCAACCGCGTGAATGGATTATGCCAGAAGAATGGAAACTAAAATGAAAACACGCGAAGATATTATTACTTCTATGTGCTATACTTGGCGACACGATTATGGCTTAGATAAAAGTCCAGGTAGCATGTCGTCAGGAACAACACAAGAGGAACGAGAGTTTCTTTGGAAACAGATGGCACAAATTTTTGATAACGATGTAGCACCTTATATGGAGTTTAAGAAATAATGAAAATTGGATTTAGTCTAGGTCGTTGTGTGCGTGATATTGTTAACGGTGTTATCGACGAAGATGAGGTTGCTTTTATTATTGCAGCAACGTGTATTCGTGAAAAAGAACAGATGGACCAAGTGATAGAAGACTACACATTTCGAAACGATTATCTTGCGGGACTTAATGTAGATGAATGTAAACGTGTAGCACATAGCCTTTGGGATAATAACAAGCTCATTCAACCTCGCCGTGAAGGCATACATCGTCATAAGCAACCAGAGAATAGCATTTGGGTCGATATGTTCCCCACCGAACTAAGTAATAACGAGTCAGTCAAGAAAGCCTGGGACGCTTACCGTTTTATGCTACATATGACTGAGAACGTCGATACTGAAGCGATGGAAACTTTTAAGTAAAGGAACAAAAATGGTAAAGAACGGTAGCCTGTGGCGCACAACAGATGATAAAAGATTTCGAGTAATTAATGTAGTAGAAGCCGACGGACATACTTGGGTACATTACAGAAACGAGTTGCCCGGTTTTAATCAAAAAGAAGCAAAAGAATACAGTTGCTATGTTGAAAGTTTTGTAGAACGTTTTACTCCTACACCAGAATGATTTATTTTAACTTTAACATCCGTAACCCTAAGTGGTGGGATCGTTTTGAGAACATTAAATGTTGGATGGGTGCTACACCTATTCCGCATAAGTTTTGGGAACTTCAAGTTATGAAAGGCCCTGAGCTTCTTCGATTTGAATTTGAAGTTACTACTCAACAAGATCATGCTGGTATGAATATTGAGCTAGCTTTGTTAGGCTATCATGTTGGATTTACTATCTATGATAACCGTCATTGGAATAGCGAAGAAGGTCGTTGGATGATTTACACTGAAGAAAAAGGGCTACACTAATGGACGAAATGAGCGCAATGCAGGCCGCATTATTTGTTTTCTTCCTACTACAGGTAAAACACTTTGTAGCGGACTTTGTACTACAAACTAACCAAATGGTTATTGAAAAGGGCATATATGGCGCAAAGCACGGTATCGCCCATAGCCTTATCCAGAGTGCCGGTACGTTTTTAGCGTTTGCTTGGATGCACCCTGTTTTGGGCATTGTTACAGCATTTGTGGATTTTCTAGCCCACTATCACATCGATTGGACAAAAATCAACATTAACAAGAAATACAACTATACACCGCAAGATAAGCAATTTTGGTTTTGGTTGGGCTTAGATCAGCTTGCCCATCAAGTTACTTACATTTGTTTGGTCGGTTGGGTCTTCTTTGCTTTCTAACTTAAAAACCCGCTATAATTTTATAGTGATAAGTAAAGTATAGAGCAAAGGAGCCGCAGTGAAAAAATTTGACGATTTTAATGCTAGCGACAAAATTGGCATTAAACTTCTAGAAAATTCAGTACATTTTTTAGTTGGCGAAATAGAAGAAGACAATATCAATGAGTGTATCAAATGGATTGTCTACGAAAATCTGGATTCTAAAGCTAAAGTCTTAACTTTGTATATCAACTCAACAGGTGGAGATCTCTACTCCGCTTTTGCTCTAATCGACATTATTCAAACCAGTACTCATCCTATTCGAACAATCGCTGTAGGGGCTGCTATGAGCGCAGCTTTCTTAATTTTTGCTTCGGGTGATAAAGGCGAAAGATATGTTGGCAAGAACACTAGTCTTATGTGCCATCAGTTTACTGATACTACAGAAGGCAAGTATCACGATATAAAAGCAACGATGAAAGACAATGAGCTAAGTAATCAGCGAATGGTCGACATTCTAAAAGATGCCACAGGACTTGCTCCTAGCGTAGTCAGAAAAAAATTATTGCCCGCTTCAGATGTATATCTAACTCCAGAAGAAGCAATTGAGTTGGGCATAGCAGATAACATTTTATAAGGTGAACATATGAGAACAGACGGTAAAGTAGTAGTCCTAGGTGGCCGCGAAGAAGCAGAAGCAAAACGTAAGCAGGA
>JACCDQ010214908.1_pt1 | contig 12579 bp, 12 predicted proteins | sample 7446031 | NCBI WGS metagenome assembly JACCDQ01 (sample SAMN15323442, study PRJNA562643) | freshwater metagenome | isolation source: river surface water | place: USA:Blue River Watershed | collected 2017-08-17
GTTCTCTTTTTTTTGATTAATTTGAAAACCCATGAAAATCCCCAAAGTACTTCCCTCCATGGGAGCGTTTTCCACTTCGGGAAGATAAATGATACTACCCACCTGAAAGAAGCTGAAAATCTGATTTTTAAAATAGTCGAACTGCTTTTTACTCTTTTCTCTCTCATAATCTTGAGCCTTTCTTTGGGTTTCTTCAAGCTCAAGGATTAGCTTTTGGCTGGCTACTTGCCTTTTTTCAAGGTCGGTGATGGCTTTTATATCTTTACGCTGGCTGACTCTTTCCTTTTTTACCCGATAAACCTCAGCGATGTCCTTGATTTTTTCATCCCGTATTTGCGAAAGCTTTTGTTCACAGAGAAGAATGAGTTCCTGGGCATATTTTTCAGTACTCAAGCCTTGCAACTCTCGTTCCATGATTTTCCTTAATTCCTCAGCAGTATAAGGCTTTTTGAGTTCATTCACCTCACAAAGTTCCTCAAACGTAGAAGTGCTAAAAGGACTGTTCCCTCCTTTGCCTTCAATCAACACCTTTTTCTCAAGGGTTACCGCCTTTAAATCGGTGACTTCCACCTCCAAATCATATTCTCCCGCTTCCAATTTAATTTCCACGGCCGTTCGGTATAAATCTAAAACCTCTTGGTAAAATTGCTCTTGGTCACGACAAGTCAAGAGAGCGACTCTTCCCGTGACTTTCTCCGCTGCCTTATCATTTTTCTGAACTTTATCACTATCACTGAGACCAACCAAATGAAGTGGGTCGCCCAACCTAAGATTGATTTTTTGATTTTCCTTTAGATATTCAGCGACCACCTCATTGCCGTATTTATTCAAAAAATCCTCAGATTTGAGAATACTCTCAGAATTTCTTTGGTTAGAAGCCGTATTCGCATCCAAAGATTTAAGCTTCTTTTGGAGCATCATCATAAGTCTTTTTTCGGCAGGAATTGCACTGGTGACATAATCATAAATAGGTTTTAGGATTTGTCCAGTACGGTTGATTCTTCCTCTTTTTTGCACTTCGGTATTGATGTCTAATTCTGCTTGGAGGACAATCATAACCCTTTGCCTAACCTGATGAGGGGCTACTTTTTTGGTGGCAATGGCATGAGCAGAAGCCCCTGTACTCCCCGATTGGTTAATTAAAAGCACATCCACCTCATTATCATTAAAACGTCTAAAAGCATCTGAAACATTTTCTTTGGGTCTTTTGGTGATGCTTCCTATCCATCGCAGCGTGGCTTTTTCAGGTTCAATTTTCCCCAAGCCTTTAGCCTTTCTTTTTCCCAAACCCTTCGCACTAAGGGCTTCTCTGAGACTTTTTACGGAGTCATTGAGGGCTAATTCAATCCCCTCATCTTGAAATTCCTCCAAGATTTCAGCTAAAGAAATATAACCAAATTCACCTGTTTCATCATCCTGATTTTGAATAGAATAGCCATACATCATGTCCTTACCATCATATTCGGCAATGTACCAATCGGTATCAGAAGAAGAAAAATGCAAATGGGACTTAAAGAAGTCTTTGGGATAGACAGCCATATTTTTAGCCTGTGCCGCTCTAAAAGCGTTTAAATAATATCCTATTGTCGGTATTTCTTTGATTTGTTTTTCAAGAGCAAGCAAGGTTGGGATATTCACCTCCAATGCTGAGAAGAGTTTTTTCTGCTGTAAAGTAGGCATCATCTTTTTTACAATACTTGGAATACTGGCGGCAGACAGTACTTTTTTAGTCGTAGATAGATTACCCGTTTTCATGAGCAAGGCAGCGTCTTTTTGCAACATAGGCTTCTGTTCAAGGTTTAAGGCTAATTTACGTCCTGTTACCTCAGCGATGGAAAAGCCAGCTTCCTGAATTCTCTTTTTAATCAAGTCGATTGGCGATAAAACCACGCCAGAAGAAGTACTTTTAATCATGCTTTCAATGGCATAATATTCAGCAATAGCCTCTTGGGAAAAATCCATAATATCAAAAGCCTTATAGACACGGTCGCCATTGGCTTGAATTTCCGTATATCGTAAAACGCCTTTTAAACCCTTTAAAAGCACCGTGGTAAAATCTGCATTGATTAATCCTTCGCTCTCTCCAGCTTCCGCATCAATAGATTCCAAAAAGCTTCCCATGGTACTTGAAAAAGCGATGATAGGTTTTTTGCCTTGTTTAAGCCGCATGATGGCCCGGTCAGCTACGGCTTCCGCTTTAATGGCAAAAAGCAATTGATTAAAGACATTGAAGAGTTTAGAAAAATAGGGAGTACTATCTACGCCTGCCTCTTTCGTTCCTTTTCTCAAGGCTACTTCTCCCTGAGAAGAAGAAGCGATTTTATCCAACGTTTTTACTTCTGGTAAGACGTACTTTTCCTGAAAGTCCACAATCGCCCGAATGACGGCTGTGACCGCATCTGATTTTTCTTGGTCAGCTTTGGCATTTTGAGCCGTACAGTAATGAGCTTGAAAGAGTGCCTCGTAGGGGTCTTGGGCAGGGACATCTTTCGCTCCATTTTCATCCAGCGTAAAATAATTGACTTGGATACCTTCAAAGGTTCTTTCCCTTCTAATCATCTGTCCTTGACTGACCAATTGGGCAGAAATGATTTCTTGGAGGGCAACACCGCCTCTATCAATCGCTTCCGATAATTCTACCGAAGATAAATTAGCCTCAGCGATGGCGGTTTTCATGGCATAGATAGGCATATTATCTGGACGCTTGGCGAAAGTAGCCGAGAGAAAGGCAACATTGGCATTTTTGAGGATTTGTTGCAAAGCCAGTCCCCGAGCCGACTCCCCCGAAGCATTATGAGATTCATCAAGGATGACCAAGTTGCCATGGGCTAATTTTTGAATCAATCTTGCTTTAGGCGAAAGCTCAATGCCTGTAAGGGTTAATTTATTGCCATTTTGGATTTGGGAATAGGTAAGCATGAGTAAATCATAGCCGGGAGGCAAAGCCATTTTTTCCATGACCTTTTTTTGAACTTGGGCATCAGCGGCTTGGTACAAAATATTTCCCTCACTATCCTTAATCTCAGTAGCAGGGTCACGGGCATTGAGGATATAGGGAATGACATGGCTACCTTTTTTAGGGTTATAAGCTTGATTCTCTTGATATGCCACCACTGTTTCAAAAGGATTCTCTTTTTGAAAAGCCAAATACTCTGACTCAGTGCCATAAAGTTCTATTTCAGCTTCGGAGAGTTTTGAATAAGCTTTGTAGCGAATACTTCGCTGACTTTCACTTAATTTGATTTTCAGAGGCTGTGAAGCATCCTCCAAGCCAATATCTATTAAATCACGATAAATATCTGAAAACAAATTAGGCTTTTCCGTGATGAAAATCGGTCTTAGTCCTTGTGCCACGGCATAACGAATTAAGCCAGCAGCTACCCTTCCTTTGCCTACGCCAGTTTGGTCACCGATGATGAGTCCTTGTGCTTTGTACTCGATATTATAAATGGCCAAGGCAATGGCATCAATTTGTTCAGCAGCAAAAGCTTTGAATAAATCCGTTTTAGAAGCATATCGAAGTTTTTGACAAAGAAAGTCATCCACATCACCAAGGACCGTTTTAAGCAACTGTAAAGATTGGGTCATTTCAGTTGCCATCGAATCAGGGGTTTCTACTTGAAGGGAATAAGCAGTACTTAAAGGACGATAGGGAAGCCCTAAGCCGAGGCTACGATAAGGGTTAGAAGTGTTTTTAGCTGATTTCATGAGATTATTCTGGTATAAAGTGCTTGAAAAGTATTGACAGGGCTATTAAGATGTGCTTGATAGAGGGGAGCATAGCCCGAGACTACCGACTTTCTTCCATTGATGAGGATAAGTCTAATGTTAAAAGAAGTCCCCATACGGCTATATAAATCACCCTTGATGTTGATGATGTCTTCCACAAAATAGTGGCTGTAGAGATAATTCAAAAAGATTCTATTTTTCCCTGCTTGTATTCTCCCCATCGCATCATAGGCAGTATGTCCACCGATGATGATGGCTGCTTTTCCATTGGCTTTGAGACAGTCCAATGCCAAAACCGCCATAAGGTGGTCTAAGTCTTTGAGGACGTATCCCTCAATATGTTGGTATTCCTGTTGGGCTAAAGCCGCAAAAGGAGGATTCATCACAAGGGCATCCATTTGTTGAGAGAGTGCCTGAAAGCAATCAGGACGGCTTGCATCTTTCTGCCAAAGGCTGAGATAATCTTCTCTGAGCAAGTTCGACCAACGAATCTCATCTAATTCATTGACAATAAAATGTTCAGGTTTTCCTGCGATGGTTAATAAGCCATTGCCAGCACTGGGTTCAAGGAAACGAGCTGTAGATTCAGCTTGATGAATACCTGTATAAATTCCCATCAAAAAAGCGATGGGAGCAGGGGTACTATATTGTTGAAGCAGTACCGAAGTACTCGTTCTAAGGCTTAGATTGACTTGTTTTTGGTAAAAGAGTAGAATATCCTCAAAGCGTTCTTGAATAGTTTTGCTGGGATGATGGGCCAAATGTCGGTAAATCTCCACCAAAGCAAATTCAGTTTGTTCTTTCACCAGTCTGGGGTTAGTAATCCCAAAGGATTTCGCCAGTTTTTCAAGAGAACGTTGATGGAAAGACTCTCCAGCCATGAACTTAGTCCTAAGATGGCTGATGAAATCATCGCTATGGATAGGATCACTATTAATCATCTCCAAGTCTTTTTGCCAGGCCCTTAGTTGCTGTTTCCAAATCATATCAGGGATAAGTTTTCAGTAAAGGACTTGAGTTGAATTTGCCAGTGCGGAGTATCGACAAGTTTAAAGTACTCAAGTACTTGTTGCATTAAAGCCTCAGAAAAGGGAGCATACCAAAGGACATGATGACTTGTCCAACGAAAGCCTTTTTGTTTAAGCCATGTCCGATAGGCTTCTGTTTGAGCAGGTAAGGCAAATAATTTTACCTCAATGCCTTTCTTAGCTATGTTGTGAAGTACTTGCCACTGAGGACTCTCAAGAGCCTTTTTCTGGGGATTTATAGCTTCACTATTGTTTTTTTTAAAGGCTTTCTTACGCTCTGCCCATGCTTGAAGCTGTGGATACCACTGTAAGGCTTTCTCTCTTAATTTTCCATCGGGCATATACAAGACCACTTGATGATTTTCTTCAATGCTAACATGACCATAAAAGTTTACATGAAAATAGTCATTCATTGTGTCAGAGTGGTCAAAATTATAGGCTTGTAAAATGGCTTCACAGTCTTTTAAACAAGTCATAGCTTTATCAGTATAGATAGGGTATTCTCCCTGATAGAGTGCTTGAAAGCGTTCTATGTCAGCGTGTTGCACACCAAATGCGATAAAAGCTTGTTGAAAGGGATTATAGCCAAAATCATAGATAGCCACATCAATAGATTTTCCTCCTGCAAATACTCTTTTGCTTACAGAAAGCTCTATTTGGGGATATTTCGCTTTAATTTCAGCTTTGACCAATTTGACAATCTCACTGGCAGAACGCTGGGCTTGGTAATGCTTACCGACGATATTTTTCATGGAGAATTTTAGAGCTGATAGAGTGCTTGAGCAAAATGGCCCAGGTTATTTCGGAGTAATTCCTGCTCTTTTTTACGGTAAATAAGCTTGAATCGGGTATTGGGAGGCATCTCAATCGGCATTTGCAGATAAACAAAATCTCCCCAAGTACTTGAGAACTTAATGACCATAGGGTCTTTGGCTTTACCAATGCCAAGGCTAAAGTTGCTTACCTTTTGGTTTTTCATCAGTTTGAGGATTTTATTAAAAAGGTTTCCATCAAAGGCAAAGATGAAAGAAGGAAAAGGCTGCTTGTTGAGGAGCTTGGAGCGATACACACTTTCGTTACTATGATTTTCTGAATTGATTTGATAGTAATATGCCATCTCATCAGAAAGCAGGAAAATAGGCTTTATGTTTTTACTCTCATTGTCTGCTCGCTCCAAAGCCACACGGAAGGAAGCTTCAAAACTTTCATAAGCACATTGTAGTTGAATAGGATGCTCAGCATTTTTTTGAATTACTTTTGGGTAATCAGGAAAATCTCTCACATCCGTACTGATTTCTTGGCTATTGAACAAAAATGTACCTTGTTCTTGGCTGGCTTTATCGAGCCATAGCAAAGACATAGTATTAGAAGCGGCAACGCCTTGCGAAGAAAAGTTAACTCCTTTGAAGATTGTTTGATTTTTATCCGCTTTAGCCAACACAAAATCTTTGAACAAGTTCATTAAATTTGTATTCTGGGGGTTGATACCCTCTTTAGGAAGTAAAGGGGCTTTGAGAATAGCATTGCCTGCGATTTTTATCGCCAAGCTCGCCAGCATTTCTGGGTCAAAGGTGACATCGCTGCCATTTTCCAAAGTAATTTTAAGGCGTTCAGCAAGATGAATGGTTTTAGTTTTATTTCTTTCAACCAATAACTGTTTCTCCTCTTCGGGAAGATACAATACTTGTAGCGGGAAAGCCTTTTCAATGTAAGGAACTAAAGCTTTTACGCTTGGGGTTGGAAGGGTATTAACTTTAGTAGCTTCTTGGTAGAGAACACCATCCTCCTGAAACATCTTCCATAAGTTTATTAAAAACCTTTCTCTTTCTGTATAGAGATTGTTTGCCAATTTTCCCAGCCCTTGAAAGCTGACAAGATGGTCTAAAAATATTCCTTGGTCTTCCAAGTTAAAATGTTCTTGGACAGGGTCTAAAGTAGTTTCTCCAATTTTGATATAAATATGCTGCCATCCATTCCCATAGTCAGCCATTCGGAGCGTATGAGTAATTTTTAAGACAGAAAGAATGGCTGAGCCAAGGATGGTAAAATCTTCACAATCGCCATATTTATCTGAAAGTAAACGATTGGGAAGTTTAATTTCTTCAAAACCCATTTCGTCTTCACGGTATTTGATATACGTTTTGCAAAATGTAAAAATCTTTCGAGCGATTTCTACTTGATTTTTGCTTCTAAACAAAGGAGCAATACGTTTAACTTCTTGAATAGCACGAGGTACATAGATTTGATAAATATCCTTGAAAGTTTCTTCTGCATGAAAAGGCACAGGTTTTTTGATATAATCAGCAGGCTGGTAGGGTTCGAAGGGAATGCTTGGGTTCATGAGCAAAGGCTGGGCTGTTTTAAAAAAATGAGGAGAAAAATCTTTTGATACTTACAAAAAATTGAAGAAAACAAAGCACAGACATCAGAATAAGTAACCACAATCGCTTGAGTGAAAGAGCTGCGGATTGCTTTTCTGTCTGAGTAGAGCGGACTAATTGGGCCTTTAAGTCGTTATTTTCTGCTTGATAAAGGGCAATTTTGGCGGTACTTTCCTCGTAGATGGTATCAACTCGACTTATGTATCGAATAATGGTAGTTGGGTTTTTCTCGTGAAGTGGACTTAATTCTGTTGGTTGAGCATAGACTGTATCAACATGAAAAACAGTTTTACCAGCTACATACTGTTTTTCAATGGGAAACTTTTCAAGACAATGTACGGCTAGTGCCAAGGGATGTTGTTGATAGAATGAAAAAGCTTGGTTTTGGGCTTTTTTCTCTGAGACACAAGCCGCCGTAAGCAAGCCCAGCAGTAGAAAATGGAAAAGATATTTCATCAAATGATTGCTTAAACAGATTGACTAAGAAAAAAGAGCAAGTTCATGGATAAAGATTAGGCTATCAGTAGGATAGATTTGAGCATCCGCCATAGAGTTTTCCTGCTTAGAAAAAGGGACAAGTTCAAGGCTTATCATGGAATCCATAAAATCAATGAATCCAGCATCTTGATAAAAGAAAGTACTTTCCTCTGCTTGTAAATCCTTAATGAGTAGTTCCTTTTGCTGGGCATCTGTGCATTGTTGAATTTGTTGAATGGCGCTTGCAAATTGTGTTTGAAAGCTCTCTGCCATGAGAGATTTTAGGCTTTGAAACTCTTTTTCAACCCAGAGTAGGGCCAAGAAATTGCGAGTAGCGGCAATTTTATCTTGTTGAGGAAGGGCTATTTGCTCTCTAAGATGCTTACAAATAGGCAAAAGTTGGAGAGCTTGCTGTTTACTGATGCTTTTTAAGCACATGATAGAAATCAATTAAATAAGTGAAATGCCATTGAGGTAAAATTTAAGTTCAGCAACTGTACTATACCCCACGCCACCATTAGGAGCCAGTGTCATAATTCTTAGGGTATTGGCATTGACATAAGGCGTATTGGAACTAAGGCTGTCAATGGTTAGCCCAGGGCCTTTGAGATGAAACCAATCAGCTGAGAGATTAGTAATATTAATTTGATAGCCATAAAAGCCAAAGGCATTCTGGCTAAAAGGCTTATTGCTAAGGTTAGCGTAATTCCCATCAAAAAAAGTGGGTTTATTGCTTAAATTATTATAATTTCCATCGAAAAAAGTAGGCTTATTGCTCAAATTATTATAATTCCCATCAAAGAAATTAGGCTTATTACTAATGTCATTCCAATCAAGGTTGGCCCAAGTTTGATTAACTCCTGTACTTTTAAGGTATTGTCCCATCAAACCGACATTGCCATTGAAACGCAGCGCCGCAGAAATATTGAGATTAGGCAAATCAAGCGTTCCTGAAAGAGAGCCCCCCGTTAACCTCAAATAACGTTCATCCAATTCCGTTCTTGTATAGTAGTCGGTCAGCAAAGCCAATGACATAGAGCCCAAAGCCCTTTTTTTGTAAGTATTATTGGCACTGAGGACAATGGCTGTGAGAGAAGTAGTATCATCAAGCAAGTTAAGCTGGCTAATATTTCCTGTCCAAAGGATATTCCCTGAAAATTGATAGTTTCCAGCGAACACTCCACTTTTCATTTGCTTAGGGTCAATTTTCATCAAGGAAATCCATTTAATCCTTTGTAAACCTATACCATACAAGGACATAGGTTTACAAAGGGCTTATTCATTCATGCCATTAAGCGTTGTACTGAACGTCGATTAAATCAGTATTTGCTAATTGATAGCCAGCGACAGAGCCAACCCAATAAAGTTTATCTCCACTGGAAATATCTTTGATTAAGCGAGCGGTAGCCCCTAAATCCGCACTGAAATAGCAATCTTTGGTTTTAATGCCATCACCAATGGTAGCCAAAACCCCATTGATAGAGACAGAAACGTCTCCATCCAAAGTAGGCGTTTTGGCTAAAGTGCTGGCACAAGCAGGGTCGCCATCGGAAATGGTTGTCAGAGCCGCCATGTTTCTATTCAAAGTCACAGGCACAATTTGTAGCAATAAGTTGAGAATGCTAAAGGTCAAATTCGTAGTATTCAGGACAATCGTTCCATCTGTGACCAAGGCAAAGCCCGTGTCGGCATTAATAGTTCCTTCATTGACATAGACATACATCCCCGGACTTACTTTGGCAGAAGTATCAGAGTCAATACTACGTAGCCATGCCGTAGCCGATACCACATAAATACCATTAGCACTGGCAGTCGTTTGATTTTTCACCAAGACTCTATCGCCCACGACCAAGCTAACGCCGTCAACGGTTTGGGTAGCACTTAGGGTAATATTGGCAGTGGTGGCAGCACGGACAGGTTCTTTGACGGCTCTTCCTTGGTTTAAGGCTGAGAGCGAAGCATTGACTGCCGCAATCTGGGTATCGGTATAAGATTTGACAGCATCTACATAATCCTTTCGGGTGGGGTCTTGTGGAAGGGTAGGGGTACTAAGGTTAAATTTAGCATTCGCTAAAGAGGCATTTTTGACTTGTTTTCCATCAATCATGGTATGTATTGGGTTTTAAAGGGTATGAGCTTGGTATTCAATGCTAATAAATTCACCCGCATCAGCGGGAATGTGTAGGATTAACCAAGGGGCTTGGACTTGGTATTCTACTTGTTCATCCATGGAAAGTCCATTGCGTTCAATGTCGAGTATTTTTCCTAAAGCAAGTACTCCCGAAAGGTCTATGCTTGTTTGATGCTCCACAAGGTCAAAACGTTGATAGCCAATAGCCAAACGGGATGATTGTTGCTTGAGTATTTGGGTATTGATTTGGCTGATTTGACTACTCACTTGTTGAATTTGAGTACTCAAGGTATTTTTTAAGGATAATAGACTTTCAAGGCTTAGTTCCTGCTTGGTCGAGGTACTCTCAAGGGTTTGGGAAGCCAAGTTGGGGGCTGATATAGCAGCATCAGTAAAAACACTTTTTTTTCGCCACCAAAGCCAGCATAGCATCAGTAGGATAAGCCCTATCAAGAGACTAAAGTATCGTATGAGCAGTTTGTTATCCATGAGCATTTAGCGATTGAAAGCGAATTTTAAATACCTTCCCAAGAGTAGTAAAGCCACCATACAAGCGATGATAAGCCCAAGGAGATAGCTTTTTTGTGCTTGGAGTGCTTGTTGTCTCATGAGGAGATTTTGGGCCTCTTTTTGCTTGATTTGGCTACTGAGCTTTTGAAACAGCAGGACATCCTCCTGCTGGGCTTGAGCTTGCAAGCTTAAAAGCTGTATTTGTTGTTGGCTTTCCGCTATGGCTTTGGAAGCATTGGCATCAATCAAGGAAATTCCCAGTTGAGACAAAGCCTCCAAAGTAAGCGAAAAGGGTTCAAGGGCTACCATCATCGTTCATGGGCAATCAATTTTTCTCGACCAGCTTTCTTTCATTAGGGAAGATAGCTGGACGATACCAGCCAAAAACAGCTTTGAAAACCAAGTACAAAATCCCAAAACTTAGGGCCAAAATGGAGCTTAGTATCAACCAATTGCTGGTAGCATTGGTTTTTACTTGGTTAGCTAACTGGAGAGCCTGATTACTTTTTAGTTCTGCTTGAGCCTTGAGTGCCTCATATAAGGCTTGGTCTGCTTTGCTTGCTTCTGCTTGTACTAAAAGTTTATCGGCTTCCACAGTGAGTTTTGCCACCTCTTTATTGGCATTCCCTGAAATCAAAGCCGAAGCTACGTTGCTAAGGGAAGAAGTAATGCTTGAAATGGGGTCACCGCCACCAGAATTCACCCGATTAGACCCCGCTGAACTCATACCGAGTGCAGCCATAAGACTTCCCATCAAACTATTGGGGTTTGCACTATTCTTGTCTGTATTAGTAAGGCTGGTATTGGCAGGAAGCTTGCTTGGATTATTCATAAATTTCCTGTTTTTTTATTTTGTCTTGCTTGGCTTTCCAACCCAGTACTGCAAGGATTACCAAGCTGATAAAAGCAAAAATAATCCATAGGAGTTTACTAAGTTGGAAGCTTTCTGCTGGGCTTGCATTGGCTGTTAGGGGAGAGCTGCTGCTATTTTCTTTGACTAAAGCCTCAACCAGCTTTTGTTTCTGTGCAGCGGCTTGCTCTGTTTTAATTTTTTCTGCATTGCTTCTTCGGTAGCTTATTTCGTCAGAAGCAATCTGGTCGGTAGAAATATTGGAAGATTCTACATAAATGAGTTCTTCATGCTCAATATAAATCCCTGCCCCCATCCCTAAAAAACCACCTGCAGTTCGAGTCGTTCCTTTACCACTAAGCAATTGGTATTCAATACCACTTAGTATTTGTGTATGCCCAAGGGCATCCCCCAGATAATCCCCTTGAAGGTAAATCTTATTTTTTGGGGCTTCGGTCGCCCCTCCTGCATCACCACTATAACTTTGTTGTCTTTGTAATTGGGAGGGAAAAAAATACTCCTTGTAGGCTAATAATTCTCCTGGGTTTTTGACATAGCATTTAGTCCCTTTATTGATTTCAGCCATTTGAGTGAAGGGTTTTAAGATAAGATTTATAGCCTATGAGACAAAGCCATAGCATAAGCAAAGCTCCAAAGAGCCAGTATAGTAGGGGAGGAATACCTTGAGAAGGTAAAGCTTCTCCTTGTTGAAGATAGTACAGCTTTCCTTTGATTTTCCAAGCTTGATACCATTGTCCAGCCCGCTCAAAGATTTGGTAGCCTCCTTCTGCCAGACTGTAGGGTCTTTCGAGTAAACCAAGGTGGTCGTACTGTGTTCCTTCCAGATGGCTGAGGTTAAAATAAGCAGGGTAAATGAAATTGCTGACAAATACCTCATCAATATAATAACCAATGTCTAAATTTTGTACAGGGTCACCAATTTCCACCAAAAAGTTGACCTTTTGTGCTTTAGGGTTTTCGGGGTCATTGCCTATTCTTTTATTTTCGCCAAAAGGGTCTATACACATTTCGATGATTTCTTCTGAGATAACTTTGGTCAGCTTCGTTTCAAAAAAATCGAGTGATTGCCAGTCAGTATAGCGTACTTTGGCATAAGCCTTTTTTTGTCCAGAGGCATCTGTCTTATACCAATGAATCCCATTAATGCCTTGTGCTTCTTCAATATCCTCCATGATGGATACTAACCAAGCATCGGCAGGTACTTGGCTCAAAGCAGCATAAGCTTTGATATTTGCCCCTACGGCCCAAACCTTGGCCACGTCACGCTGCATTTGCCGTTCAATCGCTGCAGCGATGGCCTGTAATCGGGGCAGAGAGATATGCCCTGAAAGGTCAATTAGTGCAATAGCCTTATTATCCATAAGCATTTTTTTAAAGGTGAATAAGCATCAACGCATTTTCTTTCTTCGCTTGAATGCCCAATACAAGAGTAAAGGCACTAAGATGACAGAA
>JACCDQ010967291.1_pt1 | contig 12577 bp, 11 predicted proteins | sample 7446031 | NCBI WGS metagenome assembly JACCDQ01 (sample SAMN15323442, study PRJNA562643) | freshwater metagenome | isolation source: river surface water | place: USA:Blue River Watershed | collected 2017-08-17
AGAGAATACAACTCTTTGACTAAAGAAATTGAATTCCAAGAATTAGAAATTCAATTGGCTGAAAAGCAAATCAAAGAAATGAAAGCTTCTATAGAACATAAAAAATCGGAATTGGAAGCTATTATGGCTGAGACTCAGAAAGAAGAAGAATTCTTATCTGAGAAATCAGCAGAGTACGAAGCGCAAATTGAAGAACGTTTATTGACTGCTTACAAAAGAATTAGAGGTAGCGTTCGTAACGGATTAGCGGTTGTTTCTATCGAAAGAGGAGCATCTGCGGGTTCTTTCTTTACTATTCCACCACAAACACAAGTAGAAATTGCTTCTAGAAAAAAAATCATCACTGATGAACATTCTGGAAGAATTTTAGTGGATAGTGCATTAGCTCAAGAAGAAAGAGAAAAAATGGAAAAATTATTTTCTAAATTCTAAATAGTTTAAGTCCCGATGTAAATCGGGACTTTTTTTTAATATGAAACGATTCCTTTTCTTTATCACCACAAAATCATATGGGATTTATATTAATCTCTTATGCTTTATTGCTCCCAAAAAAGCGACACTACTCGCCTACTCTCTTTTTAGCCAACCCCGAAAAGGTAAATTAAACAAGGAACAGCTCCCTCCTTTTCTGACCGAGGCAAAGAAAGAAACATTCGAAAAAAACGGACAATATTTCCAAACTTATATTTGGGAAGGTGATAAAAAAACCATCTTTCTTGTTCACGGTTGGCAAAGTAATTCCGCTCGTTGGCGAAAATTAATTCCACACCTTACAGCAACAGGACATACTATCATAGCTATTGATGCTCCTGCCCACGGACTTTCAGAAGGAAAAGAGTTCAATGTTTTTCAGTATGCCGCTTATATAGACAGCGTAGCTAAAAAATACAATCCAAACTATATTATTGGACATTCCATTGGCGGAAAAACAAGTTTGTATTACCAATCTACTTACCAAAATCCAAGTATTGAAAAAATGGTATTGCTAGGCGCTCCAGCCGATTTCAAAATTATTTTTGAAAACTACATCAAATTATTGAGTCTGAATAATCGTATGGTACAGTTATTACACCAACATTATTGGGATTACTTCCAAATTAAAGTCGACCATTTTTCGGCCAAACATTTTACTCCAAACATTACAGCCAAAGGATTTGTCATTCATGATGTAGAAGATAAAATTGTATTGTACAAAGAAGGAGAAAAAATCACCAACCATTGGAAAGCCTCGATCTTAGAAACGACCAAAGGACTTGGACATAGTTTACAAAACAAAGAAGTCTATAAAAAAATAGTGGACTTCCTTTCAGATTCAAATTAATACATCCCAAAAATCATTACTTTTGTGGCATGGAAGAAAATCTAAAACGCCTCAATAAATTCATTGGAGAAACCGGCTTTTGTTCTCGAAGAGAAGCCGATAAACTCATCGAAGAAGGTAGAGTAACCATCAACGGCATTGTTCCTGAAATGGGGACTAAAGTAGCTCCTGAAGATGAAGTGCGTATTGATGGCAAACTGATTGTCGAAAAAAACGAAAAATCCATTTATTTAGCGTTCAACAAACCCGTAGGCATTGAATGCACTACAAATTTAGAGGTACGAAATAATATTGTGGATTATATCAACTATCCGCAGCGCATCTTCCCTATTGGTCGATTAGACAAAGCCAGTGAAGGTTTGATTTTCATGACGAATGATGGAGATATTGTCAACAAAATATTGCGTGCCAGAAACAATCACGAAAAAGAATATACCGTAACAGTCAATCGACCAATTACCGATCGTTTTATTGAGCGAATGGGTAATGGAGTACCTATTTTAGAAACGGTAACCCGAAAGTGTAAAGTAGAACAAATTAGTAAATACACCTTCAAAATCATTTTGACACAAGGACTGAATCGTCAAATTCGTAGAATGTGTGAATACTTAGGCTACGAAGTAACGGCTTTAAAACGTATACGAATCATCAATATTTCTTTAGACGTTCCTGTAGGTCGTTACCGCGAACTAACAGAGGCCGAAATCAAAGAATTGAATCAATTAATTGCTCCTTCAAGCAAAACAGAAGAAGCGAGTTTACCTAAACCAGAAGTAGTAAGGAACAACTCAACTGTCAACCGGAGAGATACTATTAAGTTCAGAAGAAAATAAAAAAATCCCATTACTCAAGTAATGGGATTTTTTTTCTACTTTCTTTCCAAAGACTCATAATACAATGTTTGAGACAAAAAGGAAGACGATTGCTTGGCTTTAATTTCTTCTTCCCTCAATTCTTCAACATATCCACCATTCAATTTATTTTCTAGAAAAAACTGTCGTCGTAATGCATCATTAAAATTCAGGTCACTTAAGAATACAGGCTCAATCCCTTTGCCAACCGAAATATTATACTGGGTAATTAGATTTCCCCAATTCACAAAACTACACAACAATAATACCCCATAACAATACCAAATCATTTGATTAAAGATATACGCATTTGATTTTATTTTGGTAATTTTTATAAAAGTAAAAAACAAACTCATTGTGGCTAAAAACAAGAAAACATATACTCCTAATCGTTTATAGGTTAACCCAAAAGAGGCAATATATTGTGAATTAACAATAACAGCACTTAGGAGTAAAACACCATTCAAGACCACCCATACCTGAGCTAAATTTTTAATTTTTGTTGCCTTTTCGTCAAAATTTAATTGTCCTTTGAAATACGCTAAAACTACCACAACAGACAGGAATACAGACAATACTACCGCATTAACCCTCTCATGAGTAGCAGCACTCAATTTTGAGGTCGCTATCGATTGAAAAAACTGTTCGTAATTATACGTCACGATAAACACTACCAACATAAGATTGAGTAGAAAAAATGTAATTTCTCCGCTTTTTCTTTTAAAATCAACATCCAATATTGAAAATGTAGATTGACTTTTAACAACACGCTCTTGATGTAGTTCGTCATTTAATTTTGGATTGATCTCAAAACAAACTTCAGGCACCCAATAATTCCAAAAACTAAATGAGAAATACGTTCCAAATACCACTACAAATACCAATTGGTACGGATTAAAATCTAAAGTATAATTTGTAAACAAAGAAGAAAAATGATCACTTCCAAAAGAATACACTAAAAAGAATACAGACAAAAACGACAGCGGAATAATAATATAAGCTAATAGTATTTTTAGAGAATTAGTATTGATTCGTGTTGCAGGAAGCCATTTTGAAAACTGAAAAAAACGAATACTGGTAGTAAGCGAATTAACAACTATAATTGGAAATGCCAGAATAGTATTCAATTGAGGAGTCTGCATACGAAATTGCAATACCAAAATCGAAAGTAGCAACGCTACAAAAGAAGCAAAATCCCCGTACCAAGCAAATGCTACACAAGAAAGAAGAGTGGTTACTACTACTACTCGTTCAAGAATACCTTTTAATTGTTTCTTAAAAGAATAAAGAATCAATCCGGTAAGGACTACACCAAAAATAACCAAATTAAGACCTATGTCTTCGTTGACAAACAGCAAAATAAACGATACAATACTGATTCCAATTAAATAGTGTTTTTTCATAATTAAAAAAATTAAAAGTACTTTGATTTTCAAAGTTATTAAACAAAAAAATATTAGTTTCTCAAAAGATGCTCCAATTGATTCAAATGATTGGTAAAAGCTTGCCTTCCTGAATTAGTTACTCTATAGGATGTTTTAGGTTTCTTACCCACAAACTCTTTCTTAATTTCAATATATTCTGCTTTTTCTAAAGCCGAAGCATGACTCGCTAAATTACCATCGGTGATATTGAGTACGGTCTTCATTTCGGTAAAATCAATCCAATCATTGACCATCAGCACCGACATAATTCCCAGCCTAACCCTACTCTCAAAATCCTTATTTAACTTGTCAATAATTCCCATTCAGTTAGTTATTTGTATTTTTTAAACATCAACAGTCCGTAAATAATATGCAATACTCCAAAACCAACTATCCAAAAAATGAGACCGTATCCTGGAAAGAAAAGAGACAAACAGCCCAATACCAACTGAGTAAATCCTAAATATTTTACATCTGTCAAAGTATAATTACCCGCATTAATTAAGGCCAATCCGTAAAATAAAAGCGTAACAGGAGCTAAAAGCACATACAGTTGATGAAGCAAAAGCGCTACCCCAAAAACAGCTCCCACCACTACCGGAATCGCTAAATTGAATAACATATTCTTGGTGGCACTAGTCCAGATAGGCATATTGTATTGCTTACTTTTTCGTACTGTAAAAAACACAGCCGAAACTAGTGCAACAATTAAAATAGTAATTCCAATATAAATTAACTGATTGACTAAATCTAAAGGTACTACTTTATCAACCCCGTCTAAATAAGCTATACCATTTTGCTCAAAAAGCCTATACACATAAATTCCACCTAGTAAAGCTGCCATTCCAGCAGATACGCCAGACAAGCCACTTAAAGAAATGAATCTTGAAGAACGCTCCATCATGGAACGGATATGCGACAAATCGTCTTGATGTTTTTTACTCATAATTAAAGTACTTTGAAATACAAAGTTATATTATTTTATCAATCAACCAACAAAAAAATGTTTTTTTTACAAAAAAAGCTGTTCCATTGAACAGCTTAATTATATACAAAATGAAAAATAGATTATTTTCTAGCTCTAATTTGACGTGCCAAAAGCGTGTTCTGTAACAACATTGCAATCGTCATTGGCCCAACACCTCCTGGTACCGGCGTAATAAATGATGATTTCTTACTCACTTCCTCAAAATCAACATCACCGGTAATCACATAGCCTTTTGGATGCGAAGCATCTTCTACTCTAGTAATACCCACGTCAATTACAACTACTCCTTCTTTTACCATATCGGCTTTCAAGTAATTGGGAACACCTAGAGCAGTAATAATGATATCCGCATTCTTAGTGAATTCTTCGATATTCTTAGTTCTACTATGTGTCAAAGTTACGGTTGAATCCCCTGGATAGCCTTTTCGGCTCATCAAAATACTCATTGGTCGGCCCACAATATGACTTCTTCCAATAACCACAGTATGTTTCCCTGCAGTTTCCACTTTGTAACGCTCTAACAACTGCATGATTCCAAACGGAGTAGCTGGTAAAAACGTTTCCATTTCCAACGCCATTTTTCCAAAATTTGTTGGATGAAAACCATCCACATCTTTATCAGGATGAATTGCCATTAATATCTTCTCTTCGTTGATGTGCTTAGGCAAAGGCAATTGCACAATAAATCCGTCCAAATTGTCGTCTTCATTCAAATCAGCAATCTTAGCTAACAATTCGCTTTCAGTAATTGTTTCTGGCAAAGACACCAAAGTCGATTCAAAACCAATTTGCTCACACGAACGCACTTTGCTGCCCACATAAGTTAAACTAGCGCCGTTATTACCTACCAAAACTGCGGCTAAATGAGGTACTTTCTCGCCATTGGCTTTCATTTTTTGCACCTCAGCTGCAATTTCTTGTTTGATGTCTTCCGATGTCTTTTTTCCGTCTAGTAGTTGCATTGTAATTATTTAGTTTAGTTGTTGTTTAGAAGCTTAGAAGTCTTAGATTTTTAGAAAGTTAGAGCTTTAGACAGTTAATACTTTAGATGCTAACAATCTAGAAATCTAAATTATCTCATCCCCGGCATACCACCTGGCATTCCTTTCATTCCGCCCATCATCTTCATTAGGTTTTTACCTCCAGGACCTTGCATCATTTTCATCATTTTACTCATTTGATCAAACTGTTTCATCAATTGATTTACTTGTTCGATTTTAGTCCCTGAACCTTTTGCGATTCTGGTTTTTCTTTTCATATCAATCAAAGCCGGTTTGCTTCTTTCAATTGGCGTCATCGAATAGATAATCGCTTCAATATGCTTGAAAGCATCGTCTTCAATTTCCACATCTTTCATGGCTTTAGAAGCACCTGGTATCATTCCTACCAAATCCTTCATATTACCCATTTTTTTAACTTGTTGAATCTGTGCCAAGAAATCATCAAAACCAAATTCATTTTTAGCAATTTTCTTTTGTAGTTTTCTTGCCTCTTCTTCGTTGTATTGCTCTTGCGCTCTTTCTACTAACGACACCACGTCTCCCATTCCAAGGATTCGTTCGGCCATACGGTCTGGGTAAAACACATCAATGGCTTCCATTTTTTCGCCAGTACCAATAAACTTAATCGGTTTGTTCACTACTGATTTAATAGAAAGCGCTGCTCCACCACGAGTATCTCCATCTAATTTGGTTAAGATAACCCCATCAAAGTTCAATCTATCGTTGAAGGTTTTAGCAGTATTTACCGCATCTTGACCGGTCATCGAATCGACCACAAATAATGTTTCTTGAGGTTGAATTGCTTTATGAACGCGTTCAATCTCGTTCATCATCTCCTCATCAACGGCTAAACGACCTGCGGTATCGACAATTACCACATTAAAACCATTGGCTTTAGCGTGTTTAATGGCGTTTTGAGCAATTTCAACAGGATTTTTATTTTCAGGTTCTGAGTACACCTCAACACCAATAGAATCTCCTACCACATACAACTGCTGAATCGCCGCTGGACGGTAAATATCACAAGCCACCAAAAGTGGTTTCTTTCCTTTTTTAGTCTGTAAGTAATTGGCTAATTTACCAGAGAAAGTCGTTTTTCCTGACCCTTGTAAACCCGACATCAAGATAACTGTTGGCGCTCCCGAAAGATTGATTCCAGCCACATCGCCACCCATTAATTCCGTCAATTCGTCTTTGACTAACTTCACTAATAATTGCCCCGGTTGCAAGGTAGTCAATACATTTTGACCCATGGCTTTGTCTTTTACTTTGGCAGTAAAATCCTTGGCAATTTTAAAGTTCACATCGGCATCGAGTAACGCACGACGCACTTCTTTTAAAGTTTCGGCTACGTTAATTTCAGTGATCTTTCCGTGTCCTTTTAATACGTGAAAGGCTTTATCTAATTTATCGCTTAAATTACTAAACATAGTATTTGTTTTTTATTGAAGTGCAAAGATAAACTAATTCAATAATTAGGCAATTCAATACTAATATTATTGAGTACAAAAAAGAAATGAATTACAACAAAAAAACGACCTCTAAAGGTCGTTTTCTATTATAATAAAGCTGCAGTTTTACATTCTCTCCGGAACATTAATTCCTAACAAACTAAACGAAGAGGCAATCGTATCGGCTACTTTTTTAGACAATTGTACTCTAAATATTTTCTTTTCTTGGTTTTCTTCGCCCAAGATAGGCACCGCTTGGTAAAACGAATTGTATTCGCGAACCAACTCATAGGTATAATTGGCAATTAAAGCCGGACTGTGATTTTGAGCCGCATTCTGAATCACTTCTGGATACAATTCGATTTGTTTCACCAATTCTTTTTCTTTTTCATGCAAATCGGTTGTTTTGGCTATTGCCGAAAAATCAAAGGCTGCTTTACGTAAAATCGATTGAATTCTAGCATAGGTATATTGAATAAAAGGCCCTGTATTTCCAGCAAAATCAACCGATTCTTCTGGATTAAACAGCATTTGTTTTTTAGGATCCACTTTCAAAATATAATACTTCAATGCTCCTAGTCCAATGGTGGTATATAATTTTGTTTTCTCCTCTTCTGAGTAACCTTCTAATTTACCCAATTCTTCTGAGATTTTTTGAGCCGTCTGAGTCATTTCTTGCATTAAATCATCGGCATCTACCACCGTTCCTTCACGGCTTTTCATCTTACCCGAAGGCAATTCTACCATCCCGTACGACAAATGATACAAACTCGAAGCCCATTCAAAACCTAGTTTTTTCAAAATTAAAAACAACACTTTGAAATGGTAATCTTGCTCATTCCCCACGGTATATACCATTCCACCTACATCAGGATGATCTTTGACACGTTGAATGGCGGTTCCAATGTCTTGCGTCATATACACTGCTGTCCCATCAGATCGTAAAACGATTTTTCTGTCTAAACCTTCGTCGGTTAAATCGATCCAAACCGAACCATCTGGATCTTTTTCAAAAACCCCTTTTTCTAGACCCATTTGCACCACATCTTTCCCTAATAAATAGGTATTACTTTCGTAATAATAGCTGTCAAAATTGACTCCTAAATTAGAATAGGTAGTGGCAAAACCATCATACACCCATTGGTTCATGGTGTTCCAAAGAGATTTTACTTCTTCATCTCCAGCCTCCCATTTCAACAACATTTCTTGCGCTTCTAGAATAATAGGAGCTTGTTTCTTAGCTTCTTCTTCTGTTTTACCCGCAGCGATTAATTGGTTGATTTCTTCTTTGTATGCCTTATCAAATGCTACGTAATAATTACCAACTAATTTATCTCCTTTTAAACCGGTTGATTGGGGTGTTTCTCCTTTGCCAAACTTTTGCCAAGCCAACATCGACTTGCAAATATGGATACCACGGTCATTGATAATTTGGGTTTTATATACTTTTTTCCCTGAAGCTTTGATAATTTCTGCTACTGAATAGCCCAACAAATTGTTACGAACGTGACCCAAGTGCAAAGGCTTATTGGTGTTAGGCGAAGAATACTCCACCATCACCGCTTTATCAGAAGGATTAGGCGTTACAAAACCATAGTGTACATCGTCTTTAATTTCGTTAAAGAAATTCAAATAATACGAATCGGAGATAACTATATTCAAAAATCCAGAAACCACATTAAAACGAGCTACTTCTGCCACATTTTCAACCAAATAATTCCCTATTTGATTGCCTAATTCTACCGGATTACTTTTTACCAATTTCAACAAAGGAAAAATAACCATCGTAATATCGCCTTCAAACTCCTTGCGAGTCGCTTGAAATTCTATTTTATCTACGGTTACTCCAAATAAACTTTGAATCGCTTTTGCTATAGATGGAGTAAGAATGTGTTGTAATGACATTGAATTTATTTTTTAAGAGTGCAAATATAAGGATTTCAGAAGGAAATAGAATAGCGTTTTTTTGAATCGATTTTGGTTAGCAAAAAAGAGCTTTTGTTTGTTTTTTTTACCACATAGATACATAGACAAAAAGTACTAAACAAAGAATTGGAGAGACGTTCCACTAGTCACATAGCTATGTGGAAAATAATAGTATTTCTAACCTGTTGGGTGAAATTAGTTTTTGATGATAATTTTACGTCAGTTCGAGTGATTTTCTCCCGACTCTTCGGGAAGAAAATTGTATCGAGAACAAGTAAAATTTCATTAAAAACGATTCTCGATACATTTTTTGTTCCATTTCATTCCAAAAAAAACACTCGAATTGACGTTTTTAATAATTACATCCAACGGGTTATTTGTATATTATCTTTCCAACTCATAAACCTATGTTTCTATGTGGTTAAATTAAAAAACCATTAAGGAATTAAGCGCTTAATGAACCTTAATTTCTTAATGGTTTACAATTTTTAAGTAAATGAAAATTTACATCACTACCACTTAATTATAGCGCTTGCCCAAGTGAATCCACTACCAAAAGCGGCTAAAACTACCGTATCTCCCGACTTGATTTTGCCCTGCTCCCAAGCCTCTGTCAAGGCAATAGGAATTGATGCCGCCGTGGTATTACCATATTTCATTACGTTATTGTGTACTTGTTCGTCTTTCAAACCAAATTTTTTCTGAATGAATTGCGAAATTCTCAAATTAGCCTGATGCGGAATCAACATATCGATATCAGCAACTTGCAAATTATTGGCTTCCAAGCCTTCATTAATCACCTCAGCAAAACGAACTACGGCATTTTTAAATACAAATTGACCGTTCATATACGGGAAATAACTTTCGTCATCGGGATCATTGTCTTTCAAAATATCGGTTACCCATCGACCTCCCATTCCGGGTGCTTTTACAATCAATTCTTCGGCGTGAACTCCTTCTGAATGCAGGTGCGTAGACAAAATTCCTTTGGTCAAATCTTCTTCACGACTTAAGACTGCCGCTCCTGCTCCATCACCAAAAATAACCGAAACACCTCGACCGCGTGTGGTCATGTCTAAACCTGTAGATTGTACTTCGGAACCAATCACCAAAACATTTTTATACATGCCTGTTTTAATGTATTGATCGGCTATAGAAAGCGCATACACAAATCCAGAACATTGATTTCTAACGTCCAAAGCTCCTACTGTTCGCAAGCCTAAATCACGTTGCACCAAAACGCCTGGTCCAGGAAAATAATAATCAGGGCTTAAGGTGGCAAAAACCACAAAATCAATATCTTCTTTGGCTACACCCGAACGTTTAATAGCAATTTCGGCTGCTTTAACTCCCATGGAAGTGGTGGTGTCTTGACCGGGAATAATATGTCGGCGTTCCTGAATTCCTGTTCGTTCCTGAATCCATTCGTCATTGGTATCGATAATTTTTGACAAATCATCATTCGTAACGATATTGTCGGGAACATAAAATCCTAAGCCTGTTATTTTAGAATGGTACATAGTAAATTATTTAAAGTAATTTTAGAGCAATCCTTTTTTACAAAAGAATTAAAAAAACTAAAGTAGTAAATAAATCGGATTTTGAAAGTATTACAACGTATTATTCAAAAAATCCAATCGAATGGATGCCCCTGAGGGAAGAAAAGCATCATTTTCAAAGAATAGTATTTGAGAATCTAAAGTACATTCTACCAAATAATAACTCCCTTTAAAATAAGATTGTTTTACTATTACTTTTAGCGGTCCTTTAGCATCTAACTTCATTTGATGCGGATAGACTAAATGTGTTGCACCTTTTATTTCCAGCTCATTCACTTCGCCAAAGAGCGACGCAATGTATTTAGTAGCAGGATGAGTATATAAGTTTTGAGGCGTATCCTTTGCGATCATCTTTCCATTTTGTAACACAATGGTGGTATCTGAAAAAGACAAGGCGTCGGTGCTATCGTGTGTTGCAATAATACAGGTAATTTGCTTCTCTTTTAAATATTGAAAAAGATTTCTGCGTAAGGTATTTTTACGGAAAGAATCAATTTGGCTAAAGGGTTCGTCTAGCAATAAAATCTCAGGTTCCAACGCTAAAACTCGTGCTAAAGCCACCCGTTGTTGCTGACCGCCGCTCAAATATTTGGCTTTGACTTTAGCATAGTCTGTCATTTCGACCATTTCCAACAACTCCTGAACTCGGGCTTTCTTTGTATCGCGATAGATATTCGACAAGTACTTGCCTACATTTTCTTCGACCGTAATAAACGGCATCAAATCAAAGTCTTGCGCCAAGTATTTAATATAATCCTCACCCGGAATCAAATTGAATTTCGGACCCAAAATAGCTTGTCCGTTATTGCTAATGCTACCCGAATCCAAATCGTACAACCCATAAATTAATTTCAGCAAGGTACTCTTACCACAACCGCTTTCGCCAATGACAGATACATTCTGTCCTTGCTGCACAGCAAAACTCAACTCCTTAATTACGGGTTGGTCTATATACGTAAAGTTGATATTCTTGAGTTCGAGCATGGTTCGTTCTAAAGGAACCAAATTTACAATGTTAATTGGAATACTTCAATAAAAAAAGCTGCCCTTTTAAAAGAACAGCTTTAACATGCTTTGGAATAACTTTTAATTTCCGTTTTTAGCGTCTTGAATCATTTTTTCATTGGCGGTAATGGCAAACTCTACTCGGCGATTTTGACTTCTGCCCTCTGGAGTTTCGTTAGTCGCAATAGGGTCTGCTATGCCGTATCCAAAAGTACTAAAACGACCAGGACTTAGTCCTTTGGAAACCAAATACCATTTAACTGTATCGGCTCTTTTTTGGGAAAGCGTTATGTTATATTCAGGAGAACCTGTGCTATCTGTGTAACCAAAAATCTGGATATTAGTATCAGGATATTCCTGTAAAATAGGAACTAGTTTGTCAAGATTCTGTTGAGCTTGCGGAGTTAAACTCGATTTATTGGTATCAAACCGAACCGCATTTTCATTTAAAATCAACCGAATCCCTTCTCCTACTCGTTGTACTTCAGCTCCAGGCAAAGCTTGGTCAATCTCTCGGGCTTGCTTGTCCATTTTATTGCCAATAAGCCCACCTGCAACACCTCCAATTACGCCTCCTAAAACTGCTCCCATAGCTCCTTTGCCGCCTTTCCCTGCATTATTACCTATAATTCCCCCAATTACAGCACCACTAACAGTTCCTATTACAGCTCCTTTTTGTGTATTGCTGGCATTTTTAACCGAATCACAGCTACTGAACATACCCGATACAACCATCCCAATACTAACCGAAATACAAATTATTTGTCTCATTATTTCTTCTTTTTATATTGATACTACCCTAAAGGTAGTCGAAGAAAATGCTGCCGAAATATAAAATCGACAAAATGTCAATTTGTCACCTCAAAGGGGTTTGGTACTTTATTTGAAAACTAAATTTTCATCAATTTAAACTTAAAATTATATACTATGACAACTGGAAAAATTAATGTTTCGGTAGAGAATATCTTCCCATTAATCAAGAAATTTTTATACAGCGATCACGAAATTTTCTTGCGCGAATTGATTTCAAATGGAACAGATGCTACCCTAA
>JACCDQ010239365.1_pt1 | contig 12576 bp, 11 predicted proteins | sample 7446031 | NCBI WGS metagenome assembly JACCDQ01 (sample SAMN15323442, study PRJNA562643) | freshwater metagenome | isolation source: river surface water | place: USA:Blue River Watershed | collected 2017-08-17
CCGAATATTGTCCCGTATAACCGCAATCCGATGCCGTATTGACCAATATGACCTTCTTGCCCTTGAAATCAGAAAAGGGCAGTGCTTTACCATTGGTTAACTGAGCCTTCAGCTCATAAAAAGAGCTGAGAGGAGTGGTGTTCTCTTTGTTAATCAGCACGGTTCCATTTTTACCTTTTTTGCTCATTTTGCGTATCAACGGATACATGACGCGCAGCATTTTTTGCCTAAAAGTTTCGTTCATTTTTTTTGTTGAAGTGATTGATTCAGTTGAAGCCATATCGTCGGTTTTTTTAAATTATTTTTAATTGTTTCGGGGGATGTTTGAGCTGTAAGCAATTAGATAAAGGGTGGTTTTATGCGATTGTATTGCATTGTGTCGCACGCGATACAAATATACTGCTGCTTTTTATATCGCAAGCGACATGTTGGCGGTTTTCGTCGAATGAGAGCGTTTAGGGGTTAAAAGAACTTCCCCCATCAGATCAAATTGAGTTTGCTCGAGATCCGGATTTGATTGTAAATTGCAAAAAATAAATCAAGGATGAACGTATATAAGATGTTAATAGGCATAGTAATATTTTGGAGTATCCATGTTTTGAAAGCTCAAAATGGAGGCGACAAAAATTGTATTCAACCAATAACATCCACGAATTTGAGTCATCTGAATTGGAAAACGGATAATAAATACACTTTAGTCATCGACAACAATCATCAATGTGATACCAATTATTTAATGGACCGATCGGGTGAAATATCAATCGCCATTAAAGACAAACAGACAGATACAATCGTATCATTTTTTTACTTACAAGTAATTCACGAGGGAGAGACGTCTAGAATGATTAGAGATTTTGGGATCGTAAATATGGGTCAAGAAACACCCAATATGATCATTATTAAAGAAACCTACATTCGAGATATTCAGGACATTCAGGAAGTAAAATTATACAAACTCGAATTCAAAAATGGACAAATCACGGAAACTCCCATTTGATAAACTTTTAATTGTATTAGCCCCCGTAAAATTTACCGCATTTCCATTATTTGTCGAATAGGTCACTGTTGCAATGTATATCAGGCAATGAAATTATGTTAATTTCCTGTTAAATTGAGATGATTAAGTCTTGTTAGATGATATTTTAATTGCAGAACGTATTGCTTTTTTAGGTATAGTTAATCAATAAGATAGGCTGTTACAGTGCTAAAACAGTGCTAATAATACGGTATTTGTTTTTATATAGTTGTCAAATATACTATATTTGCGACAACTAAATAACGAGTCATGAAAGAAATTGAAAATCAATCCAACAATATAGGCTACCTATTGTATCACCTTACCATTGAATTGCAACGTGCAGTGAAGCAAAAGTTTGATCCAATTGGGATAACCCATACTCAATTTATCATTTTAGCAACGATCTACAGATTGAGTAGCGAAAACAAACCAATCAACCAGATTGAGATTGCCAAACAAAGTGGTACGGATAAAATGATGGTATCCAAACTCTTACGAACATTGGAGGATAAGCAATTAATTGGACGCAAGGAAGACGCTGCTGATACAAGGGCTAAAAACGTAACAATATCCCCAAAAGGAGTTGAGGTATTTCAAAATGCATTTGCCATTATAAAAAAAGTAGAATCAGATTTTTTTGAACCACTTGGAAATCAGAAATCAGAATTTGCGCGAAGCTTACAAATTATTTTAAACAAGAACAAGAATGAAAACTAGTGTAGTTATTGTTGGTGCTGGCCCAACTGGATTAATGTTAGCGAATCAATTAAACAGATTTGATATTGATTTTATCATCCTTGATTCAAAGTCTGGACCAACGGATCAATCAAGGGCCTTGGCCGTTAGTGCCCGTAGTATGGAATTATATCAGCAATTGGGATTGTCTGAATTGGTTAGAGAGCAGTCAACAGAGATAATTGGCTTTCAAATTATTCAAAATCGAAAAGTCAAGGCGGAAGTCAATTTAGAAAACTTGGGATCAGGTCTTTCTGACTTCCCTAACTTTATGAATGCTTTTGAGCAAAGTAAAAATGAGCAATTACTAGCGGACAATCTCCTAAACAAAGGCCATCGTATTTTATGGAATCACGAATTTGTTTCGTTTGAGGAAAGGCAATCTGGAATTACCATAACTGTAAATAACATATCGGCCAACGTGATTGAAACCATAGAGGCTGACTACTTGGTAAGTTGTGAAGGGGCAAGAAGTCTAATACGTCATCAATTGAATTTGAGCTTTGATGGGGGTACTTATGAGAACAAATTTTTTGTGGTCGACACAAAAATCAATTGGAACCTACCATATAACAAGGTCATATTGGCCCCTACAGATTTTCAATTCATCACATTTTTTCCATTGAAAGGTGATCGTAACATGAGGGTTATCGGCACCTTGCCACGTTCGTTCAATGATCAAGAGGAAATAGATATTGAAAAACTAGAACAAATAATCAAACAAACCACAGGCATTGAAATGGATTTTGTTCATCGAGGTTGGAATTCCATTTATAAGCTACACCATAGGTCTGTGCAACAATTTAGTAAAGGAAGAATTTTCTTAGCGGGAGACGCTGCACATATTCATAGTCCGGCAGGTGGTCAGGGAATGAACACGGGCTTACAAGATGCTCATAATTTGGCATGGAAGTTAGCGTTTGTAATTAAAAATTATGCTCCAGAAAAATTGCTAGAGACATACAACGAAGAGCGGTTACCCATAGCAAATCAGCTTTTGAAATCCACAGATGGCGGTTTCACATATTTGGCGGGAGATCAATTTTTAATCCGCACAGTTAGGAAACTCTTTTTAATTCCTATCATTTCAAAATTGTTGAAGTATCAAAAGTTTAGAACCTTTGCTTTCAAGAAAATATCGCAAATTGATTATTCTTATAACAAACAAAGTTTGTCTCAATCCCTCACAAAGCAAACATTAAATTTTAAAGCTGGTGATAGATTGCCTTATGTAGGTGAAGAATTTTTTAACCGTTTTTCTGAGCCTACTTTTCATTTAATTGTCATCTCAAATAGCAGAAGAAGTGTGGATTCAACATTTACTTACCCAGTTACTGTGCATTATATGAATCTGGATCAACAATGGAGGAATCGTGGGGTGAATTCTGATTTATATATAATGGTAAGACCGGATCAGCACATACTTTGGATAATTGACGATTTAAATAACGATAGACTTGCAAGCTTGATTTAACTACGGCTTTTCCATCGTTCATATCAATAAAACAAAAAAAATGACAACTATGTCATTTTTTTTGTTTTAAATTTGTGACAACATTGTCACAGGCTCAATCATGCCAAAAGAAACATTTATAAACTTAGCTGATGAAAAGCGACAGGCTATTATCGAAACAGCGTTAAAAGAATTTGCAGAAAATAACTACGACTCTGCAAGCATCAACAAAATCATCAAAGAGCTGAACATAGCTCGGGGAAGCGTTTATCAATACTTCACAGACAAGCTTGACTTATGGCTTTATCTTAAAGAGTATTCCGAACTCCAAAAAGTAAAGCATATCCAGACTGTTGACCGAAGTAAATACCCTGACTTCTGGACTTACTATGAAGACCTTTTCATTAAAGGGATAAACTTCGACATAGAACAACCTTTATGTAGTCGCTTTTTATACAGAATTGGTTATAAGGAATCCAGTAAAGACGTTGCGGAATACATTGACAAATGGAAAGTGAAGGCAAAAGAAATTTTTACTGTTTGGGTTGATAACGAAAAAAATAACGGCTCAATCAAAAAAACTGTAAACACAGAAATAGCTGTGCAATTCATTTTATCAATGAGTTCAAGCATTGGCGAATTGGTTCAGACAAAATATTCAAATGCTATAGAGAATAATCTCGCTTCTGAAAAACCACTTTTCACTGAAAGCATTGAAGAATACAAAAGGACAGTTAAAGAATTAGTACAACTTTTAAAAAACGCTTTAAAATAAATCAAATGATACAAGTAAAAAATCTCAACTATCAATACCCAAGCACAAGTAACTTGGCGATTAAGGGTATAAATTTCTCCATAGCAAAAGGAGAAGTATTTGGCTTTCTCGGGCCAAGCGGTTCAGGGAAAAGCACCACACAAAAAATTCTTTTTAAACTGTTGACAGGATACCAAGGAAATGCTCAAATTGACGGAAAAGAAGTCAGTTCTTGGGGGAAAGATCTCTATGAAAAAATTGGTGTCGGATTTGAATTGCCCAACCACTATTTAAAATTAACTGCATTAGAAAACCTTACCTTCTTTAAAAATTTCTACAACAAAACACACAATCCCATGGAACTATTAGACCTGGTTGGTCTGAAAAAAGATGCGCATAAAAAAGTGGGTGACTTTTCCAAAGGAATGAAAATGCGATTGAATTTTGTACGTTCCTTTCTTCATGATCCAGAGATATTATTTTTAGATGAACCTACTTCAGGATTAGATCCTGTAAATTCCAAAGTAGTAAAAGACATCATATTAGATCTTAAGTCCCAAGGCAAAACAATATTCATCACTACCCACCAAATGCATGATGCGGAACAGCTATGCGATCGCGTGGCATTTATTGTTGATGGTGAAATAAAAGCCATGGATAGTCCCGAAAATCTAAAGATAAAACACAGCAACAGAAGTGTAGAAGTACTATTCAGAAATTCCCAATTAAAAGAAGTGTTTCAAATGGATGGTTTGGGACAAAATAAAAAGTTTTTGGAAAAACTCCAATCCCAAGAGATCGAAACCATACACTCTAAAGAAGCTTCCCTCGACGATATTTTTATTCAAGTAACAGGAAAAACGTTAACCTAATGAAACAACTGGTACATCTATTGAAATTTGATTTCTTATTGATCCATAAGAACAAAATTATAGCCATTTCATTGATAGTTACGGCTATATATGTAGGTGTTTTCAAGGCATTAACTTCCCTTGGAAACATGGAAAAATTCCTGGTATTGGTAATTTTTAATGACCCCGCATTGCTTGGATTCTTGTTTGTTGGAGTGATGGTTTTTTTTGAAAAAAATGAAAATACCCTACAAGCACTTTCAGTAACTCCCATAAAAATAACCAACTATATATTATCAAAATCAATTTCCTTGACTTTGATTTCATTGATCTGTTGCTATGCCATGGTAATTGCAAGTTACGGCACTGGTTTTAACTTCATCCACTTCACGGCGGGAACCGTTTTAACCACGTTTATTTTCTCCATGCTTGGCTTTGTTGCTGTGGCAGGACAATCTTCATTCAATCAGTATATTCTGAGGGCATTGGGCATCATTTTGTTTCTTACTTTACCTTTCTTGGGATATTTTGAATTGGTTCCTAAAAATTGGTTTCTGCTATTCCCAACGCAACCCGCCATCTATTTATATCGTCTTGCAATTTCAAGCTCTGCAACTCCATCCGAAATTTTAATTACCTATTCAGTTTGCCTTTTTTGGGCGGGTCTCACTTTTGTTTGGGCCAAAAAAGCCATCACTAAAAATGTATTCAAATGAAAAAGATACTTTCACTCATTCATAGCGACATTAGACAAATTTTCAGAGATAAAACCCTTACGTTTTTTCTGGTCGCACCTATGTTGTTAATTGTATTTGTGCGTTTTTTCGTCCCATTTATTACGAAACAATATACAATGGTTCAGCAATACCATCCGATGCTGATGATGTTTGCAAGTATTCAAACAGCCATAATGTTTGGTTTTATTGTTTCATTTATCATTTTGGATGAGAAAGATGAAAATGTTTTGCAAGTAATCAGAGTGTTGCCCATCTCTCCATTTTATTTCATTCTATATCGACTGCTTTTTGCAACAACTTTTTCGACACTGGGAGCATTTCTCATGATAAATCTTAGCGGAATTGCCTATCCGGGATTTACAAATTCAATTTTGTTATCCATTCACTATGGTTTAACGGCTCCATTCATTACCTTGATTATTTCAACGTTTGCAAAGAATAAAATTGAAGGTATGGCTTTTTTCAAAGGCGTAGATTTAGTGTTACTATTGCCCTTGCTGTCATTTTTTATTTCGGGTTACACCAAGTACATTTTTTCAATTATTCCAGCCTTTTGGACGTACAACTTATACCAAGCGAGTGTTTCCAATGGGAATTCAAGCTTTTACTTTTTTTCAGGTATGAGCATGTACATTTTGGTTATCTCCGTTCTATTTTTTCAATTTAAGAAACGGATTTTTGACCGTTAGGATTTTTAAAAAAATTTAGGATTTACCCAAATTGGTTTTAAATATTGGGGCGTGTTGTATAGCCAATACTTCTAAAATAGCAGGATCACTCATGGCATGCCAATATTTGATACTTTAATTCCTCTTTAAGTGTATTTTTAATATACAATGTTGATTTATGTCAACATAATAAAGGAATTCAAGTGTAGAAAATTTCCATCATTAATGTGCAAATTGTTTTTTAATGTTGGAAAAAGTCAACATAATGCGAAAAAAATAGACGCAATGGTTGTTGAGTGATTCTGTGTTAACATCCCCTAAAAGAGTACCTCCCCAAAATAACTTCAAAAAATTCAGTCAACCTATTCACAACCATACATTTCCTCGATATAAAATACCCCATCGTAATTTTGGGTCCAGTTACTCGTGTGAAGATAACAACCCAATCCCGTCATGTTAAAACTACGATTGTATTCTAACTCCGAGAAGTTGATAAAAGCATAGGAGTAACCGGTTTTGGCAATGATATTTTCCAGGCACTTGGTTCGTGGCTTTTCAAAAAAGGTGGTACGTTCCATGTTGGCAAACTTCCTCTGTCCGAATAATGAGATAAAGCCAAGTGTATAGCTTTTGCCGTTGTACTGTTGATGGAAATAATTTCCCATGCTGCCAACACGATAGTTGGGAATTCTTGGAATATCTTTAACGATTTCGGGACGTTTGTAACAATGACCATTATGCGCCCATACAATGATTTTTTCATGGGGATATTTTCTCGTTTTCAACCAATACAGATTCTGAGCCATGGCAAAATCTCGAGTTGTGTCGTTCCGTAGGGGATATATATCCTTCCACTGATGGACAACCGAAAATTTTGTGTTCAATAATTCCTGTCGTTCAAAACTGTTCGAATCGAAAAGGTTCATCAGTTGATCGGAATACGACAGAAAAAACTCCTTCTCCTGAAGTTGGATTGTTGAATCGGGAACGGCCTTGATGCACTTTTCAATCATGTTGAGGTATTGATTGAAAGAGGTTGTATCGTTTTTACAAAAATCTTTGGAAGCTAATATGCTTTTGATGTATTGTCTGTGATTTTTTGAACTGAAGTTGCTAGCGTGTCTGCAATCGACGCCTGCAATTTGTATGGGATTATTTTGAGCACAGCTTTCAATATAGCTGAACAGCGGCTGATTTTGCTTGCATCTTGACCAAATGCTGTATATGCTATGTCGCAAGCTATCAATTCCAATATTACCTTTTTGGTATTCCTCATTGATGGTATTTAAGGTGAAAAAATCACTTTCAAAGGCTATAACATTAAAACCGAGTTGCTCATGTAGGTACTTTACAAGTCTAATTTTGGCTTCGAAAGTACTGGCAACGCCATGATCCTGTTCCCCAAGAAATACAACATCCGACTCACCAATGGCTTCACCTATTATGTTCAGGTCGTCAAAATTAGTTGCTTCAGGAGATATGCTTTGAATTTGTTTTGTTGCTTGAATAAATAGTTGCTCATCTTTTTTTTGAGCGATGCATGATTCAAAGCAAAGAAACAAAATAAAGCAGTTAAATATCCGTTTTTTGATCGACATGAACGAGTTTAATTTAATTGAATGAGTGAATATACTTATTTTGATTGAATTTAGATTTGTCGGATAACAACATCAATTAGTTTTGACGTGAAACTTCTTGAGATATCCCGGTGTGATTTACCCTTTATCCTTGATTTCGAAAGATATTTTTGAATGTCGTTTTTTTTGAGGGATGAATTGACTATCAGTAGGTTAGGCCTGTAATTCATCGCAATAGCACCAACCTAAATGCACATTACAATTATTGCTCAAATTTCATCCACAAAGAAAAAGTGTCATTCCTCAAAATCATTCTTTATCCTAAACATTAAAAATTACGTTTGTGAAACGCGGTTAATGGGGGAAGGGATAATTGATTATTTAACATAAAATAGAAAACTAAGAGAAAGAAATTTAAAAGGGTCATCAAATTGTTTCACTTGAATAGAAATCTATTCCTAGATAGGTTGAATTCTGTGTTTTAAGTAGAATTTGTTAATCGATTTCTAAACTATTCAAATTATAGATAGAATTTCATGGGAATAACTGCAAAACGTAAAAACAAAATATGGAGAAATTTAATGAACAATTAGCTCAACAAATATGTTCACCGATGGAGGAAATAGACTTCAATTGTAACATTGATTTTGTCTAATTAAAAGTAGGATGAAAAAAAAGTGCAAACATGGATTTAATGCTCTTTAGGAATTGAAATAGGTAGGTTTTAAGTTCAGATTTCAGCTCGAGGCATCTAAAAAATTCCTACTTGCAGCTAGATAAAATTATTTTAGACTAGGCAATAAAATACAACAATGAATAAACAACAAGCACAGACTGTAATTGAGCAAGCTCAACAAATTGAAAATTTCGACTTTGAAGCTTTAATTAAAAGAGTTTATCCTGAAAGAACAGACCTCGAAAATATATTGATTAGCCAACTTTTATTAAATGAGTTTTTGGATTTATCCAAACGGGTATTTAGTCAATTAATATCCGAACTTCAAGAACGTGACAATTATATTATTCTACCATTTACATTCACAAATGTTCAACTTGGCCAAGCAAATATAGATGGACAAATTCAAGGTTACTTCGCAAACCTAAATGGTGAAAATTTTACTGCAGCGGAGAATATTTTGTTTTGGCTGATAAGTTATCAGGTTGAAAATGGTTTCTATTACAAAACTTCAAAACAACAAGGAGAAAAATTAAGAAATAATTATAGTAAATTATCTGAAAAACTTGGACTTTTAGAAATCAACATTGAAAACAAACTAAAAGAAGTTCAGACTCTATACATAGAACTTGAAAATACAAAAAAGGAAACTCAAACTTTAGTTAATCAAAAACGGGAAGAGTTAGCGACAATTACAGCAAGTCTTTCAACAAGTATAACACAATCAAATCAAATCAACGACTTACTCACAAAATGCACAGAACAATCTACAAAGCTAACTAATATTGTAGAGCAACAACAAGAGAATAAAGCTCAGTCTGACAAAAGACTTTTAGAACTTGAAGCTCAATATATCAAAACAAATTCAGACCTTTCATCTAACATTAGAACTATACTGGACCAAATAGAGGAGTTTAATTCACAAATATCAGACAACGCAGATCATTTAAAATTTGTAGAAAGCAAGAAAGAATTTTTTGAAGAAAGAATTTTATACCTCCAAAACCTTATTGGACAAGAAGTAGGTGCTAATCTTTTCAAAACATTTAAGTATAGAAAGGACGAATTAGAAAAACCTGTATTATTTTGGCGTTGGGCAGTGCCTATTATGGCGTTAGTCACAATCGGTTGGATTTTCTTTTTGTTTCACAAACAACCAGACATTTTAGATATTAATCTTTGGTGGCAAGCTTTTGCAGTAAATACACTAAAATCAATTCCTGCAATTTTTCTACTATTCTTTGCCATTAACCAATATCGAAAAGAAAGAAATTTTCAAGAAGAGTATGCTTTCAAATCCGCTGTTGCATTAACAATTGATGCTTATGCAGGGCGTCTTACAAACGTTGATAACAGAGATAAATTAATTATGGAGGCGGTATTAGGTATTTATAAGACGCCAATTGAAGACAAACACCTAAGTGGCGACAACATTAAAACTAATACTGCTTTAGACACTATTAAATCAATGGCTGACACGACAAAAGAACTTGTGAAAAATACAAAATAATTTTACCAAAAAGCAAGCCCAAAATACAACAAGAATTTAGTTTATTTTAAGCTAGCACGGTGAATTATGTATTTTGACAAGCATCAACTTTTGACCAATTGACGATTTTATATTACAAAAGAACTTAAAGCCCCCCTAAAACAATTATGTCAGTTTAAAGACAACTAAGCAATTATGAAAATATCCAATAAAATAACAAAACAATTAGGTACATTAATTTCAGGCGACATAGGTTTAGCTCCCTATTTAACTGGGCCACAACTTGTTGAATTTTACAATGAATGTGGTTTTAATGACACTTATGGAGTTGGCTTTCCATCCCGTTGGAAGTATTCAATGGACAAAATAGTGGAAAGTAACGACACACCAAGACTTAAAAAAATTTTAGAAGAATTTGTTGATATTAGGAGATACGATGGAAACGAGGATCTTGTTGAACAAATAGTTGACCAAATAAATAAACTTATTAATTATGATGGGTTTGCTTTAATTAAAACGGGAGAAAAATACAAGGTTGCTGACATAATAAGAAATTTCATAGAACCAGAAACTGTGTCAAAAATTGGACACGATTATATTAGCGAACAAATTGAAAAATGCCAACAAAAAATTTCAACAGATGACTTTAGTGGTGCAATTACAAATGCAAGAACATTGTGCGAAGCAGTTTTAATACATGTTATAGAATCGATAGAAAAAAATGAAATAAAAAACGATGGAAATCTTATTAATCTTTGGACAAGAGCAAAAAGGGCATTAAAGATTGCATTGAAAAAAGAAGAATTACCAGATTTTGTATTTCAGGTATTATCAGGTCTTGACACAACTTTAAATGGGCTTTCAGGAATGAGCAATAATGCTGGTGATCGCCACGCAAATAAATTTAATACAAAGCGACATCATGCTAAACTTGCTGTGAATTCAACAATGACAATTTGTGACTTTTTAATTGACATTTTAAATATCAGAAATAAAAATGGAGAATAATTTCATTTTTATAAAAGACTAATCTATATACAGCATATCCTGATTTAGTAACCAAGTATTTTTATTGGTAAATCCACCGAACCATGCATTTTTGATTTCAAAGTTTCCAAACTACTAATATATGATTGAGTATGCTTTCTCAAAAAGATTAATAACACTATGAATGAAAATTTTCTAGATCTTTTAGCAGATAATACTGAAATAGTAATTGATCAATTACTAAAAAATGAGATTGTTAAAGAAATTCCAATACTTGGATCTTCCATTAATTTAATCAAGGGTTTTAATAGCGTCCGTGACAGAGCATATTTGAATAAAGTGAAATTATTTATTGAAAATATCGGACAAATAGATTTTGTTAAAAAGCAACGTATAATTTCAGAGTCAAAGAAAAGTGAGAAGAAGAGAGCAAAGTTTGGAGATGCAATTTTTACTACAATTGAACAAAGCGAATCAATTGCGAAAATTGAATATGTGGCAGTAGCTTTTGAGGCTTTTTTGAATGAAGATTTTGAGGAATATGATTTAAGGCTAATTTGTCATATTATTAGAAACTCATTTTCTGATGAACTCATAGATATTGTAGAAAACGAACGTCCTAAATCAGATTTAAAATATCTGGTACCTACTGGGTTAGCTGAGGCGATTTATGAGCCACTTACATATAACGGAAATGCGGAACCGAAATATAAACTTTCTAGCTCAGCTGAACAATTAAGGAAAAGTTGGAGATTGTATAAGAAATAATTTTAAAATCTTGCGTTAACAGCACTTAATCCCCCAAGTAATTTGCATCTCACCAAAAACTTTATCGTTAGTCAATCACGCCCCCTGTTTCATTGTAACACATTTTTCCCCCAAGATCTTTTATTTTATAAAAAAGAGTATAACGGCGAAAATTGTGTAAAATTCAATCATGTTTATTGGATATCTTTGGTTGATAATCTATAAAATACTTAGGAACTTCGAATAATTGATTTTTTAAAATACAATGGCGTTAAACTGGAATGAAATAAAGGATAGAGCATTAGCTTTTAGTAAAGAATGGCAAGGTACTACAAACGAAGAAGCAGATGCAAAACCCTTTTTAGATGCTTTTTTCGATGTATTTGGTATTAGCCGTAAAAAGGTTGGAACTTTTGAACATAGAGTTAAAAAACTATCTGAGGCTGATGGATACATTGATTTGCTTTGGAAGGGTGTAATTCTAATAGAAATGAAGAGTCGAGATAAAGACCTTGACAAAGCATTTCAACAAGCCATTGATTATACACATGGACTAAAGGAGCATGAGTTGCCCAAGTATATCCTTGTTTGTGATTTTGAAACTTTCCGGCTTCATGATTTAGAGGAAAGGAATCTCATTGAATTTAAATTGAATGAGTTGGTTTCAAATGTGCATCATTTTGGGTATTTAATTGGATATCAGAAGAAGGTTTACAAAGAACAAGACCCAGCAAATATTAAAGCTGCTGAGTTGATGGGAAAACTTCACGATAGGCTGGAAGAAATAGGTTACACAGGTCATCCACTTGAAGTCTATTTAGTGCGAGTATTATTTTTGCTATTTGCGGAGGATACTTCCATTTTTGAGATCCAACAATTTCAGG
>JACCDQ011938837.1_pt1 | contig 12576 bp, 11 predicted proteins | sample 7446031 | NCBI WGS metagenome assembly JACCDQ01 (sample SAMN15323442, study PRJNA562643) | freshwater metagenome | isolation source: river surface water | place: USA:Blue River Watershed | collected 2017-08-17
GGTTGGGCGGGCCGGGGTGCAGGTGTTTGCGGCGCGGCATGCCAGGGATTGAGCGTTTGGGGCAGTGTGGCGCGGCCTGCCGATTCAGGCGAAGTGGGCAGCACCAGCGGGCCTTTTTGCCCGCAGCCGGTCAGTACAGCCGCACTGCCTGCAAGGGCAAGCGCGGTGACTAGAATCTTCCATACTTTCAACATGCAGCGATTGTAATGACCGACCTTGAATTCATGGACCAGGCTGAGCGCCTGCTGGCGGGTGTGGAAACCAGCAGTGACCGTCTGAACGACGACACCGATGCCGACATTGACAACCAGCGGGTGGGCGGCATGGTCACGCTGACTTTTGCCAATCGCAGTCAGATCGTGATCAACCTGCAAAAGCCATTGCACGAGGTGTGGCTGGCGGCGCGCTGCGGGGGCTTTCATTACAAATTTGATGGCACCCATTGGCAAGACACCAAAGGGCAGGGCGAGTTCTGGGCCAGTTTGTCGCGTTATGCGTCAGAGCAAGCAGGCTTGCCTTTGATTTTCAAAGGCTGATGCCCGCACAGACTCTGTGGTGAGAGCCTTGCGAACAGGAGCCACCTGGCGTGGCCTCAGTTCCTGAACAAATCTAGAATGCGGTTTTTCTCTTTATCGTCAGGGGGTGTGGCTGAGCCTTTGGCGGAAGCGTCTGCCGTACCCAGGGAAGTGATGCCACCGCCGTTGGCAAATTCCGCATAGGCCCAGTCGCCGTTCACATTCACCACGCCGTCAGGTGCCGAAGGTTCGGACACCGGCAAGCCTCGCAGGGCAGTTTCCATGAAGCCAATCCATATGGGCAGACTCAGGCCGCCCCCGGTTTCGCGGTCACCCAGTTTGCGCGGGGTGTCATAACCAATCCAGACCACAGCGGCCAGGTTGGGTTGGTAACCGGCAAACCAGGCGTCCATGGCATCGTTCGTGGTGCCAGTTTTGCCATAAACGTCGGGCCGCTTGAGGGTCGCTTGTGCTTTGGCGGCAGTGCCCGAGCGGGTCACTTCCTGCAGCAGGCTGCTCATCACAAATGCGTTGCGCGCCGGGATGGCTCGCTGGCTTTCTTCGGTTTGCTGGGGTGCGGGGCTGTCCACCAGCACACGGTCCTTGTAATCGGTGATGCGTGTGATCAGGTGGGGCTGGACGCGGTAGCCGCCATTGGCAAACACCGAGTAGCCGGTGACCATTTGCATGGGGGTGACCGAACCTGCACCGAGCGCCATGGTCAGGTAGGGCGGGTGCTTTTCTTCGTCAAAGCCGAAGTGCCCCACCCACTCCTGGGCATTGCGTGCACCGACCGACTGCAGCACGCGAATCGAGACCATGTTTTTGGATTTGGCCAAGCCTTTGCGCAGGCTCATTGGGCCGTCGAAGGTGCCGTCGTAGTTTTTGGGCTCCCACGGCTGGCCGCCAGTCACACCCGCGTCAAAAAACAGCGGGGCATCGTTGACCACCGTGGCAGGCGTGAAGCCTTTTTCGAGCGCCGCTGAATAAATGAAAGGCTTGAAGCTCGAACCCGGCTGACGCCAAGCCTGGGTGACGTGGTTGAACTTGTTTTTGGCGAAGTCAAAACCACCGACCAGCGCCCGGATTTCACCGGTTTGCGGGGTGATCGCCACCAGTGCCCCCTCGACTTCGGGCAGTTGCGTGATTTCCCAGCCGCCTTTGGGCATTTGAACAATGCGGATCACCGCGCCTCTGCGCACCTGCTTGGCGGGAGGGGCCTTGTCCGACAGGCCCGACTGGGCCGGTTTGAGACCGTCACCGGTGAGGGTGATCTGCTCGCCGTTGCCACGCACCACCACCACCTTGCGCGGCGATGCCTCCAGCACCACGGCCGACATCACGTCGCCGTTGTCGGGGTGCTCGTCCAGTGCATCGTCGATCGCTTCGTCGAGTTTTTTGGCGTCGGCAGGCAGATCCACAAATTTTTCAGGGCCCCGGTAAATCTGGCGGCGCTCGAAGTCCATGATGCCTTGACGCAGCGATTTGTAGGCGGCGAGCTGCTCGGGGGCCTTGAGCGTGGTGTAAACGTTCAGGCCACGGGTGTAGGTCTCTTGTCCGTATTGCGCAAACACCATCTGGCGAACAGTTTCGGCCACGTATTCGGCATGCAGGATGTTCTTGTCTGCGGCCGAGCGCAACTTCAGGGGCTCGGCCTTGGCGGCTTTGGCCTGGGCGGCCGTGATGTGGCCGTTTTCTTCCATGCGTTCAATGATATACAGCTGACGCGAACGGGCCCGCTTGGGGTTGCTGATCGGGTTGTAGGCAGACGGTGCTTTGGGCAAACCCGCCAGCATGGCCGCTTCAGCGACGGTGATGTCCTTGAGGGGCTTGCCGAAATACACCTCGCTGGCCGAAGCGAAGCCATAAGCCCTGTGACCCAGAAAGATTTGGTTCATGTAGATCTCGAGGATCTGGTCTTTGGTCAGCAGGTGCTCCAGCTTCCAGGTCAGCAAAATCTCGTAAATCTTGCGGGTGTAGGTTTTTTCGGTCGACAGGTAGACATTGCGCGCCACTTGCATGGTGATCGTCGATGCGCCCTGGCTTTTGGTGCGGCCAATGTTGGCCACACCGGCCCGCAAGATGCCCAAATAGTCCACGCCGCCATGCTGGTAAAAGCGCGAGTCTTCAATGGACAGCACGGCATCCTTCATCACTTTGGGAATCTCTTGGATAGGCGTGAGGTTGCGGCGTTCTTCGCCGAATTCCCCCATCAATTGGCCGTCTGCGGTGAAGATGCGCAGCGGCAATTTGGGTTTGTAGTCGGCCAGGTCGGAGATGTCTGGCAAGTTGGGGTAAGCCACCACCATGGCCATGCCCACGGCCAGCACGATGGCCAATGCGCCTGCCACGGTCAGACCCACGCCCCACAAAGCCAGTTTGAGGAGCCAGGAAGAGGCTTTGGGCGCTGCACCGGCATGGGCTGTGTGGGCGTCGCGAGGGGGGGTGTTTGGGGATGGCATAGGGCAGGTGATGGGGGCGACCTGCAGGATGCAAGTGCCCACACATTATAAAAATGCCGACCCGAGCGGGCTGCATGGTTGGCTTTTAAATTGAATTCTAAAGATTTAAAAAATGATTGTGCTTACAGGCTGCCCATGTTAAAAAACCGCTCCCATGCGGCTTTTATGACCGAACTCAGGAGGCTTTCCATGCAAGCGTTGGCGCAGTTCTGGACACACATGACGACCCGGCCCGTTCGTCAGGCCTTTGGGTTGGCACCACTGGGACAAGCCTGGGCCTTGGTGGCCTTGTCGCGCCAGGGCGCTGATTTGGCCCGGGTGCAGGCCAGCAGCGTGGTCGAGCCCCCTGACCCGTTGCTTGACGTAAAGGTTCATGCCCGGGTTTGGCGGCAGGCACTGGCCTCCATGGCGCAGGCCGCGAACAATGCCGGTCCCGCCCGTGAGCCTTCTGAAGGGCTGGCCATCCGCGCCTTGCAAGCCTTGCAGGGAGGGGAGCACCGCTTGCAACTGGCCTGGCCGGCCGATCGCGTGGTGAGTGGTCAGTTGGCTTTCCCAATCGACTGGCCTGATGATGATTGCACTGCCGAGGTGCACTTGGTTGTGGCTCAGGCTTTGCGCCGTACCCCGCAAGAGGTCAACTTTGATTGGCAAGTGCAGCCCGGTGGTGATGGTTTGGTGCGCCAGGTGGTCTGGGTGGGGTGCGCACGGGACGAGCTGGTTGAGTTCAAGCGCCATCTTCGCGCAGCACGCTGGGTCCTGAGCTCGGTTGAACCCGAAATGCAAGCCGCACAGCGGGCCGCACGCGCTTTGCAAGGGGGCTTGCCCAGTTTGTTGACCCGGCCCTCGCAAGACTGGTTGTTTCGCCTTCGCCCCGAGACCGCCGTTGCAGAACCGGTCGAGACCGGGGCAGTCGAGCAAATGTTGTTTTCGCCGGTAGGCCCTCGATTGGTGGCGTGTGGGCTGGCTTTGAAAGCCTGGTCGTGAGCATGGAATTCAACCTGTTGCGCTACCCCACAGCGGTGCGGCAACAACGCTTGCGTCAGCAGTTGTGGGCTTTTTTGATCGGGTTGGTTGGCAGCCTGCTGCTGGCTTGGGTGGGGTTGCAGTGGTTGGCCATGAGCACGGGTGCCTTGCGGCAAGACCTGCGACGCTTGCAAGCGCAGGTCACACAGCAGCAGGCTCAGGGCAAGGCGGCCCAGCAGCGGGTCCATGATTTGCAAGTCCGTCAACGCCAGCAAAACCATTTGACGCGGGTGAGCCAGCAACAGCAAGCCTTGGCTGATGTGCATGCTGCCTTGCAGGACGAAGCTCCCCGCAGTGGCTTGAAGTTCCAGCGTTTGCAGATCGAATCGGGTCGCCTAGAGTTGCAGGCCCTGGCCCCGGACATTCACAGCATGGGCCAGACCGGAGAACGTTTGTCCGAACGATTGGGGCAAACCTTGTTGGTAACGGGTCTGAATGAAGTCGTCGCGCGTGACGAAGGCGCCAGCGTCCGGGCGGGTGTCGCGAACTTGGCTGTGGCGGTGACCTGGCAAGGCACATGGCCTGTTTTGCAGACGGACAGGCGGCAAGATGCTGCTCTGCGCTCGGGAGTGGGACATGCGCCTGCATTGGCCCCGTGATGCTGACAACGGCGTGGTTGAGCCTTGGCCCCAGCGTTGGCAGGCCGGATGGCGCAAGTGGGCACGCTGGTTCAGTTTGCGCCGTTTTGTCTGGTTCGGGGCGCTGGTCGGCGCGGGGCTGGTTGGGTTGGCGTGTGACGATCAGATCCATGACCATCTGCAAGTGGTCGATGCGGTGGATCGGTTGGCTGTGCAGGTCGCCTCGGCTCAGTCTGTAGCGACCGCGCCGGCTCCGGACAAGCCTGAACTTGCTGCTAACCGAGCACAGACCTTGCCGGGTCAGCAGACCGTCACCAGGGTGTGGCCCGACTTGCAACAAGCCCTGACGCGTCATGGTCTGCGGGTGACATCCATGCGTCCGTTGTCCGAGCCCGTGACCGATCTGACCGCCATGCCCTGGCCCAGTCAGGCCGTTGCCGTGCGGATGACCGGTCGCTTTGTCGATTGGCAAAAAGCCTGGACTGACCTGAGTGCGGCAGGGCCGGTGTGGTCCATGGATCACTTGAGCGTGACGCCACATAACCTGAGCGCGATGGCGGGCGCAGGCTCTCAGGCAGGCGCTGCGGGCGTGCAAGTCGATGCGGTGTTGCGGGTCTGGTTGCAGCCCGGTCCGGATGGCCCCAATGCCTGGCCGATGACGCGGGCCACCGGGGCGTCTGTGGTGGCACAGAACCGGGATGAGGTCTTTGGGCTGGCGCTGGGCACCGAGTCGAACGTCCCCAAAGATCTTGCTGCCGCAGCGGGCCCGATGCCCCAGGTGTCTGGATCGTTGGCGGCCTTGCCTGCAGACCCTTTGCAATGGCCTCTGGCCCGAGTGCGCTTGGCGGGTTTGTGGCAACAAGAGGGGCAATGGCAAGCCGTCTTGGCTGCCGGCCCCCATGTGGTGCCGGTGCGCACCGGGCAACGCATTGCGCAAGGGGGTTGGCGCATTGAGGCGGTTCAGTCCGCCAGTGTGCGATTGCGCTCGGCGCAGGGTGCATTGCACGAGCTTCATTTGGAAGGAGCGTCGCCATGAACGCCATGGTTGAATTCACAGCGCCCTGCGCGCATCGCAACGCGACAGGCTGGGCCAGAGGCCTCGCCATGGCGTGCGTCTGGTTCACGGGCACCAGCACTGGCGCGCAAACGGCCGTTCTGCCTGAGCCCGTGTCAGCGGCGGTCCCGGTGTCCGTTGAGCAGCCAGACGACCGCCCCATCAGTCTGAACTTCCAGAACATCGAGATGCGTGCCCTGTTGCAAGTGTTTGCCGAGTTCACGGGCCTCAACCTGGTGGCCACCGACAGCGTGTCCGGGCAAGTCACGGTGCGGCTGACCGAATTGCCCTGGCGACAGGCGCTGGACATCGTGTTGCAGTCCAAAGGGCTCGCGGCACGGCAAGACGGGCGGGTGCTGTGGGTCGCGCCCCAAGATGAATGGCGCGTACGCGAGAAAAAGCAACTCGAAGCCCAGTCGGCCCTGGAGGCCGTCAGCCCCTTGCAGATGGTCGCCATCCGCTTGCAATACGCCCGGGCGGGCGAGGTGGCGCAGCGGCTGCAAGGTGGGGCCGGGGGAACAGGGGGAACCGCAGGTGCCCGTTGGCTCAGCAGTCGGGGCAGCGTGCTGGCCGAACCGCGCACCAACCAGCTGTTCATTTCAGACCTGCCCAGTCGTTTGGTCGATGTGCAGCGCATGGTGGCGCAAATCGATGTGCCGGTGCGCCAGGTGGTGATCGAAGCCCGCATCGTTGAGGCCGATGACCAGTTTGGCCAGTCGCTGGGGGTGCGGCTGGGCACCGGCATGGCTGTGCCTCTGACCGTGCAAGGCCGGGCCAACACCTTGAGTGTGGGGGCCACCAACAATGCAGCGGGTGCCGGCACAATGTCCGGCAACCAGATCAATCTGCCTGCGGGCAACGCCGGGCAGACAGTCAGTGCCCCGGCCACTTTTGCGGTGTCTTTGTTCAACGCCACGGCGGACCGCTTCATCAATGTGGAGATTTCGGCCCTCGAAGCCGATGGCCGGGGCAAGGTCGTCTCCCGTCCCCGCGTGGTCACCGCTGACCAGACCAAAGCCCTGATTGAGCAGGGCACCGAGCTGCCCTACCAGACCGCCTCGGCCAGTGGGGCGACGTCGATCACTTTTCGCAAAGCCAACCTCAAGCTCGAAGTCACTCCACAGATCACGCCCGACGGCTCGATGGTGCTGGAGGTCGATGTCAACCGCGACAGCGTGGGTCAGATCACCCCGGCCGGGTACGCCATCAATACCAAGCATGTGAAAACCCAGGTTCGGGTGGAAGACGGTGGCACCGTGGTGCTGGGGGGCATTTACGAAGAAACCGACCGCAACGACGAGGCCAAAGTGCCTGCTTTGGGTGATGTGCCGTTGCTGGGCTGGTTGTTCAAGAACCGCAATCAGGCGGGCCGCAAGACCGAATTGCTGATTTTTCTGACGCCTCGGGTGGTGGCCGACGGCCCTGCTGCGCCTGCTCGCTGACTCACTGAGGCGTCCCCAAGCCGCAGACGCGTCCGGGTCGAATACACTTGCAGCCTCTGACCGGCCCGCCTTTTGTACCAGGCACGGGCCGATTTTTAGTGTGAGACTTCCTCTTGAGCATCATCTTCGTGGGCCTTCCGGGCTCGGGCAAAACCACCATCGGCAGGCAGCTGGCGCGCCGCCTGGGGCTGCCTTTTGTCGATTCTGACCACGTGATCGAGCACCGCTTGGGTTGCTCGATCCGGGAATTTTTTGCCCGCGAAGGCGAAGACAGCTTCCGCGATGTGGAACAACAGGTGCTGGATGACCTGACCCAATCGCATGAAGGCGTGATCGCCACCGGCGGGGGCTCTGTCTTGCGCGAGGTCAACCGACGCCACCTGCGTGAGCGCGGCCATGTGATCTATTTGCGCTCGGCCCCCGAAGACGTGTACCGCCGCGTGCGCCACGACACTGGCCGCCCGCTGTTGCAGGTGGATGACCCCATGGGACGACTGCGGGCCCTGTTTGAAGCCCGTGATCCGCTTTATCGCGAAACTGCCCACTACACCATTGACACGGGACGCCCATCTGTGGCCACCTTGGTCAACATGATCCTGATGCAGCTGGAGCTCTCCGGGCATTTGCCGGTGCGTGCCCCTGCGGTTCAGCCCCCGGCGGCCAGCTGAGCGTCACCCTCAGGCCCTACACTTGGGGCCTATGTCCGAGTCCACATCTTCCATTCAAAAGGTCGCCATTTCGCTGGACGACCGCAGCTACGACATCCACATTGGCCAGGGCCTGATCGGTCGTTCCGAAACCTGGGCGGGTTTGCCCAAGGCGCAGGCGGCGATGATCGTGACCAACGACACCATCGCGCCGCTGTACGAAGCGCAGCTGCGCGCCGCGCTCACGCCGCATTACAAGCAGGTCCACACCGTGGTGCTGCCCGACGGCGAGGCGAACAAGGACTGGCAGACCCTGAACCTGATCTTTGACGCCCTGTTGGCCAAAGGCTGCGACCGCAAGACGGTGCTGTTTGCGCTGGGCGGCGGCGTCATTGGCGACATGACCGGCTTTGCCGCCGCCAGCTACATGCGCGGCGTGCCCTTTGTGCAGGTGCCGACCACGCTGCTGTCGCAGGTGGACTCATCGGTGGGTGGCAAGACCGCCATCAACCACCCGCTGGGCAAGAACATGATCGGCGCGTTTTACCAGCCGGTGCGCGTGGTCTGCGACCTGGACACGCTCAAGACCCTGCCCGAGCGCGAGCTGAGCGCGGGCCTGGCCGAAGTCATCAAATACGGCCCGATTGCCGACATGGCATTTCTGGACTGGATCGAGGTCAACATCGGCGCGCTGATGGCGCGTGACCCGCAAGCGCTGGCACATGCCGTGAAACGCAGCTGCGAGATCAAGGCCTGGGTGGTGGGGCAGGACGAACGCGAGTCGGGCCTGCGTGCCATCCTCAACTTCGGCCACACCTTTGGCCACGCCATCGAAGCCGGCCTGGGCTTTGGCGTCTGGTTGCACGGCGAGGCGGTGGGCTGCGGCATGGTCATGGCGGCCGAACTCTCGCAGCGTCTGGGCAATGTTGACGCTGCTTTCGTGGCGCGCCTCAAGGCCCTGATCGAGCGTGCGGGTCTCCCGGTGCGTGGCCCGATGCTCAGCGCTGCCGACAACGCGCTGGACTACATCGAACACATGCGCCTGGACAAGAAGGCCGAGGCGGGGGACATCAAGTTTGTGGTCATAGACGGCCCCGGCCAGGCCGCCGTGCGCGGTGCCCCCGACGCCATGGTGCGTGACGTGATCGACGGCTGCTGTGCCTGATCGTCGTAATTCCACGGGTCTGGCCCCTTGGGCCTGCCATCCTGCGCAGACGCGAGGCCGCCGCCACCCCGAGCTACCTGCGCCCACGCGCGACGCCTTCCAGCGTGACCGCGACCGCATCGTCCACTCCACGGCTTTCCGGCGTTTGGTCTACAAGACCCAGGTCTTCCTGAACCACGAAGGCGACCTGTTCCGCACGCGGCTCACCCATTCGCTCGAAGTCGCCCAGCTGGGCCGCTCGATAGCGCGGGCGCTGGGGCTGAACGAAGACCTGGTCGAAGCGATTGCACTGGCGCACGACCTGGGCCACACCCCTTTCGGCCACGCCGGGCAGGACGCGCTGCACGACTGCATGGTCGAGCATGGCGGCTTTGAACACAACCTGCAAAGCCTGCGCGTGGTCGACACGCTCGAAGAGCGCTATCCCCAATTCGATGGCCTGAACCTGAGCTTTGAAACCCGCGAGGGCATCCTCAAGCACTGCTCGCGCACCCACGCCGAAGCCATCGAGGCGGTGGAGCCGGGGGGGGTGGCGCGCCGCTTTCTGGACCGCACCCAGCCCAGTCTGGAGGCGCAGCTGTGTAACCTGGCCGATGCCATTGCCTACAACGCGCACGACATCGACGATGGGGTGCGTTCGGGTTTGCTGTCGCTGGACCAGATGCAGGAGGTGCCGCTGTTTGACCGCTACCGCCTGCAGGTGCTGGCCGAGCACCCGCAGCTCAAGGACAAGCCGCGCCGCTGGCTCTACGAGAGCACGCGCCGCATGCTCAGCGACCAAGTCTATGACGTGATCGACACCACCCGAGCCGTCATTGCCGCCGCAGGCGTGCAAACGGCCGACGAAGCCCGGCAAGCCGGGCCGCTGGTGCGTTTTTCGGATGAGATGAAAACCCGTTCGAGCGAACTCAAGAAATTCCTGTTTGCCAGTTTGTACCGTCACCCTCAGGTCATGCAGAGGATGGGGCAGGCCCAGCAGGTGGTCCATGAGTTGTTTGCCGCGTACACCGCGCAGCCCCAAGAGATGCGCACCGAGTTCGCAATACGCGACGACCGCCACCGCGCCGTGGCCGATTACATCGCGGGCATGACCGACCGTTTTGCACTGCGCGAACACGAACGCCTCACGGGGCGCAAGTTGCTGTGAGCGGTATTTGGTGTTTTCCTGTAGGTCGGCGGCTTCAGCCCCGACATGGCAGCCACCACCTCAGGCTTTTGTTGGGGCTGAAGCCACCGACCTACAAAGGGGAGTTTTGATGAATCTCCCTCAACGTCAGGCGTGGCTGATCGTTGCAGCTGGCGGCGTGGCCGCTTTGCAGGTGGGCAAGTTGCCGCCGGCCTTGCCAGCCCTGCAGGCCGAACTGGGCATCACGCTGGTGCAGTCGGGCTTTTTGCTGTCCATCGTGCAGCTGGCGGGCCTGAGCCTGGCGGTGTTCATGGGCCTGCTGGCCGATGGCATGGGGCTCAAGCGCAGCATGGTGCGCGGCCTGTGCCTGCTGGCGCTGGCCAGCGGTTTGGGGGGCTTCGCCACTTCGGTCGCGGCGCTGCTTGTCCTGCGGGCCATTGAAGGCCTTGGCTTTTTGCTGGTGGCACTGCCCGCACCCGCCCTGATTCGCAGACTGGTGCCGCCTGCGCAATTGCCCGGCATGCTGGGTGTGTGGGGCGCTTACATGCCCACGGGCACTGCGTTGGCTCTGCTGCTTGGGCCTCTGTTCATCCCGGCCTGGGGTTGGGGCGCGTGGTGGTGGCTCTTTGCGGCGGTGTCGCTGGCCATGGCGGTTTGGCTTTATCGGGTGGTGCCGGCCGATCCGATTGCCCAAGTGGGCCAGGCAGGGCAGGGTGCTTGGACCCGTCTGCGCCTGACTTTGCGTGCACCTGGCCCCTGGCTGGTGGCGCTCACCTTTGGCATGTATTCGGGCCAGTGGCTGGCGGTAGTGGGCTTTTTGCCGTCCATTTATGCAGCGGCGGGCGTGGGTGGTGCGCTGCTGGGGGGGCTCACGGCCCTGGCCGCTGCTGTCAACATGGCGGGCAACATGACTTCGGGCCGCTTGTTGCAGCGCGGCTGGGCACCGCGTGCCACGCTGTGGCTCGGTTTCGGGGCGATGGCGCTGGGCAGCACGCTGGCCTTTGCCGCTTTCACTGAAGGCTGGCCGTGGCTGCGCTTTGCGGGCGTGTTGCTGTTTTCGGGCGTGGGCGGCTTGGTGCCGGGCACGCTGTTCAGCCTGGCCGTGCGGCTGGCCCCGGGCGATCAGCAGGTGGCCACCACGGTGGGCTGGGTGCAGCAGTTGTCGGCGTTGGGGCAGTTTGTGGGGCCGCCCGCCGCCGCTGCGCTTGCCGCACATGCCGGGGGCTGGCAGCTCACGCCGCTGTTCTCTGTGGGCTGCTGTGTGGCGGGTGGGGCGCTGGCCTGGCAGGCAGGTCGCTTGTTGGCACGTCAACGTGTCTGAGAAGTGACGTCGCACAGGCACAATTCATACATGACTGAAACTTCTCCCGCTCTTCCCATCGAGATCACCGACACCGTGCGCTGGCTCGAACGCGCCGTGATTGGCCTGAACCTTTGCCCCTTTGCCAAGGCCCCGCATGTCAAGGGTCAGATTCATTACGCTGTGAGCCAGGCCAAGGACCTCGAAGGCCTGCGTGACGAACTGATCGAACAATTGCAGGCGCTGGCTGCATTGCCCGCCGATGAGCGCGAAACGGTGTTGTTGATCGTGCCGCAGATGCTGCGCGACTTTCTGGACTTCAACGATTTTCTGGATGAGGCTGACGGCGTGCTCCAGGAGCTGGACCTGGAAGGTGAATTTCAGATCGCCAGTTTTCACCCCGATTTTCAGTTCGCCGACACCGAACCTGACGACATCACCAATTACACCAACCGCTCGCCGTACCCCACGCTGCATCTCATTCGCGAAGCCAGCATTGACCGGGCGGTGGAGGCTTTTCCTGAAGCCGAGATGATTTACGAGACCAACATGGCGACGATGGAGAAGCTGGGGGCAGAGGGCTGGAAGGCGCTGGACGTGGACGCCACACCATGAAGAAAAAAACGCCCACCGTTGACAACCAGACCTTGCCGCCCGAAGTGCGCCCCGGCCAATCGGTCGAATTGCTCAAGCAGCTGCACATCCTGACCCGCGAAGGCAAGCTCAACCAGGATTCGCGCCGCAAGCTCAAGCAGGTTTACCACCTGTTCCAGTTCATCGAAAAGCTGCTGCTCGAATTGCCCGACACGCCGCAAGGCCCCACGCTGGCCGACCACGGTGCGGGCAAGTCGTACCTGGGCTTCATCATTTACGACCTGTTTTTCAAGGCCTTGGGCAAAGGCACGATTTACGGTATTGAGACGCGCAGCGAACTGGTAGCGTCTTCGCGTCAGCTGGCCGAGCGTCTCGGCTTTGAGCGGATGCGCTTTTTGAATGTGAGCGTGGCCGAGTCAACCCAAAGCGACGAGCTGCCCGCGCAGATCGACGTGGTCACCGCGCTGCACGCCTGCGACACCGCCACCGATGACGCCATTGCTTTTGGCTTGCAAAAGAAAGCCAAATACATGGTGTTGGTGCCCTGCTGCCAGGCCGAACTGGCCCGCGCCCTCAATCAGAACAAAGCGCTGAATTTGCAGCGCACGCCTTTGGCCGAACTGTGGCGCCACCCCCTGCACACCCGTGAGGTGGGCAGCCAGCTGACCAA
>JACCDQ011304246.1_pt1 | contig 12575 bp, 13 predicted proteins | sample 7446031 | NCBI WGS metagenome assembly JACCDQ01 (sample SAMN15323442, study PRJNA562643) | freshwater metagenome | isolation source: river surface water | place: USA:Blue River Watershed | collected 2017-08-17
AGTATAATAACCCTGATTGTTTTAGTCGGTTAAGGTGTGTATGAAAAAAATTATTTATGTTGTTCTTCTCGCATTCTCTTTTCAAATTTTTCCAATAAGAAGTATGGAATATAAGTTATCATTAGGAGCTGGAGTTTTAGCAAAAACCAATCTTAGAAAAAATAATTTATATAAAGATTTTAACCATAATCCCGTTTTAAAATTTATTCCGATGTTGCAGTTTGGATTTGGTCCCTTGAGAATTTCAGGTAATGGTATTACTTTTAGTTTTGTCGGCAATCGCGAACAGGCCATCTACTTAAATCTATCAAGACAAGGTGATAAGTACCTCGGTAGTAATATGGAAAAAAGATCTGATTCATGGTTTTTAGGACTAGGTTTAAAACTCAATCATTATAGCCTAGTTTTTTCTCATGATCTTGAACACAAATCTCGGGGAAAAAGAATTTATTTTAATCATTTAAAAATATGGGATTTTGATTTAAATCATCAATTGGTTCAAACTATAGGACTAGAGCATTTCAATGATTCCTATGCTCAATATTATTATGGAATAAGTGGTTCTGAAATTACGGTCGATCGACCAGCCTATTATCCCTCAGATTTTTTTCAATTAACCACTTCCTTAATTTATAACTATACCGGTATTGAAAATTGGCAAATAACTAATGGCTTAGTTATCAAAAAAATACCTAATATGGTTTCAAATTCACCAACAATGAAGAAAACTGACTTTGATTTTTCTCTAATTTTCGGGCTTAGCAGGATTTTTAAATAAGTTAAAAAGCTCTTGAACCGTTTTTTTATAACTTGGAAGAGTGTATCTATCTTTTAGAATATATAAGATTGAAGGAATTTGTTTTAAATCATTTTTTAAAATTAGTTGCGTTACAAAATCTTCAATAACAATAAAGGTAATCGCCATCGGTGAAATACTATTGGAAAAACTCTCAGGAAAACCTATCCCGTTAGAAGTCCCATGATGTTGCTTAACTAGCACATCAATACCCGATGGAAGTTTGGGATATTGTAAAAGTAAATTAGACATTTTATTGGCATGAGTTTCAATCAAATCAATTTCATATTTGCTTAACTCTTTTTTTAATTTAGAAAATTCATCAAAATTATTCACCTTTAATAATTTTTCATCTTCTAAAAAAAGATCATGAAAGAAACTCACCATAACAAATTTTGAAATGTATAATTCTTTTTGTTCTGCACTTCCAAATTCTAATTTAGGAAGTAAAAGGGTGCCAAATAAAGAAACCAAATAAGATCTTTTATAGGAAAAACTTAATTGATTAGAGAGAATATCTTTTAACATTTGGGCCACTTTATCGTTTTTGGTTAAAAGATTTTGCATATATTTAATGGATTCATCGGTTAAATAAACCACATCTTCACTGATTCCTAGTTGAGTCAGCATATTCTGTGAAATCGTAAATGTATCTTCTAAATTGGTAATCGCTGAAGTTATATCTTTAGATTTTTTTAATTCTGCCACCGTTTGAATGGCAAAAACATTCATGAAAAGATGATTATCTTCTTTATTTATATAAAAGACCTTAAGGCCCATACTTTCATATTTAGTTAAATCATCTTTAGTGAAATTCTCGCCCTCTTGAAATCGTTTGATGTACTCATCACCAGATTTTTTTGAAAGCAATATATAAATATCTACCGGAAAATACCTTATAAGGTGGAAAAAACTAATCGGATAAGGAATATAAGAAGGAAGTTTTACATGTTCAAAGTCTTCCTTTTTAAGGCCTAAACTTTTTAAAACCAAACGATTGATTTCTTCAATGCGAAATTTAGTTAAAACTGTAATATGTGACTGAGTACTTGATTCAATTTCACCTAAAATGATAGTTGGAGTTTTTAAGCCCTTATCATAGAGATAGCTTAAAAAATCGCGAGATAACTCTTCCGACTCAGATTTGTTTCTTAAAATGATGATCTGAACAAATTCTTTATCAAATTCCGTCTTGGCACTTGATAAATCTGAAGCCGTTAAAACTTTAGCAGCAAACTGATCAGTAAAATTTTTGGCCAAAAGATTTCTTACCGCGTCATTAGGTTCTATAATAAGTATAGTTAAATTCATACTTTATAGTTTAATAGATTTTTTTTTATTTGATAGAACAATCTACCATGAGCTAGTATCAATTTTAGAGGTTTAATATGAAATATTTTATTCTTTGCTTGTTGTTTTCAACTAATATTTTTTCCGTAGAAGTGAAATGGGAACTATTAAGAAGCTTAGAAGCTGATCCAAAAACCAAAAAACCAGCTCCAAATAAAGAACTAAGTAAGGTGTTAAATAAGGAGATCACTATCACCGGCTTTATGATGCCACTTGATTTTGAATCCAAAAATATATCTGAGTTTTTATTAATGCCTTTTGTTCCTTCTTGTATGCACGTACCACCACCACCGCCAAATCAACTTATTCTAGTTAAAATGAAAAAAGGATCAAAAGCTGCTTCAACTTTTTATCCAGTCGAAGTAACTGGTAAATTAAGCTTAGACATCAATCCCGAACTTGAATCTAGCTATAAAATTGAAGGAAATAAAGCACGAGAACTAAAAGATCAAGCGCCGGCCCAGACGACTCGTGATTAATATTTAAAAATCTTTTTTTCTAACAAAAAAGTTTAAAGCAAAAATCAAGATGGTTGTGGTGACAACCAAATGTAATCCTTCAAACACCCACTTCACTTCTAATGGCTGACTCATTAGGATACTGCTCACTGTTTTTGAAAGAATTTCTAAATGTGGAAGTATTAAATAAATGAGTAAATTAAAATAAGCAAAGACATTTTTTTGAAACCAGATTTCATTTAAGGGTAAGTGGCCAATTGTATTGTTGGAAATTGAAATAAAAAGCCAAATAAATGTGATTAAAATAAATGAACCCAATTTATTTATATAGAGAGAGACCAGCATACTTAATAAAATCCATACAAAAACAAATACCGCCATGATCGGAATCGTCGTAAAATGAGCTACGTTAAATACAAATTTTTTATAGGCATAAGAAAATAAGATCGTCGAAAAGCCATAAGTATAAAGATAAAAAGCAAAAACAATTAACCAAGTTCCACATAGTCGTGATAACACGTACAATGATCTTTTAATTGGAAAAGTTAAGTACTGATAGTTGATATTAGAAACAAAATCAGATCGAAGCGTATTAACACCAAATAAAACTGACAGCATGACCGACCAGAAATTTAAAAAAACAAACATCAAACTTAAAATCATTCCACCAGCATCTATCGGAATGGCCTGATCCTGAGCCCCCACCATTTCATGGAATGTTTTCATTACAGCAAAAGCCAAAACAATAATGATAGAAGAAGTAAAAAATGAAAAAATAAGCATTTTATTTCTCATTTCTTTTTTTATGGTGTCTTTTACTAATGCTAAAAATAATTTATTCATGATTCGCTCCGATTTTATCTGCAAAAAAGTCCTCTAAACTCTTAAAGCGCTCAGGAATTTGCGATATCGGCATTTGGCAGATCATTTTACCTTGATGAATAATGGCAAACTCATCACAAATAAGTTCCATTTCAGACAAAATATGGGAATTTAAAAAAATACTTGTCCCCTTTTCTTTTTCATCTTTAATTAATTTTTTCAAGTCCTTCATTCCAATTGGATCTAAGCCTGAAAAAGGTTCATCTAGAATTAATAAATTATTTTGATTTAACAGCATGGATGCTAATCCCACTCTTTGCATTTGACCTTTTGATAATGTCTTGAGTGTTCGATCCTTAATATCAAATATATTTAAAGCTTTTAGCGCATTTTGCACTTTATCTTTAATTTCAATTACTGGAACCTCTCGCATTTGGGCGAAAAATTCTAACACCGTTTCTGGGGTATAAAATAAATGAAAAGTAAATTTTTCAGGTAGAAATACCGTGTTATTTCTAGATTGCGGTAAGGAAGAATCCATCCCATTAATTTTTACTTCACCGCTATCTTTATTCATCAGATCTAAAAGCAATTTTACAAAAGAAGTTTTTCCTGCACCATTTAAACCTATCAAAGCAAAGACTTTGCCCTTTTCTAACTTAAAATCGTCTACTTTTAAGGTAAAGTGTGCACCATAAGATTTTGTCAAATTTGACACTTCTATGACATTCACAAAGACTCCTTGTGTTTTTAAAATATATTGAATATTTTAATCATAATAATAATTAAAACAATCAAAATATAAGGAATGAAATATGAAAACAATATATGAATACCAAGTGCAAGATTTAAACGGACAAACCAAGTCACTTGAGGATTATAAAAATAAAGTCGTTTTGGTTGTAAATGTCGCTTCAAAATGTGGTTTTACAAATCAATACACTGATCTTGAAAAAATGTATCGCGAATACAAAGATCAAGGTTTAGAAATTTTGGCCTTTCCCTGCAATCAATTTGGAGCACAAGAACCAGGAAATGAAGAAGAGATAAAAAACTTTTGTTCATTAAACTACGATGTGACATTTCCCATTTTAAAAAAAATAGAAGTAAACGGAAAGAATGCTGATCCTTTTTATGAATTTTTAAAAGAATCTCTTCCAGGAGTTTTGGGCTCAAAGGCCATTAAATGGAATTTCACGAAGTTTCTAATTGACAAAAACGGTCAACCAGTTAAAAGATTTGCCCCTAACGACAAACCTCTAGATCTTTTAAACGACATTAAAAAATTATTGTAACTAAGCGCGAATAAATTTTTCGAACTCTTCAATCGTTTTAAAGTAGTTAAATCTTTTTTGATAGATTTTAGATGTAGCAATATTGATGTTCCCACCTAAGACTATTTCAACTGATTCATCTACACCTTTAAATAGTTTTTCAATGTAGGCTTCAGCAAACTTGACACCAAAATTTAAGTCAACTGTAACCGCACCAATAATAATTTTAGAGACACCAAGAGCTTTTGCGGCATCAATCATGGAATCTACTGGCATATTTGGTCCTAAATAATATGAGTTTTTTCCGTAATATTTACATAACATGGAAACAATCATAACTCCGAATTCATGATAATCACCCTCAATTCCTGCAATCAAATATTCGATCGGTTGGTTGTCCACTTTTTTTAATTCCGTATTATAGATATAGTGACCCATGTGAAATTTTAATATCGCCGACAGTGAATGCTCATGAGAAACACTATACTCTCCACGTTCCACCGCCTTTCCTAATTCTGACATCATCGGCAGAACCACAGTCATAGCAAAATCCCTAGAATTTAAAAAAAGCTTAAGTTTAAATAATTCTTTAGAAACGATATCTAATTTGTAGGCCTTTAAGGCCATTAAAATAATCGTCATGCTTTGCTGAACTTCTACATAACGATTGTTTTCAGGCTTTGGAACATCTAAATTAGATTCAAGGGACTCAACTCCCATTTCTTGAAGTTTATTTTTTAATTCATTGATATTTAAATTGGCTATTTTTGAAATACTAAAACCTAAATGACAGGCCTTATTTAAAAGCATCAGCTTCTCAAGGTCTAATTTCGAATACACCCGATGTCCCGACATATCTCGCGCAGGAATAATCGCTTGATAGCGTTTTTCCCAAGCTCGAATGGTATGAACTCCAACCCCAGACAACTTGGCCACCATTTGTATTGTATATTCCATAACTTACCTCTAGTTTTTCGTGTATAACTCTTGTCTATTAATTATAACAGCCTTTAGACAATTAATCTAGTATAATTAGTTATACAAAACTTATTCAGGAGTCAAAACATGAAAGTATTAATCACCGGGGCCACAGGATTTGTAGGTAAAAAACTCGTTGCTAGGCTTTTAAAAGACAATCATGAAGTCAATGTTTTAACCAGAGATGCTTTAAAATCGCTAAACATTTTTAAAAGCAACAATGTTCATCATTTTGAATGGAAAAATACAGAAGAGCTTCCACCGGCTGATGCCTTTAAAGGTGTTCAAGGTGCTATTCATTTGATGGGTGAAAATATTGGAGAAAGTCGTTGGTCAGAAGCTCAAAAAGAAAAACTTTATCGATCTCGAGTCACTTCAACTAATAAAATTAATGAAGTTTTAATACAAAATAATATAGCTTTAGATTTTTTTATTTCAGGTTCTGCAATTGGAATTTACGGTTCTAAAGACAATCAAGTTTTAACTGAAGATTCTTCTCCTTCAGATGATTATTTAGCCAAACTTTGTATTGATTGGGAAGAGGCCGCCAATAAAATAAAAAATGCTAACCGAATTGTGACTTTGAGAACTTCACTAGTTTTAGATTTAAATGGTGGGGCCTTGAAAAAAATGCTCTTACCTTTCAAGCTAAATCTTGGTGGGACTTTAGGAAATGGAAATCAATTTATGAGTTTCATTCATTTAGATGATTTGTGTGAGTTAATTGTAAAAATCATGAACAATAATAATTTTAAAGGCCCAATCAACGCTGTATCAAATGAGCCAATTACAAATTATGAATTCACCAAAGCGCTTGGAAAAAATTTAAATCGCTTAACTCCTTTCCCGGTACCATCGACTGTTTTAAAACTGGCCCTAGGAGAAATGAGTCAAATCTTATTAGACAGCCAAAGAGTCAAATCAAATCGTTTTGAAGAACTGCAATTTCATCCTCAATATAAAACGGCCGATGATATCTTTAAAAAGATTTTTCATCACGCAAATCCTTAGGATAAGGATCTAAGATATAATGATTTAATAAATAGGCATGCTGGTATTTCTTAATCAGAAATTCCAGCATCTTTAGCGGAACACTATAGGGTAGCAAATTCTTTTTGTAGTCAAGAATCATCTCATGAATTATTTTTTTATCTTCAAGACTTAATTCATTTTTAAAAAAACCAAGTAAATGAAAAAATGTATTTTCCACTTTTCCTTTGGTCGTATATTTTCTTAAACATTTCATTAGTTTTTGCAAATAGAGATGAAAAACTTCATCTACGGATAGCTTACTTGAATTGGCCGAAATTTGACCCAATTTGGTCATTTCTTCAGGGTCATGTTCCATTAAAATGAATTTATACCTTTTATGAAAATCTTGTAACTCTGAGACTTCTCTTTTTAAATTGATAAAACGATAATAGGCCATCGCTTGTCTTAAAAATAAATTTTTATCTTCTTGATTATAAAGTCTACCTGACTCAATAATCGGAAGTAAGGGGTAAGTTTCTTTGGCCTTTTTTGCAAATATTCCAACTTGATTTTCCTTAGGCGCATTGATCATGACTGCTTGATTAGGTAAATACACTTTAACTCTTTCAATTCCACAGCTGGGAGAATTCTTCATCAGAATTAGCCCACAAGCATCTTTAAAATTATTTAAAATATTAATTGAAGTATTGATGGCATTTTCCGTATGATCAACTCTGTTTTTAACAGAAACCATTTTGATTTTTGAATCTTCATGAACCAATTGAACAGGTTCACGAGGAATTCCTAAACCCATTTCAACTTCTGGACAGATTGGAACTAATTCGAAAAATTGTGACAATCTATCAACAATCCACTCTTCTTTTTTATGTCCAGAATCATATCTGACGTTATGGCCTAATAAGCAAGCACTTATATAAATTTTGGGTTTCATAGACTTATATTAGACATCTTTTCATCTATAAATGCAATCTGCTATAATCACCAAATGAATGGATTAGTTTGGTTTCGTAGAGATTTAAGGTTAGATGATCATCATGCCCTCCATGCGGCGACAAAAGAATGTACAAGTGTTTTTTGTGTCTTTGTTTTAGATGAAAATATATTAAGTAAACTTCCAAGAGATGATCGACGAATTAGCTTCATCAGAGAATCTTTACTAGAAATAAATGAGGGGCTTAAAAAAAATAAATCTCAATTATTTTTGCTTGAAGGAAAACCGGAAGAAGAAATAATAAATTTTTGTCAGCGTTTTCAAATTCAAAAAGTTTTTTTCAATCGCGACTATGAACCTTATGCTAAAAATCGCGATGAAATAGTTCAAAAAAAATTAAAGTCCTTAAATATTCAATCGATTCATTTCAAAGATCATGTCATCTTTGAAAAGACTGAAGTTTTAAAAGACAATGGAGAAATCTATAAAGTTTTTACTCCTTATAAAAATAAATGGCTTGAAAAATTTGAAACTCTTGAAAATCAAACTCCCAAATTTAAAACCAACTTTGATAAAATGGTTCAAAAAAATGATGCCAAATATGATCTTCTAAATTCTAAGATTTTTAAAAGCTTTGAACTACCAAATAACAATATTAAAGGCGGTCGATCTGAAGCTTTAAAACTTTTAAAATCATTTAAAAATAATATTGCCGACTATAAAGAAGCTCGCGACTTTCCTATTTTAGAAAAAACCTCTGGACTCTCTCCTTATCTCCGAATGGGCTGTCTCTCGATTAGAGAAGCATTAGAATTATCTTTAGAGCAAAAAACGCTAGGTCATCAAACTTGGCTCTCTGAACTCATTTGGCGAGAGTTTTATCAAATGATATTAGATGTTTTTCCCAAAGTAGAAAATCATAGCTTTAAAATTGAATACGATAAAATCAAATGGCCTAAAGAAAATGAAAAATTTTTTGAGAGTTGGTGTAATGGACAAACTGGTTTTCCCATTGTCGATGCGGCCATGCGCTGTTTAAATCAAACTGGAAATATGCACAATCGTTTACGCATGATTGTAGCTTCATTCTTAGTTAAAACTCTATTAGTTGATTGGAAAAAAGGTGAAAAATATTTTGCTTTAAAATTAATTGATTTTGATTTAGCTGCCAATAATGGTGGTTGGCAATGGAGTGCTTCAACTGGAGTTGATGCTCAACCCTACTTTCGTATTTTTAATCCTTTTACTCAATCTGAAAAATTTGATTCCAATGGTGATTTCATTCGTATGTGGTGTCCGGAACTGAGAAACTTTGACTCTAAATGGATTCACTATCCACACGATTCAGATTTGGTTGTTCAAGCACAAGCAGGTTGTCTTATCGGTACAGATTACCCTCACCCAATCGTTTCTTATAAAGAAAATCGCGAAAAAGCGATTTTACTTTTTAAAAATTTAAAATAATTATTTTTCAATAACAGTTGAAAGTACGCCAAACTTTTCATTATCCTTGATAATAGTTTTTGGCAGGACTGCGGAATTAGGAAGTACTGTTGCTTTCTCACCGACGACCACTCCTCCAAACATTTTTGCTTGAAGACCAATTGTCGCACCTTTTTTTATAACTAATTTATCAATGATTAGAAAACCTTTCATTCCATAGTGGGCCATAAGCGTAGCAGATCCACCAACTGTCACGAAATCATCTAACTGAATCAAACATGGATCAGATATATGAGAGGTGTTAATCATAACTCCTTTACCTATTTTCATACCCATCATTTTAAAAAATAAATTACAAAGTGGAGAAGGAACTAAAAACTCTAAAATCGTGTAACGAACCAAATAAGTTAAAGCATTATGATAAAGCCAAGGAATACTTTCCATAGAAAACCAAGCTCCGCGATAACTTTTCACAAATGGCTTAATGGGAAAATTGAAAACTGGAACAATAAAAATTAAAGTAAGAATAAATGCGATAAAACCAAATCCCATGGCAAAACCTAAACACAAGGCCTTAATAATGATTGGCCAATCGCCAGAAATTGAATTGATCCATTGAAAAGCTAAAATACCTGGAGTTAGAGAAACACCTAAACAAATAATATAAATCGCAATGATAGGACACATCAGAGTAAAAAAAGTTAAATCGCGAAATTTTCTTGATATATTTTCAATAAAACCCATCAGACCTTTTTTGGTTGAATCCTGGGAATTAATATCAAGTGGTCTTTCTTCTTTTCGAGTTGGTTTTTCTTCCATGAATAACCTTTATCCTTTTTTATTTTATTTTAAAGAGAAATATCATTTAATGCAAAAGAAATGAGATCCTTATTTTCAGGATCAATAAATTCAATTTTATAAGCTAATAGTTTCATGCCATCTTTATTTTTATTTCCTCTTCCATATTTGGGATCCCCCATTACCGGAAAGCCAATCAAGTCAAAATGTCTTCTAATTTGATGAAGTCTTCCTGTTAAAATCTGAACTTCTAGGATGGTGGTTTGTTCTTTAGTTTCTAAGACTTTAAAAATTGATTTGGCTTCTTTTTTATCTAGCGGTAAATCTATTTGACCATTCCCGTCGGGATACTTATCTAAAACATTACCAAGTACTTCTATTTTATAAATTTTTTTTACTCTATGGGCCTGAAACATTTTTGAAAAGGTATTTGCCATTTGCTGTTGATAGGCAACGATCATTACTCCTTTTGCTTCACGGTCTAAACGATGAACAGGATAAACGTCTTTTAAGTTTTTTATTTTTTGAACTAATCTTAAAATTGAAGCATGATCAGAATATTCATTTCCTTGAGATAAAACTCCAGCTGGTTTATACCAAAGTCCCCATGATTTTTTGGCCAATAATTCTTTAGGATCTTCAATTGTTAAGTTTAAAAATTTAGGATCATAATAAAATTCAATATAAGACTTTAAAAAAATCTCAGTTGTGGCCCTTCGACATCTAGATAGTTTTGAAGAAGGAAATTTTTTAAGCCAAACTCCACCTATATTTAAAACTTTTTTGAGAACTGACTTTGACAGTTTAGTTTTTTGCTCTAAATAATCAATCAGTATCAGAGGTTCTCCCTCTGATACTATTGATTTAAATTTTATTTCACTCATTTTTAATTGATTTGATTCATTAGCGCACGGTAGGCATCAACTCTACCATCAGAATGTGAAAGATCCTCTAATTTACTAGATTTCACTGAAGTTTTAATTAATCTTTCTCTAACTTCTTCTGGAGTTAGATTAGGCTCTTTTGAAAGTAACAATCCAACTACTCCTGCTACGTGAGGACATGCCATAGAAGTTCCAGACATAGACTCAAATCTTCCTCTTGGAGTCGTTGATAAAATATTTGATCCCGGAGCAAAAACGTGAACTTTTGATTTTCCATAATTTGAGAAACCTGAACGTGAACCAGAAGCTGCATGAGAACCTACCGCGATAACATTTGGTACGTCATAGTTGGTTGGGTATGAACCCGTTCTGTCATTATCTGATGAATCGTTTCCTGCTGCTGCAACAAATACAATCCCTTTATCATTCGCTGCTTTTATTGCATCTTCAAGGGCCTTAATATTTTCACTTTCATCTCCGCCCCAAGAATTAGACATAACTTTCACGCCTCTTTTCATGGCGTATTCAATCGCCAAAACGGCATCAATTGACTCTCCAGCTCCTCTGTCTGATAAAAATTTCACTGGCACAATTTTAACTTCTGCCATAACTCCGGCTACACCTTTACCGTTGTGACTTGCACCGATGACTCCAGCACAATGAGTTCCATGACTATTTCCATCCATTGGATCACCGTCTTTATTGGCAAAATCATATCCATAAATATCATCAACATAACCGTTTTGGTCATCGTCAACGCCAGCTTTTCCATTTTTTTCTAAAATATTAACATCGATCTGATCTACTAAATCAGGATGAGTGTAATCAACACCTGTATCAATGACCGCAATTTTTACACTTGTTGAACCTTTAGTAATTCCCCAAGCTTTAGTTGCGTTAATATCTTCTCCAGCAACTCCACCGCCAAAAAGTCCGCCATTTTTTCCATCATTAAATAATCCCCACTGTTTTTTAAAGTTAGGATCACTTGGACTAACAGTATTTTTAATTGAGATAATATAATTTGGTTCTACGTATTCAATATCTGGATTATTTTTTAAAGCTTCTAAATTTAGAGCTGTAAAACCTTGATTGGGATTTAGTTTGGCAAATGTTCCAAACGAAGTCTCGGCCACTTTCTCTACGTTTCCAAATTTTGCAATCGTAGTATTAGCACGTAATGATTGATGCCCTTTATATTTTACAATATAACCATTAAATGGCGCTGCATGAATGAAAGTTGATGAAAGAACTAAAGACGCTAGAAAAAATTTATTCATTTTTATCTTCCTTGATAATTTTAAATAATATTACCGAAGAAAAGTTTGAAAGATCAACATCTCACACTAAAAAGGTAAGGTTTTGTTTGATAAATGTCAGTAAAGTTTATTGATCGTCAAATAATTGACTACTATTGACGCCAAACCGCTGAGGCCCAAGTAAATCCAGAACCAAATGCCGCACTGGCCACGAGCATTCCAGGTTTTAAAGCTTGTGCTTTGATTGCATCATGCATACCAAGTGGTATTGTCGCGGCCGTCGTATTGCCATATTTTTGAATTGTATTAAAAACTTTTTCTTCTGGGATCGCCAACATTTCTGCCACTTTGGAATTAATTCTTAAATTAGCTTGATGAAATAAAAAACAATCAATGTCAGAAAGTTTAACACCGGCACTATTACAGGCCGTCATTAGACATTCTGCCATCCTTTTGGTCGCATGAACAAAAACTGTTTTTCCATTCATTTGCGGATAATGCAATCCTTCTTCTAACATACTTGCTGTCAATCTTTCTGCTCCAAAGGCATTCCCTGGAGCAGGAATCCAAAGTTCTTTAGCAAAAGATC
>JACCDQ011406847.1_pt1 | contig 12574 bp, 3 predicted proteins | sample 7446031 | NCBI WGS metagenome assembly JACCDQ01 (sample SAMN15323442, study PRJNA562643) | freshwater metagenome | isolation source: river surface water | place: USA:Blue River Watershed | collected 2017-08-17
ATATAGTTTATGCGACCATTGAAGCTGTGAGTTTTGAATGAGAATAATAGTCCTCAATTAGAAGATCATCAAACTCATAGTCTTCAAGATTTTTGTTAGTATGATTGTTAACTCTAACGAATGGAAACATGAATGGTTCACGACCAAGCTGTTCATTAACCTTGTCAAAATGACTTTCATAGATATGGAAGTCATTTACATTGTGTATAATTTTAAATGGTTTCATGTTTACTCTATGAGCCATGATGACAAGTAGCATTCCGATTGAGCAAATATTAAATGGTAGGCCAAGGAATACATCACATGATCGTTGTGTCATGCTTAATGTCAAATACTTTTGATTGTTTCTTTCGTGACACATGAATTGTAAAAGTACATGACAAGGCGGAAGAACCATTTGAGATAATTGATTAGGCGCCCATGCATTAATAATATGACGACGGCTAAAAGGGTCTTTCTGTAACGATTCAACGACATTAGCGATTTGGTCAACCCCTTCACCAGTATAGTCGCATTTGTTTGGTATATACTCAGCTCCAGCATGTCTCCATTGAAATCCATATATAGGGCCGCATTCACCTTCTCCATAATTGTATAAGCCAATTTGATCAAGAAATGCACGCGAAGAATTTCCTTTCCATATGTTGACACCTTTATCTTCAAGTGCTTTTGAATTTGTGCATCCAGATAAGAACCACTTAAGTTCTTCAAATACACCACGAACAAACATTTTCTTAGTAGTTAGCAAAGGCAGGCGAAACGAGCTTATACCTGTTTTTGGATGAACTCGTTCGTCAATGACATATTCAAAGTGTTGTCCAAACAACGCTTTGGTGTTTGTTCCAGTTCTGTTTGGTCTATCAAATCCGAATACAATAGTTTTTCTCATTGCCGAAATCAAATTCATCTCTTCATGATTCCGACGATAATAATGTTTCATTGTCTTTGTTCTTGATATCTTTACGTTCGATAGCATTGTGAATGACATTGCAGGCATGATAATCAAAGAGTAATCAAGAAGTGTATTATCTTTTAATAGATTCTGAGTTCTTGAGTTCCATTCGCGCGTATGTTTCTTTCCATAGCACTTCGATAAATGAATATCCATAATTACACCTTTCCATATCAATTCATTAGCAAAATTGTTATCGCCAATGACCCACCATGCGTAACTTGGATACTTATCACAAACAAGCTTCAAACACTGATTAAAATCTTTAACGTAAACAAAGTTTGGTTCTGATCCTTCACCAACAATGATTGTAGCAACAGCGCGAATCTTTGAAAGTGTATGTTTTACTTCATTGTACATCTGAATAGTCATGATAAGAACATTGTCAGAGATATAAGCCCGTAGATGATCGCAACAAAGTGGATTCACGGATGTTCCATCAGCGCGTTGATAAGCAGCAAGTTTAAACATCGTGAATGAATGTTATATATTTATTGAATGAACGATCAATTTTGTAATTACTGACGCTGAAGCATTTGCAGTATCGTATCGAGTTTAGCTTTAAGCTCAGCATTTTCTTTTAATAATTTTTTTTGATTCATTGCTAATATAGGTATGATGTGTTGATATGAAATTGTAAATTTCACTCCAGACGGGCTTATGAATCCATCGTCGTCAATTTCTTCTTCAACATTATCGTCCTTTGCTAAGTTCACAAGATCATGAAACCCAGCCTTCATTACATCTTGAGCAATGTATCCAAATGATTTATTTGGATCGCCATCAACCCAGTTGAATGAAACTGGATTTGTTTGTTCAATAAATGATTCACAGTATTCACTTGATAGTACCTGAATATTTTTTTTTGTTCTTCTATCAGACATAACATCAACACTCTGAGTACATAATATTCTTCCAAGAGCACGAATACTATAATTGTAACTTGTAGGCGATGAGCTCGGGTTTATCACACCATGTCCATTTAGATTTGTATTATATGCATATGATTGAGTCATGGTGAAAGGTGTAAATCCTAATTCTAATGGCATCGTTGTGTTTGTTGTATTTCCCAAACGAATTTGATTAGTAAGTATGACTGACGAGATTTGTAGTGATGGTCCTGATGTCGATATCGTCCCATTTCCTAAACTGTCAACCGTAACATCCATCAACGAAGTTGTTCCATTATATCGTAAACGTAAGCAATCGCCTGTTGAAGAATTTACTTCTAATTGCTTCATAGGCGATAATGTTCCTACTCCAAGATATCCATTCACATTAAGATTCGTAAGGTTACCTATCGTTGTAATGTTTGGTTGATAGGCGGTTAGAATTGTACCACCAATATTATTTGCAGTGAGATTGCGAAATCCTATTAGATCTTTGTTTACATCAGCCATGAGAATTGTTTCAGGTACAACAACACCGATAGATGCATTACTTAAAATACTTATCATTGATTCAGTAATCGTTGAAGTCCCGAGTGTTAACGACTCGCCAATAATAACATTTTTACTGAATGCAGCCCCGCCTATGACTGTTAAAGTTCCTCCATTAGTAATTGATGAAGCCGCTATGTTAGCATCAAATATTGCTGATGAACTATTCAGCTGGGAGAATGATAAAGGTGTTGAAAGAGTTAACGATCCACCAACAATTAAATCACCTATGATTGAGGCTGAATCAAATTCAGCATTTGCTGCGTTAATATCGCCGCTAACATTCAGTGATGTCAATGTTCCTATTGATGTAATATTAGGTTGAGCTGGCGTTGTGATTGTTCCTGAAATCGTATTAGCATTTAAATTGTCTAAACCAATAATCGTTCCTTCGTTTAGAACTAAATCATTTTGATATCCTAATGCAATCCGTTTGTTTGATGTTGATATAGTGTAATCTCCATTCGCGGTTGATAGAATGAAATATTCATTTCCTGTTGACACACGAATAATTTTTCCCGAAGCATCCTCTATGCTTACTCTGAATTGATTATTGTATGATGTACCAATCCCAATGTAATCTGTTTCCAAAAAGTTTAATTTACCAATCTCAGTGATGTATGGTTGACTTGAAGTCTGTATCGTTCCTGATAGTTCATTGACTGATAATGACGCTAATCCAATAATGCTACCACCCGTGAACCGAAGACTCGTTCCTGATTGCAGCGTAAAGTATGCTCCATTGGTATTCAGTGAAATGCCGCTTGAGTTGAGAATGAAACTTCCTGTTGCGCTTCCATCAAACAAATTTATCCCCGCGGTTGTTGATATTTGAGATGTATCAATATCAATCGCGTAAGCAGGCGTACCCACGCCTATACCTATTGGTCCATTCAATAATAATTTATTTAGAGTGCCAATCGACGTGATGTATGGTTGAGATGATGTGAGAATTGTACCATACAGATCATCAACCGCAAGTGAAGATAAACCAATGATACTTCCATTAATAAACTTCAAACTTATTCCACTCTCTAATGTAAAATAGTTTCCTGTTGAGTCGATAACAAATCCATTTGATGTTAATGATATGCTACCACGAGTAGAATGATCTTTCAACTGAATCATAGAAGAAGACGAAATGTTGGTTGTATCAATATCTATCGCACATGAAGGCGTAGCAATTCCGATACCAATTGGTCCAGTAACATTTAACTTTGACAGCGTACCAATAGAAGTAATGTTTGGTTGAGCTGGTGTCAGTATTGTTCCTGTGATTTCATTTGAGTTTATCGTTGATGTGGTGATGGTATCAGAAACAATTAGAGTTGTAAGCGTACCAATTGTTTTTATGTTTGGTTGATACGAAGTAAGTATCGTTCCACTAATCTCGTTTGATTGTAGAGTTGAACAGATTACTGAGTTGGTCACAGTCAGAGATGATAAAGTTCCAATTGAAGTAATATTGGGCTGGTGTGCTGTTTGGAGTGCTCCTGAAATTGTATTTGCATTTAGCACATCACACGATACTGATTGTATCACATTCAATGAAATGAGTGTACCAACAGATGTGATGTTTGGTTGATAGGGCGTAAGCAATGTACCCGTGATATCATTGACAGTGATAGATGCCGCCGAGATAGTTTCACTCACCGTAAGCGACGTTAATGTTCCAATAGATGTAATGTTTGGTTGCTGAGAAGTTTGAAGCGTACCAGAAATCGTTAACGCGGTTAGATTTGTAACGCCACTGATAGAGCCTGACATGCGAATACCTTTGCCGCTAATCAACGCAATGTCTCTTGTTGGATTCAAAACTAAATCACCTTGTTCATTGATAGTCAATTCACATTTTAGTGATGATGATCTTTGAATTGAAATACAATTACCAAAAGGTTCTTTGATGGTTACTCTGTACGAACTGCTTGGAGAATCAAATGTACCAAACACAACATCACCATTTACAGTCAATGAACTCAAATCACCAATCGATGTTATATATGGCTGAGCGCTTGTTTGTAAGACGCCAGTCAATGATTGAGCGATAACACTATTCAATCCAATCAATGAACTTGTTCCACCAAATAAAATATTCTTATTGATTGCGATTGATATGTTTTGATCAGGAGACAATCTAAGATTTCCATTTGAATCAATCAAAATCTCAACTGAGTTTGTACGATCACTTAAACGAATAGATGGATTGGTTGAAACTATATCAACTGATTTGGATGGTGAGGTTGTACCAACTCCAATCTTCGTCTCAACGTTAAGTTCATGCAATACACCGATTGATGTAATGTTTGGTTGTGCATTTGTTTGTATCGTTCCTGTCAGTGTCTCCGCTGAAAGATTATTAAAGCCATACATATTTTTTGATGCATCTGCGACCAACACACGAGAAGGTTTCACGATACCAACGGTAGTTCCATATAAATAATTTATTTCATTTGCTGATGCTTGAAGTTGAGTTCCTGATAAGCTGAGTGATTCAATATTTACTGAGTTCAAAGATGTAATGTTTGGTTGACTTGCGGTTTGAAGTGTACCTGACAAAATAGATGCGCTCAGTGAGTTGATGTTTGAAATGTCTCTATTTGCGTTTACCACCAATGCTGCCGTTGGCGAAGCAATACCAGCAGTAACATTTGTATAGTTCAATTGCGCAGCTGTGGCTGTGACCGGATTAGCTCCGATGAATAATTTCCCCGAATTGAGAAATAAAGAGTTTGAACCAAGACGTACATCGGATGATATTGCTAATTCACCATTTTGATTCACCACTAATGTTGTTTGACCACCTGTAGTTTCATTTATCAGTTGGACACATTGACCTGCCTCTGCTGATACAACTAAACGCTTAAATGGAAAAGATTGGTAGTTGGTTGAACCTATTACAACATTTTGATTTTCATCTACCTTGACTGCTTCAACATTGTTTGTGGTCAAACTAATTGTATCGCGACCATTATCATTTGATGATATTGACACTGATGATGCAGATGTATTTATAGATGAACCACCTCCACTGACTCCTCCGCTGCCTATGATCACTGGATTAGGGGGCCTAAATAGAGACATTATAGCTATATTATGATTAGTATAGTTTAACGTTTATGCTCAACCAATACAAACAAAAAAAATATGTATGTTTATTTGTTCATCATCATTTCTAATTTTGCTAACCGCTCTTCGAGACTTTGAACTTTTGCTTTCAGTTGTTCATTCTCTTCATAAATATTTTTTATGTTAGTTGCTAAGATTGGTATGATGCCTTCATATGAAAGAACCATCTTTTCATTAGCAGCACTCTTGAATCCATCTTCATCAATAGTCTCTTCGAGATCATCTTGCGGCACGACTGAAATTAAATCTGTAAACCCTGCCTTGTATACATCCTGTGCTATGTAACCATAATGAAAACAAGAAAGATTGTTTTTGTATTTGTATCTTACTGGCGATGTATTAAACACGAACTGTTTGCATTGTTCATAGTCAAGATTTGTTATATCAGTCTTGAGACGTCGATCTGAAGTTGCAAAGAAGATTGAAGCAAAGACACTATTAGAAAATATTGCTGATGCCGAAGCAGTACTTGACGACTGACCACTTGCCTGTCCAACACTGGTGTATCCCCATGCATTTGAAAAGGTATAGTCTACTGAAGTGAACACATGAAATGGCACCGATGGTGACGATCCTCCAATTCCTACCTTACCATCTGATTTAATATATATTCTGCCAGCGTTACTCGTTTGAATACTAAAATCAGTTGCGGTTGTTGGACCAAAGTATGTATATCCGCTCGGGTTTATTTGTAGTTGTATAATCTGACTATTGTTTCGATTACATTCAAATGGTACTATTGTATCAGTATACATGTTAATAGCATTGATATTAGTAATGTTACGTGAAGCATCAAGTACAAGCGCTTTACTCGCGGTTGCAGTACCAGCCGTGATAGATGTAAGATATGCAGCTTGGGTTGAGGTCAGTGATGTTGACCCAAGAATAAGCGTTGAAGCTGTCACGGTCCCTCCAACATTAATATTGTTGCTAACTCCAAGTCCGCCACTTATTACAAGTGAACCAGTAGTTGATGATGTAGATGCTGTCGTATCTCCAATAAGAACTTTACCCGATGGTATCCATAGTGAATATGAATTTATCAAACTCATGTTTGAACCTGCAGCAGGCGCGCCTCCGATATAGACAGTAGCTGCATTCGTTGTAGTCACACTTGAATTAATTGCCGATATTGTTGGCACGCCAAATGAATTAATCACTGCAGATGCCGCAACTGATGAAGAAGCAGTTGTACTATTTGTATAGGTTGCTCCGATAGATGCAAATCTAATTCCGTTCGTTGTCCATGATGGTGCAATTAGATTGCCTCCAATATTCACAGTGCCACTAATACCGAGACCTCCGCCCAATACAAGTGAACCAGTCGTAGCTGATGTAGATGCTGATGCATCTCCAATCAACACTTTGCCGGATGGTATCCATAGTGAGTATGAATTTGTCAGCGTCATGTTTGAACCGGCAAGTGGCGCATTAGCAATATACACAGTAGCCGCATTCGTGCATGTTACTCCTGTGTTAGCTGCTGCAATGGTTGGTCGTGCATATGATGTTATTACTGCTGATGTAACAGTTCCAGAAGATGATGTGCTATTGTTTGTATATGTTGCTGCAAGAGATTGATACTGAATACCATTGACATCCCACGCAGCTGATGATACTGATGAACCTGTAATAATATTTTTTGCCACTCCAATACCACCACTAAAGATCGCTGATCCAGATGAATTAGATGTACTTGCCGTTGTATTTGAAATGGTTAATATGCCGGTTGATCCAATGTTTCCTATGCCTGATATATTCGTTGACGAATCAACTATCAATGCTTTTGATGCAGATGCCACACCCGCGGTGACGCCAACAATTGATGAAAAACTCACGGCACTTCCATTCAAGCTGAATCCAGTTGAGTTAATCGTACCATTCACATTCAATCCATATCCAAATGTTGATGTGCCGATACTCACCTCACCTGAACTATTGATCAATAGCCGATAAGCGCCATTGTAATGTAAATACGCAGTATTTGGATTTGTTGCATTGGTTGATCCACGAACACCAATTGCTAACGAATATACATTACTTGAATATGTCTGAGCTACATAACCAGATGAAGATGTATTTGTCAGTGATAGTAAATCATTTGTTCCTGATAGTGCCATGACTCTGATTCCAGTGACATCTTTATTCTCATCCAATACAATCGCCTTACTTGCAGATGCCGTACCCGCAGTAATACTTGTGAGAAAGTTTGCTTGTGTTGATGTCAATGTCGTTCCACCAACAACGATAGATGTAACTCCAAATGAATTAATACCAGTGATGGATCCTGAACTATCAATCACAAGCGCGCGTTCATTACTCGCCACTCCCGCAGTGATAGATTGCAGATATGGTGACGTAAGCTCAAGAACATTACCATTTAGTCTAAATTCAGTTGCGTTAATACTTCCATTCACATCAAGTGTGTAACTCGCTGATGTTTTATTTACTGAAACTCTACCATTGCCATAGCAATTTAGAATATCAGCGACACCATTCATGCCAAATGAAATTGCATTTGATAGGCTACCTGATGTAACGTGTTTATACGAAATCATTGCTGAGTTGTATGTGCTCGTTGCTTTTCCAAGAAGAATATTTACATTGCTTCCATCAGCAAGTGTTGATAGTCCAGCAGTGATAACATTTTGTGTATTTGAATCGCTGATACCAACGCTTAGCTTTGACGCGCCGAGTGTGTTAATCCCACTTATAGATCCAGAACTATTTATAATAAGTGCTTTACCATTTGATGCAGTCCCTTCAGTAACATTAGATAAATACGCAGCTTCCGTAGATGTAAATGATGTGCCATTCACATTGACTGAGGTGACCCCAATCGTGTTGATTCCACTAATTGATCCTGAACTATTCAAAACAAGAGCTTTACTATTGGATGCAGTTCCACTCGTGATACTTGTAAGATATCCAACTTCAGTTGATGAAATAGTTGTACCATTTACATTGAGTGTTGTCACACCAAGTGTATTTAGTCCATTAATAGATCCTGAACTATTAACAACCATAGCTTTACTATTTGATACAGTTCCCGCGGTTATGCCAGTTAGATAACTCGCTTCAGTACTTGTAATTGAGTTACCACCAAGCGACAATGTTGATAGGCCGATAGTATTTACACCGCTTACACTTTTATTTGAATCAAGAATTACAGCCTTACTTGCAGACGCAGTACCAGCAGTAACATTTGATATCACCTCAGATGATGTGATTGCAGATGATACATCAACTCCATTAATAACTAATGATGTAACACTCAATGTATTGATACCAGATATGTTACTTGACGAATCAAGAACTAAAGCTTTACTTGCAGAAGCTGTTCCTACTGTGATTCCAGTTAGATAGTAAGCTTGTGTTCCAGTTAATGTGTTTCCATCAATGGTAAATGATGATGAGCTGACATTGTTGATTCCAGATATATTCTTACTTCCATCTACAATTAACACTTTGTTTGCTGATGCTGATCCGGTTGTTACACCCGATAAAGATGCAAATGATGTGAAGTCAAGTTTACTTCCATTCAAATAATAATCAGATGAATTGATTGTGCCGCCAACATTGAGTCTATATCCAAAAGTATTTGTTCCTATAGCAACTTGACCTGACGTGTCAATCAGTAAACGATAAGCACTATTGAAATGTAAATAAGCCATGTTTGGATTTGTTGAGTTCGTTGATCCTCTAACGCCAATCTCTAATTGCTGAGTATCACTTGTAAATGTCTGTGAAACATATGAACTTGCTGTTGTGTTTGTCAGATTCATAAATCTAATTCCTGAAATATCTTTGTTTGAGTTTGCGACCAATGCCTTCCCTGCACTGACAGTTCCAGCCGTAATGGATGATATCAATGATAAGTCTGATCCTGAAATAGTTGAGCTTCCAACTGTCAGCGAAGTTAATGCGCCGAGAGATGTAATGTTTGGTTGGTCAGCGGTTTGTATCGTTCCATTGAGACTTGTTGCCGTAAGTGAATTAATGTTCGCAACATCACGATTTGCATCAACAGACAATACTTTACTTGCACTTGCTGCCCCCGCAGTGATACTTCCTGATATCAATGAAGTTGATAGCGAAGTTCCATTAACACTAATTGAAGTTGCATTGACTGATCCACTTACATTAAGTTTATATCCAAATGTAGATGTGCCAATCGCGACGTCTCCTGCTGTATTCATTAAGAGTCTATACGATCCATTGTAGTAAACATAAAAGGTTGATGCATTCACACTTGCCGTCGTTCCTCTGATTCCAACTTCAGCAGTATATGAATCCGATGTGAGCCGTAGATTAGTTGTGCCACTTGATGATGTATTATTCAGCGATAGCATGTTTGAAGATGTTGAATCAATTGATAGCGATGTCAGCGTACCCAGTGATGTAATATTTGGTTGAGCCGCGGTTTGTATCGTTCCGTTGAATAGTGATGATGTCACCGTCCCAGATACATTCAGTGATGTAAGCGTGCCGAGTGATGTGATATTAGGCTGAGCTGCAGTTTGGATAGTTCCATACATGCCACCACTCACGCGAAGTGACTTTGCGATACCGACACCACCAGAAGTTACAATCGAACCAGAACTAGATGATGTTGATTCAGTTGTATCTTGAATAGTTAATGTCTTTGTTGTGGTCATGTTTGCAACTTTCAAATCAGTATTATCAATGAATGTAAATGTTGATGTTGAGTCACTTGTAGTAAACCCAGTTGTAAAACAGCTGGATGCTTCATTCCATACAAACGATGCATACACTTTATTGTAAAATGAAATTGTGGCGCCAGTTAGAGGTTGAGTCGTAAAGTTTGATTCCAGATTGACTTGTTTAGTGGATGCAACATATGATGCTACTTTACGCGCTTGCGTTCCAACTTTAATCCACCAGTTTTGATAGAAATTGTCAATAGCAGATCCACTTTGCAGCGTCACAGAATTTGAAGTTGATGATTGAATTGTCGTTGTAAACGCGGCTGAGTCAGCAATGATAGACCCATTACCTGAATCATTCACAGGTTGATATCGATTAATTATTATTCCAGAATCCGTTACACCCGATGGTGATGCATTCAGTTGAATAGTATTATCTTGAATTGCAATTGATGAAGAATTCACCGTGGTTGAAGTACCATTCACAATCAGGTTTCCAGTAATGGTGAGATCTGATCCTATGAATACATTCTTAGCAACTCCTAAACCGCCGCTAATTGTGACTGCACCACCAGAAGTCGCGCTTGTTGCATTTGACGTTGATGCGACTACAACAGATCCACTTACATTCAATGAAGTTAATGTTCCCAGAGAAGTAATGTTTGGTTGAGCATTTGATTGAATAATACCCGTTAGAGTTGAAGCACTAAATGAATTCACACCACTTACTGAACCAGAACTATTCAGTACAATTGCCCTATTGTTTGATGCTGAACCTGCAGTAACTCCCGATAGATAGCCAATCTCAGTTGAGTTCACAACCGATCCACCAACATTGAGTGAAACCAGTGACCCGAGTGAAGTAATATTCGGCTGAGCTGCAGTTTGCATTGTTCCAGTCAGATTGGTCGCGCTTATAGAGTTTATGCCACTTACCGATCCAGAACTGTTTAGAACTAATACTTTGCTACTTGTAGCTGTTCCCGCAGTCACACCAGATAGATATGTTAATTCAGTTGTATTGATAGTTGAACTACCAGCAATGATGTTGGTCACTCCCAGTGATCTGATTCCAATGATATCTTTATTTGAATCTACTACGAGTGCTTTACTTGCAGTTGCAATACCAACAGTAACGCCATTCACATATGATAGACTATCGCTAATACTCCCACCTCCTCCAATTGTTAAACTACCACTCACATTGAGATTGCCGCTAATGTTAAGTGACGTTAGCGTTCCGAGTGATGTGATATTAGGCTGAGCAGATGTTTGTATCGTTCCATTGATGCTTGATGCACTCAATGAGTTGATTCCAGTGATGTTACTCGAATTGTCTAATACTAAAGCTTTTGATGCAGATGCAATTCCAGCCACGACAACATTATAATTTAATTGTGTTGCTGATGCAGTTACCAGTGACCCATTTAGTTTGAGACCAGATGATGTTCCATTATGTGAAGTAAGATTCAGAGATGAACTACACACAACTTCACTTCCCGCTGCGTTTGAACCAATAGAAAGATTGCCACTACTCGTCATAAATATATTTGCATATGCAGTTGATGATGATCCATATCGCAGACGCATGCATGCACCATTATTACTCACAACTTCAAACTGAGCTGTTGGACTTGAAGTGTTCAGCCCTACATTTGCAAACTTATCAATGTAAAGACTCGTTGTTGATCCTGTCTGAACCAAAAGAGAACTATTTCCTGAATCGGCGTCTAAAACAAGATTTGTGATCAGTGAATTCAAACTCACTCGTTGTAATGGATTAATAGTTCCATTAAGAGGTTGGTTGTTTGAAGACATAATTAAGAAACACTCTATATTAGTCAATGCAAATGTGAGATATTATACCAAACAATAACATCATCATGAGCTATAACATCATTAGATAAAAAATATTGTTGATGAGTCAAGTCGCGCTCTAATTAAAATATTAAATGCTGAATCTGAGTTGAGTCTGCATTCAAATATTTTTATGAAGCTGAGTTGACCCTCCATCAAAATATTTTTATGAAGCTGAGTTGAACCTCCATTCCAAATATTTTTATGAAGCTGAGTTGAACCTCCATCAAAATATTTTTATGAAGCTGAGTTGAACCTCCATTCCAAATATTTTTGGTGAAGCTGGGTTGAGTTTCCATGTAAGAATATTTTTTGTGAAGCTGAGTTGATTCTCCATTCAAAATATTTCTATGAAGCTGAGTTTCCATGTAAGAATATTTTTTGTGAAGCTGAGTTGATTCTCCATTCAAAATATTTCTATGAAGCTGAGTTGATTCTCCATTCAAAATATTTCTATGAAGCTGAGTTGATTCTCCATTCAAAATATTTCTATGAAGCTGAGTTTCCATGTAAGAATATTTTTTGTGAAGCTG
>JACCDQ011709191.1_pt1 | contig 12572 bp, 8 predicted proteins | sample 7446031 | NCBI WGS metagenome assembly JACCDQ01 (sample SAMN15323442, study PRJNA562643) | freshwater metagenome | isolation source: river surface water | place: USA:Blue River Watershed | collected 2017-08-17
GGGAAGCGTGACCCGCTGAGTATACTGTAAATATAAACAGTATTTTGAGGCCAAGTTCTGAACCACTTTCGAACCCTGCACATCCTGCCCTGTTCTGCCCATCCACCACCATGCCTTTGCCCCGCCGCCGCCGAGACGACTTCGAAGAAAGCCGGATCTACGAATACCCCCAGCACCTGCGCGAAGCCATCGAAGACGCGCCCACGGGGGCAGGCGTTTATACCTTTCATGGCCAAGAGGGCGACTTGCCGCTGTATATCGGCAAAAGCATCAACATCCGCGCCCGCCTGCTGTCGCATCTGCGCACGCCCGACGAGGCCCGCATGCTGCGCCAAACCCAGCGCATCAGCCACATCCGCACGGCGGGCGAGATCGGCGCGCTCTTGCTCGAAGCGCAAATGATCAAGGCCCAGCACCCGCTGTTCAACCAGAAATTGCGGCGCAACAAACAACTGTGCAGCCTGCGTGTGAACGACGGGGTGCCCGAGGTGGTGCATGCCAAAGACATCGACTTTGCAAAGCAGCCCGATCTGTACGGCCTGTTTGCCAGCCGTCATGCCGCACTCGATGCGCTGCGCACCATCGCTGACCAAAACAAGCTGTGCTACGGCCCGCTGGGCCTGGAAAAACTGCCCCCCGGCAAAGCCTGTTTTCGCGCTGCGATTCGCCAATGCGCTGGTGTGTGCCGGGGTGACGAAAGCCCCCAGGCGCACCGCGAACGCCTGTTCACCAGCCTGCTGGCGCTGCGCGTCGAATGCTGGCCCTACCCGGGCGCGGTGGGGCTGGTCGAACGAGACGCCGACTTCACGCAAATCCATGTCGTCAACCACTGGTGCTACCTGGGCAGTGCCCCCACCATCGAACAAGCCCGCCAGCTCAGTCAAGTGGCGGCAGGTTTTGACGCTGATGGCTACAAGATTCTGCTCCGACCGCTGCTCACTCAAAGCCTGCAAGTGCTGGCTTTGTCTGCCGCTTAACGCCAGCGCAGCAGCATGCGCCAGACCCTGAGAGCGCAATCACTTCGGCCTCGCGCAAGGCAAATTGCAGTGCCCTGGTTTCCAGCGGGGTGTTTTCCTGCCAGACCATGGCACAGGCAGGGGCTCATTTGCTGTGGATGTTCAGGGCAACAAGGCCGTGGTCTCTTGCCGCAGCATGCGCACCATCTCTTGCGCGGCCGGCGACAGGCTGCGGTTTCGGCGGGTGACCACGCCCAGCGGACGCTGGATGTCCGGGCCCGTCAGGCGGCGGGTGACCACGCCTTCTTGCTGCACAAAGGCCGCAGCCAGCTCGGGCAGTGCCGCGACCCCCAGCCCCGCTTTGACCATGGCGTGGATGGTGGCGATGTGCTCGACTTCGTAGCGCGGCGCAAAAGCGATGCGGTGTTCGATGAGAGCCGCATTGGCGTACTGGCGCACGCTGGCGGGCAAGGGCATCGAGATGTGTGTCAGCTCTGCCACCTGCAACCAGTTCAAAGGGGTTTTGCCTTTGGCCAGGCGGTGGTTCAGCGGGATCAGCAGCACAAAGCCATCGGCCGATAGCGGCGTGTAGTCCAGGTCCGCGTAGTCGGGGTTGGCAGCCGTGAGCGCAAAGTCCACCGTGCCGGCGCGCACCAGGTCAAAGGCGGGGCCGGACAAGGTGTCGTGCAGTTGCAGCGCAATGTCCGGGTGCAGTTCGGCATAGCGGGCCATCACGCGCGGCACCACCGTGGCTGCCAGCGAGGGCAGGGCGGCCAGGCTCACTTTGCCCGACTGGATTTTCGTGATGTGCTGTACGCGCTGCACCGCTTCTTGTGTCTGAGCGTTGAGCAGTTTGGCTTGTTCGACAAACACCAGACCGGCAGCCGTCAAGTGCACGCTGCGCGTGGTGCGGTCAAACAGGCGTGTGCCCAGTGCTTCTTCCAGCCGGGCAATCACCCCCGACACCGCCGATTGCGACAAATGCACCTGAGCGGCGGTGCGCCTGAAGCTGCCGGTCTCGGCCAGCACCAGAAAGATGTCCAGATCGCGGGGTGTCCAATTGATATGCATAAAAGATCAGTTTATAGAAAAAAACGGCTGGACGAAGCAATGGTGCCTTCCTAGACTCGGCGCATTCTTGTTGATACCTGCTTGATTCATGATTTCTTCACACCCTTCACAAGCTCGCACCGTGGTCGTCGGTGGCGGCACCATGGGCATGGACGTGGCCATCGTGCTGGCCCGAGGTGGCAGCCAGGTCACTGTCATCGAGCCCGATGCGGCCAAGCGCCAGGCATTGGCCGCACATGTGCGCCACAACCTGGAGCCTTTGGGCATGGCGCACCGCACCGAGCGCGTGCATGCCGTGGCCGACCTGAGTGACGTGAGCTGGCCCGGCGTGAGCCTGCTGATCGAGTGCATCCCGGAAAAGCTCCCGCTCAAGCAAGCCCTGTTTGCCCGCTTGGCGCAACTGGCCGCACCCGAGACCCTGCTGTGCAGCAACAGCTCCAGCTTCCCGATCAGCGCCATTGCCGAGGGGCTGCCCACCGCCGAGCGCATGCTGGGCCTGCACTTTTTCATGCCTGCGCATTTGGTGCCGCTGGTGGAGGTGGTGCTGGGCCCTCAGTCAGATATCCAACAAGCCGAACAGCTGTGTGACTTCATGCGTGGTTGCGGCAGCGTGCCGGTGCTGGTGCGCAAGGACAAGCCCGGCTTTTTGGCCAACCGCATGCAGCACGCCTTGGCGCGTGAGGCCTTTGCCTTGATTGACGAAGGCGTCGCCTCGCCCGAAGACGTGGACGCGGCCGTGCGCTTTGGTTTCGGTTTTCGTTTCTTGGCCGCAGGCCCGGTCATGCAGCGCGACCATGCGGGGCTGGAGGTGCATACAGCAGCGGCGGCCAGCATGTACCCCAGCTTGGCGGTGAACGCCGAGCCCGCCCGCGTGCTGCAAGAGCGCGTGGCCCGGGGTGACTTGGGCATGAAGACGGGGCAGGGCTTTTTCAAGTGGACGCCCGAGACCCAAAAGGCCGAGCGTGAGCGTTATGACCGCTTGCTGCGCCAGGGCCTGGACCTGCTGGCGTCTGAGTTGCCGCCGCTGAACCCACACGATTGATTTCCTCACACCCTTCTCGACAAGGCAAACCCATGGCTGTTTTTTCGCATCCCCTGCTGATCACTGTCGCGCCCAATGGCGCGTACAAGCAGCGCCCAGACCACCCGGCCTTGCCCATCACCGCAACGGAGCTGGGGCAAACCGCCAAGCTGTGCCTCGATGCCGGTGCGGCCATGATCCACATGCACATCCGCGACGCAGAGGGCCGCCACAGCCTGGATGTGCAGGGCTACCGCGATGCGCAGCAAGCCGTCAAGGCAGCAGTGGGCGATGAACTCATCATCCAAATCACCAGCGAAGCGGCCCGTGTGTACAAGGCACCCGAGCAGATCGCCATGGTCACCGCGCTCAAGCCCGAAGCCGTGTCGGTAGGCCTGCGCGAAGTGGACCAGCCCGAGATCGGCGAGGCCGGTCTGGCCCAGTTCTTTGGCTGGCTGGCCAAAGAACGCGTCATGACCCAAGTCATCGTGTACGACGTGGCCGACCTGCAGCGCTGGCAAGCCCTGCGCGCGCAAGGCGTGATCCCCGATGCCCCTTGGTCGCTCCTGTTTGTGCTGGGCCGTTATTCGGTGGGGCAGACCTCGGAAGCCAAAGACCTTTTGCCTTTTGTGATGGCCCACACGGGCAAGGAGCCCTGGTCTATGTGCGCCTTTGGCGCGGGCGAGCACGCCTGCGCCACCACCGCCGTGGCTTTGGGTGGCCATGTGCGTGTGGGTTTTGAAAACAACCTCTTGCTCAACAACGGGCAAGTGGCCCCCAACAACGCCGCCTTGGTGCGCCAGATTGCCGACTCGGCCCGCGTGCTGGGCCGCCCCCTCTACACCGCCGCCCAAGCGCGTGAAGCTTTTTTTGCCGCTTGAAACTTTCATTTCAACAGGAGACAAACCCATGAAACGCAGCACCTTCGTCGCCGCAATGTCCGCCGCCTTGCTGGCAGCTACCGCCTTGCCCGCGCTGGCCCAAGACAACTACCCTAGCAAAACCATCCGCTTTGTGGTGCCTTATCCACCCGGTGGCCCGACCGATTTGATGGCGCGCATGCTGCAAAGCGAATTGAGCACGCGCCTGGGCGTCACGGTGGTGGTGGACAACAAAGGCGGTGCAGGCGGCAACCTGGGCAGCGCCGAAGTGGCCAAGCAAGCGCCAGCGGACGGCTACACCTTGCTGCTGGCCGCCAGCGGCCCCATGGCCGTGAACCCCACGCTGTACCGCAGCATGCCTTTCGTGCCCATGACCGATCTGGCACCCGTGATCCAGATTTCCTCATTCCCCTTGGTACTGGAAGTGCACCCCAGCGTGCCGGTGAACAACGTCAAGGAACTGGTCGCTTTGGCTCAAAAGCCCGACAGCAAACTGGCCTTCGCCTCGGCGGGCAATGGCACGCCCCAGCATTTGGCCGGTGAGATTTTCAACACCCAGGTCAACACCAACATCTCACACATCCCTTACCGTGGTGCGGGCCCTGCGCTCAACGATTTGATCGGCGGTCAGGTGCAAGTGATGTTTGACATTTTGGGCAGCTCTTTGCCCCACATCCAGGGCGGCAAGCTCAAAGCCCTGGCCGTGACTTCGGCCAAGCGCCACCCCTCGCTGCCCAACGTGCCGACCATGATGGAAGCGGGCATTGCCGGTTATGAAATCACGGGCTGGCACGGCATCGCGGTGCGTGCGGGCACGCCTGCATCCATCGTGCAAAAACTCAACACCACCTTGAATGCGATCTTCAGCGATGCCGAGTTCAAGAAAAAGTGGGAAGCCATCGGCACACCTGTGGTGGGCGGCACGGCCCAGCAGTTTGCTGACCTGATCCGCAAAGACACGGTCCGCTTGGGTCAGGTGGTCAAGAACGCGGGCGTCACCCTCGACTGAAAGTCCTTGCCATGTGGTGCTTGGGCGGTTCTGCACCGGGTAGCCAAGCCACTACACTGGCGGGCAAACATTCTTTCAGGTAGACGATGAAATTCAAAATGGCTGAAAAGTCGCTGTTCGCGACTTTGTTGCGTGCGCCCTGGTGGGTGAGCTTTGTGGTGATGTTGGCCGTGGCCCTGGTGGCCGGTGCCTTGCTGCCCGATGCTTACAAAACAGCGGGCATGTTGGGCGCATTTCCGTTCTTGGTGATCGGAATCATCGCCGCCTGGCGGCAAAGAAATGCGCTGTCGGCCGACCGCATTCACGCACTGACCGAGCAGGCCCGCCACATGGGCTGGCGTGATTTTTCCGCTGTGGTCGAGACCGCTTTGCGAAAGCAGGGTTTTGAGGTCCGTCGGCCTGCCAGTGGCCCCGCTGATTTCGAGATCGAAAAAAATGGCCGCATCACCCTGGTCAGTGCCAAACGCTGGAAAGCGGCCGCCGTGGGGGCCGACCATTTGCGTGAATTGCTGGCCGCGGTAGACAGCCAGTCCGCGTTCTCATGCACATGCATGAGTCTGGGGGTGTTCAGTCAGGCGGCGCTTGAGCTGGCACGCCAAAGCCCGGTGCAGTTGCTCGGCCCCGCTGACATCGCGCGGCTCGTGCACGAGGCAGGGCAAGCGCCAAGCGCTTGAGTCAATCGGTGCTCTTTTTGGGCGGCTGGCCCTGCCAGCTTTCAGGCCGGTAGAGCTTGAACAACTGCTCCGGCCCGATGGTGAAATAGTCCGCCGGCCCGCCAGCGCGCAAAACGTGCTGGGCGTTGGCGGTGTCGTAAATGCCGTCCTTGAGCAAGCGCTCATCGATGTGCACGCCCACCACCTGGCCAAAAATCATCCAGGTGTTGACCTTTTGGCCGTCGATGCCTTCCATCTGCAGGATTTGTGTGCACTTGCACTCAAAGCTGACCGGGCTTTCGGCCACGCGCGGCACGCTGACGATGCGCGAGGCTTGCGGGGTGAGGCCCGCCACATCGAACTCGCTCACCTCGGGCGGCACCGCATCGCAGGTCTTGTTCATGGCTTCGGTCAGCGGGCGCGTCACCAGGTTCCAGACAAATTCGCCCGTGGCTTCGATGTTGTTGAGTGTGTCCTTGCGACCAATGCTGGAAAAGCCGATCAGCGGCGGCACGTAATTGAAGGCGCTGAAGAAACTGTAGGGCGCCAGATTGAGCACCCCGCTGGCGCTTTGGCTCGACACCCAGCCAATCGGGCGCGGCCCGACGATGGAATTGAAGGGGTCGTGTTTCAGGCCGTGGCCCAGGCGGGGTTCGTAAAAGTGCGTCATGGGGTGACTGTAAAAGCAGGCGGTTGACCTGGGTATCCCAAGGGGGACTTTCCCCACAGACCGTGCCCAAAGCTGTGGATAAGTCCATGAACAACTGTCCCAGGCCGCATTCCGCCTGGTGTGGCGCGATGTGCTTAAAAAATGGGCAAAAAAATAGCGTATCCGTGGCTCACTCTCTGAGCCCGGTGCTGGGCAAGATTGCGGCTATTCTTGTCGTATTCCCAGCCTGATCGCCTGACCTCACTGCATGTCCGTTTCTGCCATTCCTTCGGGCTTCATTGCCTTGCAAAGCCACCGCTCCGAGGTGCTGGCCGAAACCCTGTCGGGCTGGCTGGCGCGTCAGCCTTTGGGGCCGCTGGAGCCCGAGGTGGTGCTGGTGCAAAGCAACGGCATGGCCGAGTGGATCAAGATGGCGCTGGCCCAGCAGGGCGGCGTGTGCGCGGCCACCCGGGTGGAGCTGCCTTCGCGCTTTTTGTGGCGCACCTACCGGCAGGTGCTGGGCGCACACAACGTGCCGCCCGACTCGCCCCTGGACAAATTGCCGATGACCTGGCGCTTGATGGCTTTGCTGCCGCAATGCGTGGGCGATGCGGTGTTCCAGCCGGTGGCCGGTTTTTTGCGCGGCGATGAGCCCGACCGCTTGCTTCAACTGGCCAGCCGCCTGGCTGACTTGTTTGATCAATACCAGATTTACCGGCCTGACTGGCTCGACGACTGGGCCGCTGGCCGCGACGTGTTGCGCCAGGCCGCAGGCCAGGCGGACTTGCCCGTCGACCAGCTCTGGCAAGCCGAGCTGTGGCGCAAGGTGCTGGCCACGCTGAGCGAGGCCGAACGTCAGGCCACGCGCCCGGCCTTGCATGTGCGGGCGCTGGCGCGCTTGCGCTCGGGCGAGGCGCTGGCCAGCCCAGTGGCGCGGCGTGTGTCGGTGTTTGGCATGAGCCACATGCCCGGCCAGTTGCTGGACATGCTGGCCGCTTTGGCCGCGCACAGCCAGGTGCTGTTGGCCGTGCCCAACCCCTGCCAGTACCACTGGGGCGACATCATGGACGGGCGCGAATGGCTGCGGGCCGAGCGCAGGCGTCATGGCTACAAAAAAGAAACGCTGTCCGAGACGCCCTTGGCGCAAATGCATTGGCACGCGCCCGCTTTGCTGGCCGCTTGGGGTCGGCAAGGGCGCGACTTCATCCGCCAGCTTGATGCCTTTGACGACGTGCAGGCGGCGCAAGAAGCCGTGCCCGGCGTCAAGCTCGATTTGTTCGACGATGCGCCCGGGGCCGATGCCACGGGCTTGCTCACGCAACTGCAACACCGCATCCGCGATCTGAAGTCGGCGCAAGACGCGGTGGATGCACCGCTGCAAGCCGATGACCGCTCGGTGGTGTTTCAGGTGGCGCACAGCCCGGTGCGCGAGCTGGAAGTGCTGCACGACCAGTTGCTGCAATGGTTCCACCAGATGCCTGAGGTCTCGCCGCGCGACGTGGTGGTCATGGTGCCCGACATCGAGGTGATGGCCCCGGCGATCCGCGCCGTGTTTGGCCAATACAAACGCGGTGACGCGCGGTTTATTCCGTTCGACATTGCTGACCTGGGCGCGCAAGCCAACAGCCCTTTGATCCATGCGGTGGAGTGGCTGCTGGCCTTGCCGCAACAGCGTGGTCGCATGAGCGAGCTGGTGGAGCTGCTCGAAGTGCCCGCGCTGGCGGCCCGCTTTGGCATCAAGCCTGAACAATTGCCCACGCTTACCCGCTGGATGGCGGGCTCGGGCATCCGCTGGGGCTTGTCGGTCCAGCACCGCCAAGGCCTGGGCCTGGCCGCTTGCGGCGAGGACAACTCGGCCCTGTTTGGCGTGCAACGCATGCTGATGGGTTATGCCTGCGGTGCCGACCCGATGCCGACAGCCGCGTCAGGCCCGGACCCTTACGCCGAGGTGGGCGGGCTCGATGCCGAGCTGGCCGGTGCGCTGGCGCATTTGCTGCAAGCCTTGATCGATTGGTGGGAAACCTGTGCCACAGCGGCCAGCCCCGCCCAGTGGGCCGAGCGCGGCCGGGCTCTGCTGGCGGCGCTGTTCAAGCCGCAAGACGACACCGACCGCAACGCCTTGTCGGCGCTGGACCAGGCCCTGAACGACTGGGGCAAGGCGGCTGATCAGGCCGATTTTGCAGAGGCCGTGCCACTGGCCGTGGCCCGCTCGGCCTGGTTGGAAGCGCTCAAGGTGCCCAAGCTGGAGCAACGCTTTCGTGCCGGTGGCGTGACCTTTTGCACGCTCATGCCCATGCGGGCGATCCCGTTTCAGATGGTGTGCCTGCTGGGCATGAACGATGGCGATTACCCGCGCCGCAGCCCGCGTGCCGATTTCGATTTACTGGGTCTGCCCGGCATGGCGCGCCCCGGTGACCGTTCGCGCCGCGACGACGACCGCCAGCTCATGCTCGAAGCCCTGCTGTCGGCGCGGCGCGTGCTGTACGTCAGCTGGAGCGGCCGCAGCGTGCGCGACAACAGCGAGCAACCGCCCTCGGTGCTGGTCTCGCAATTGCGCGACGAGATCGATGCACTCTGGGGCACTGACAGCGCCAAGCGCTTGACCACGGTGCATCCCTTGCAGCCCTTCAGCCGGGTTTATTTTGAAGAGGGCAGTGCGCTGCACACCTATGCCCGCGAGTGGCGCGCTGCGCAAGCGCTGACGACGGATCAGGTGCGTGAGGCTGCCTCCGCCCAAGCCACTGTTGATGGGCCACACCTGTTGCTGCCGCTGCAGTCTGCCACCGGCACGCCGGTCATCACCTTGACCCAGCTGGCGCGCTTTTTGCGCAAGCCGGTGGGCGCATTTTTTCGCGAGCGTTTGCAAGTCCATCTGGACGACGAGCGCAGCGCGCTGCACGACGAAGAACTGTTTGGCCTGGGCGGGCTGGACCTGTACCAGCTGCTGGACCATGAGCTGGCGCATGTGCCCACCGACCTGAGCGTGGATGAGCTGCCCGCGCATGCGCAGCGCGTGGTGCATCGCTTGCGACAGGCCGGGGCCTTGCCGCTGGCCGGTGTGGGCGTGCTCGAAGCCCAGAAGCTCAGCCACAACTTGCAAACCCTGCTGGGCGCGGCCCTGCAAGAGCGCCAGGCCTACCCCGAAGTGGCCGAGCGCTTGTTGGTCGATTTGCCGCAGGCGCAGGCCGCGCCAAATGTTCATTTGCAGGATGCACTCAGCGGCCTTTTGTTGGGCGAGGGTGGGGCGATGTCGCTCACTTTGCGTGCCAGCAAGTTGGCCAACTTGCTGCCCAAAACACCGCAGGCCTACCCCGACAAACTGATCGACATCTGGCTGCTCTCTTTGGCCGCAGCCGCCATGCACCAGCCTTTGCCCTGTGTGGTGGTGGGGCGCAACGCCGTGCTGCGCGTGCCTCCGCAAGACCCCGAGCAGGCCCTTGCCCAGTTGCAGGTTTTGCTGGACACCTGGGTCGAGGGCATGCGCTGGCCCTTACCTTTGCCGCCCGGCTTGGCGCTGCAATGGCTCAAAGACAGAGACAACCGCAACGCGCTGGCCGATGCCTACGAGGGCAGCGACTTCAAACGCGGTGCGCTGGGTGAAGACCCGGCGCTGGCACGCACTTATCCCACGCTGCAGTCCTTGCTGGACACGGGCGCGTTCGAGCGCCTGGCCGAAGCGGTTTATGCGCCCTTGCAAGCCTGGGCTGCAGACATCGCGATCGAGCCCTTGCCCGATGCCGACAGCAGCGATGACGCCGAGGAGCAGGCATGAGCACCGCACACGCCCTGAATGCCAGCACCTTTCCGCTGCGCGGCAGCCACCTGATCGAGGCGAGCGCGGGCACCGGCAAGACCTGGACGATTGCCGCGCTGTATGTGCGGCTGGTGCTGGGCCACGGCACACAGGACACAGAAGGTGGCACCGCGCCCGTGCGCCCCATGCTGCCGCAAGACGTGCTGGTGATGACCTTCACCCGCGCCGCCACGCGTGAGCTGTCGGACCGCATCCGTGCGCGCCTGACCGAGGCGGCGCAGGTGTTCCGGGGGCTGTTGACCGTCGAAGATGATTTCTTGAACAGCCTGATGGCCGAATACCCCGAAGGGCTGCAGCGCGAACAGGCCTCTTACCGCTTGGCACTGGCCGCGCAGGCCATGGACGATGCGGCGGTGTTCACCATCGACGCCTGGTGTCAGCGCATGCTGCGCGAGCACGCTTTTGACAGTGGCAACCTGTTTGAAGAAAACCTGGTCGGCGACGAAGCCGCGCTGCGCCTGGAGGCCGTGCAGGACTATTGGCGTCAACAGCTCTACCCCATGTCCACCACCGGGGTGGCGCAGGTGCAAGGCATTTGGCGCGATGTGGCCGCGCTTGACGCTGACATGCGTGCGCTGATGGGCGTGCCTTTGGCCGAGGCCGAGCCGGGCACGCTGGCGCAGGTGTTCGGCGCGGCACAGGCCGAGCGCGAGGCACAGCTGCAAGCGCTCAAGCAAGGCTGGGCGGACAAGGCCGACAATTTGCTGGGCTGGATCGAGGCGCAGCTAGAACAGCACAAGTCCAGCTGGGATGGCCGCAAGCTGACGTACAAAAAATGCGCTGAATGGCTGGAGGTGCTCAAGGCTTGGGCACAAAGTCCGGCCGATGCCCAAGCACTGCAAGCCGACATGAAAACCGGCTGGGGGCGCTTCACGCCCGATGGCTTGCTCGCTTGCCGCAAGCCCGGCGAAGACGCGGTGCAGCTGCCACCCGAAAGCCAGGCCTATGCCGATTTGCAGGCCGCTTTGCTGGCCTTGCCGGACCCGACGCAGATCGCCCGTTTGCACGCCCGCCAGCATGTGATGCAGCGCATGGCCGAACTCAAGCGGCGCGGCGGCCTGTTTGGCTTTGCCGACATGCTGCAGCGCCTGGATGTGGCGCTGGCCGACCCTGAGGCCGGTGAGCGCCTGGCCCAGCGCCTGCGCGAGCAGTTCCCGGTGGCGATGATCGACGAGTTCCAGGACACCTCGCCGCTGCAGTTCCGCTTGTTTGACCGCATCTACCGCACGGCCGAAAACCGGCCAGACACGGCGCTGCTGCTGATAGGTGACCCCAAGCAATCGATTTATGGTTTCCGAGGCGCAGACATCCAGAGCTACCTGGGCGCCCGTCGCGCCACGCAAGGCCGCCACCATGTGCTGGGCACCAATTTTCGATCCACCCAAGCGGTGGTCGATGTGGTCAACCGTTGGTTCGAGATCCCGCCCGATGCTTTTGGCTACCGCCAGAGCGCAGACGACCCGCTGCCTTTTCAGAGCGTCGATGCCAAAGGCCGCTCCGAAGTGCTGCACGCCAGCACCGGCCCCCTATCTGCCATGACGGTGGTGCACGACGACACGCTGCGCAGCCAGCGTGATGCGCGTGCGCATTTGTCGGCCCTGTGTGCCGAGCAGATCGTGGCTTGGCTCAGCGATCCGCAAGCGCGTTTTGTCGATCCGCAAAAAGGCGATACGCCGCTCAAGCCCAAAGACATCGCGGTGCTGGTGCGCACCGGTGTGGAGGCGGCTGCCGTGCGCGATGCGCTGCGTGTGCGCGGCGTGGCCTCGGTGTACCTGTCCGACCGCGACTCGGTGTTTGCCAGCGACGAAGCGCAAGACCTGTGCCTGTGGCTGCGCGGCGTGGCCGAGCCGCAAGACATGCGCCGCGTGCGCGCTGCCCTGGGCACGCGCACCGTGGGCCTGAGCCTGGACGAGTTGCACGACTTGGCCACGCAAGACGAATTGCTGGACCAGCGTGCCGAGCAGATGCGCGAGCTGCACCAGACCTGGCAAAGCCAGGGCGTGCTGGCCATGCTGCGCCAGTCGCTGCATGTGCTGCAGCTGGCCGGGCTTTGGCGTGGCCAGCCCGATGGCGAGCGCCGCCTGACCAATGTGCTGCACCTGGCCGAGTTGCTGCAAGCGGCCAGCCAGCAGCTGGACGGTGAACAGGCTTTGATCCGCTGGCTGGCCCAGCAGATCGACGAGGCGCTGGACGGCAGCGCCAGCGAGAACGAAGAGCAGACCGTGCGGCTGGAAAGCGATGAAGACCTGGTCAAGGTCATCACCATCCACAAGAGCAAGGGGCTGGAATACCCCGTGGTCTGCCTGCCTTTTGCGCACAGCCACCGCGTGGTGACGGCCGACAAGGCCGCTGTGCTGCAAGTAAGCGATGCCCAAGGCGAGCGCCGCTGGACGCTGGCTTTTGACAAGACCGACGCCAAGGGCGCCGACCAGGACCGCCTGCGCGAAGACCTGCGCCTGTGGTACGTGGCCCTGACCCGTGCGCGGCATGCCTTGTGGCTGGGTTGGAGCGCGGTCAA
>JACCDQ010268863.1_pt1 | contig 12568 bp, 10 predicted proteins | sample 7446031 | NCBI WGS metagenome assembly JACCDQ01 (sample SAMN15323442, study PRJNA562643) | freshwater metagenome | isolation source: river surface water | place: USA:Blue River Watershed | collected 2017-08-17
GCATTCGCCACGCGAATGTAAATATTTCAGCATCTGATAATTTTGGTTCTTTTTCATCTGCTGAAAGAAAATACTCTGCAATGCTACCTATGGCGTCTCTTAACTTTGCAGTTAACCCTACGACAAATGTTTATGTTTCAGTTGGCAGCGGTTTAGATACGCCAACAACAAATCAAATTAAATATAGTTGTACGGCTAGCCCCTGTAGCACTAATAATTTAGTGTCAACACCAAATATGTTGGATCCATCTAAAACCAATCAAATTGAAGTCGGGATTAAACAAAACATACCATCTCAAATTAGGTGGACACTAGCTATTTTCCAGGCTAATACTAATAAAGAAATTATGTCTTTGGCTAACCTGGCCGGTAAGAATGTCTACACAAATGCGAATGATACTCAGAGAAAAGGGGTCGAGTGGTATAGCATCATCGATATATCTAATAATGTTAAATCAACCCTTAGTTATACATATCTACTTGCTAAAGTGACAGAATCTTATTCTTTGGGCGGCGGAAATACCATATCAGCAGGTAGTTACATACCAGGAGTTCCAAGACAAAAGTTTTTTGCTGATCTTGCATGGAAAAAGACAGATCAATCTATTGAGCTTGGGGTCGAGATGATCGCTAGTAGTGGGTTATATGCAAATGATGCGAATACAGCTCAATCAGCTGGCTATGCATTGTTTAATCTTAGAGCTGGATTAAGACAAAAATATAATAATTTGACGCTTACGCAGTTTGCGCGCCTAAATAATATTTCAGATAGGTATTATGTTGGTTCAGTAATTGTTAATCAGAAAGATAATTTCTTTTATGAGCCTTCCCCTGGTAGAAATTGGGTTGTTGGGGCGAAAGCCTCCTTTGCGTTCTAGTTTATTAAGGCTTAATCAAATCATGCCTCAATGCAATCAAAGTCAAATCTGATTGTGTTGAGGCATTTAGTTTTTGCTTGATGTTGTAAAGATGTGTCCCTGTGGTTCTTGGGGATACATTTAGGATCTCTGCAACATCATTAGCGCTAGCGCCTTTAGCTAGATGTATAAAGACCTCAAATTCTTTCTCAGATAAAACATCAATTGGATTTGGGTCTGTATTCTCTTTACGTTCTGCAATTAAGTCTTTGAGGTATGGGTCTATAAACAGTTGACCTTGATGAATAGCTCTAATAGCTGTAATTAGAGAATCTGGCGCACTTCTTTTTGACAGATAAGCGCTGGCACCCGCGTGCATCATATGGCGAATATAGCTTGGATCTTCGTGGGCGGAGAGTCCTAAGATCTTCGTATTAGGTTTTGCCGCAATAATTCGTCGGGTGGCTTCAATTCCACTGATGCCGCCCATCGTTAAATCGATCACAAGTACATCAAATTCAAGTTTCTGATTAAGAATGAGTTCACAGGCTGCTTCACCAGAATCAGCTTCTGCAATGACCTCAATATCAGTTTCGTTTTCAAGAAGCATCTTGAAACCCATTCTGACAAGAGCGTGGTCATCTGCTAAAACAATCTTAATCATGATTTTGGTATTTTAAGTTGTGCGACGAGTCCGCCACTAGGGGGGATTTCAAAAGATAGCTCACCACCTAAAAAGTGAGCTCTTTCTTGCATGCCTTCAATCCCAAAGTGGCCAGTATTGCTGAGTTGATTAGGTGATTGCCCATCATTCTTTATGGCTAAGGTGATTGAGTCAGATGTTTCATCTAAATTGACATCAATCTGGCTTGGCTTGGCATGCTTCAGGGCATTGTTAACAGCTTCTTGTGTAATTCTGTATAAAGCTAATTCAACATCTTCTGCTTTTTTAGAGAAATTGATATTCAAATTAAATTGAATATTTGTATTAGTGTTTTTCAAGCGATTAAACATATCAAGCAGGGCACCTTCAAGACCTAATTGATCAATGGCAATCGGTCTTAATTTAGGTATGAGTCGCAACATGCCATCATATGTTTCACCGGCTGCCTGGACTAGTAGATGAGTTGATTGTTGCAACTGTGGATTGTCTTTAGCTTGTTTATCTATAGAGCTGGCAATCGCTCTAATGGCTGTTAGAGATTGGCCTAGCTCATCGTGTAGTTCTCTGGCTAAGTCTTTGCGTTCATTTTCAATATGGGTTTGTAACTGATGTGCAAATTGCTTTTGGCTGCTTAATAGAGCCTCGGCCTTAGCTTTTTCTTCTTTGGCTACGATGGTTTCATTAACTGAGCCAACCATCTTGTTAAAAGCATTCCCAATCGAAGATGCCTCTTTGCCATGTAGGTCATTAAGGCGAATGTCATGATTACCTTTTTCAAGAGCTTGGATTGCCTCTCTGATCGTTTCAAAAGGTTTTACCCATCTGCCAATAAAGAAAAAGCCAATGATGTTTGTAATGAGTAAGGCAAATAAACCAGAAATCATTAATTCAGTTAATTCATCCCAACCATCTAGAATAGCTCTCGAAGGATCGGGTGTTACCGTGATAACCCCATCATTTAAGACAATCATTTTTGGATCAACCTTGGGCATGATTAGGTCAGCGTAAAACTGAGGGGCAAATCTATCTTTTTTATAAGGTGACGGTGGTGATTGATAAATGAGGTTTTGTTGTTGGTCTCGGTATTCAATTTCGTTGGCACGTACTCGACCTAACTGTTGTAAAAAACTAACTACTTGTTTGTCATTGGAGTGTCTATAAATGACCCCTACTTGACCTAATACTTGAGCTGCTACACGATTGGCCGCTTCAATCTCCTCCCATACGCTGCGGCGTGTATTGTTAATCTCGCGCCCCATCATGATTGATACAAAAATGATGATGAGAGCTGCGAAAAATAGGTTGGCTTTAAGTCTTAAGCTCATATGAATAAAAATGGGCAGATATATTTGTTATATCTGCCCATCATTTTATTTTGTTTAAGTTAATTATGGTGAAACAAACTTAACGCTATGCTTTTTAAAGATGTCATCTAACTCACCACTGCGACGCATCTGATCTAAAGCTACTGCAAGAGCTTCTCCTAAGTCTGGGCGATCAGCTTTAATCGCCATACCCACAATCCAACCTTTTGGAGGAAGAATCGGTGACTCAACAGGCACTAATTGAGCTGATGAAAGCTTGCTTAGGCTTGCTTCAAGTTCTGCGCGACGTGCGGCAATAACATCTACTTCGCCTTTAATCATCAAATCAGCGCATTCTTGAGCGGTATTCATGATGCGAACATACTTGGTCAAACTGCCGTTGTCTGTAACAAAGAAAACATTCGCACCTGCCTCACCTTTCGCAGCACACAGTTTTTTACCAACCAAATCTTTAAGGTTAGAAAAATCAGTTACTCGCTTGTTATCGATCGCTAATAAAACGCTTTCACGATAATATGGTGCGAAGAATGTTACTTGCTTATTGGCATTGGTTAGCAGTGGATCAATAGGTACGTGCAACATCACATCAGCTGGACCGTAACCTAAGTAGTGACCTTTCCAAACCATGTTGCGTAGATCGTCATTAAGATTCTCACCCGCATCAAATGGCAATAAAGAAAGCTTCACGCCCAGCTTTTTAGCTAGTGCTTCAGCAATATCAACATCAATACCTTGAGTATTGGTGCGACCATTTGAGAATGGTGCAAAGTCGTTGTAAACAGCAACTTTTAGAATGCCTTTAGATTTAACGCTTGCCAAATCAGCGGAAGCTGTAAAGCTAAGCGTTAAACCAATAATGCCAGCAATCAAACTGCGTAATAGGTGTTTTGTGTTCATGTACATCTCTTGTCTCTAATTATTTAAAACAACAGTATTACTCAGTTTAGAAATTATTTCTCGCGACGTGTTTCTAAGTAAGCTTTAATCGCCCAAACAGCTTCTTGTTGCATCACGCCTTCAAATGGAGGCATGTAAACAGCACCGTTACGAACGCGACCGTTTAGAACTGTTGTTTTGAAGTAGTTATCGATTTCGTTGAAGCAAGCTGCTTTCTTAGCTGGATCAGCAAGACCAGTGCAGTCTGAGTCTAGTTTTCTTAAGTCTGGAGCAATGCCGCCAGAGATGGCTTCTAAACCATGGCAACGCGCACAGTTTTGGTTGTATGCAGATGAACCCACACGAACGATCTCACCATCTTTAGTATCTCTATATGGATTTGTTTCTTTCCATGTTGCACCCAACTGTGGCAATTTTGATGTGTCAACAGCTTGTGGTGTTACATCACCATGAGCAAAACTAACTTGGGCCAAAACAGCCAAACCCAAAGCCACTAATAATTTATTTAAAGCCTTCATGAAACTCTCCCAACCAAGAAGTAATAATTGAAATTTGTAAAAGGCAAAAGCGCCTTTAAGACCCTCAATTTTGTCATATAAACAATATCTACATGGGCTTATAGGTGATTAGGGTAAATACTTAAATGGACCAAATTTAAGAATAAATCCCGATTAATTTGATGAAATCGATGATTTGTTCATTTCTTGGGTTTCAATTTCGCGCCAAACACGCTGAATATTGAGCGGGTGAAGCTTTTTATAAGCCTTAATTTTGGTGAATTGTTCTAAATTGAGACACTTGTCTGCATCCGCCTCATTTCCACCTGCCAAAAAGTCTTTTCTGACAATTGACTCAAGTTCATTTAGATAATTACTGGTGAGTTTTAGTTGATCTTGACTCGTTTTGGATTCATTGATCTTGATATTTCTTAAGTATGGTCCTGTGCCAACAATGACTCGTGGCTTGAGTTCTTGCAGTTTATGTATTGCAGCTTGCCATTTGAGAACTGAACCATCAATTAAGTCTGGAATAGATTGATGGCTGATTAACCCGCCCGCAAACAAAATCTTCAGTTGCGGATGCCACAAAACTAAATCACTTTCAGTTCTACCCTGAAACTCAAATAATTGCCATTCTGGGTAGCCGGGTATACCAAGACTAATGTCCAGAGCAATATTAGGGGTCTGTATAGAAGTCTTAGCAAGCCCAGGGTTGTTAAGAGATTCTGATAAACGTTTTCTGCAATTGGGGCAACGTTCAATCATGTTGGCTTGAGTAATTGATGTTGCATAAATCTGAGTTTGCGCACTCGAGAGGGTGCTGTTGCCTAAAGCGTGTTCAGGTCTAGCTACAGAATTGATAATCACATCTGGATGATTTTTTAACCGAGGCTCCACTTTTTTGAGTGCCAATAAAAGTGCTCTTGTATATCTAGCATCAGGCCCAGGATCTACCAATAAAAAACTAGATTCATCAACTATTGCTAAAGAGCGAACCCCAATCTCTTGGCCTAGCTTCTGCAAATAGCCTTTTGTTTCTTGAAGAACATAGACTCTGCGCTCGCCAGAATTATTTGGGTGTTGATATTGTCCAACACGTTCTATATTAAAGTTGACAGATTCATTTGGCGTTGCATATGAAAAAGATGTGCTGATACCGAGTGATAAAAATGGCAAAAATGCATACATGAACAGCTTCTTAAAAATTACTTTTAAGAAGCTGCAAATCTTTAGAAAGCTAAATGAACCATACCAAATTGCAAACATTATTCATCTTCGCATAATTTGGTTAATTAGCGTTAGTAAGCGGAATTTTTGCAGACAAGCTAAAACCCCCATGTTCAACTTGTGGCGTTATGGTTAACTCGCCACCAATTGACCATAGACGCTCTTGTAAACCAGCTAGGCCATTGCCACGCTGTTGCGTGCTTTGGCTCCAGTTAGGTATGCCCACACCATTATCGGTAACAGACCAGTAAATGTATGCAGTATCAACATGTATATCAATAGTTACATCGTTGGCATTGGCGTGTTTGGCGATGTTGGTGAGTGCCTCTTGTGTGATTCTAAAAACTGTTAAAGCAATGTTTTGCGAAAAATTAATATCACCTAACTCAATTGAATAATTGAATTGGCAATGTTTACCAGTTGTTGATTGCCAACCATTGATTAAATTGAGTAGTAAATTTTTTAAAGAGTTGTTATCAATATTTAACAAATGTTCTTGAGGTCTAAGCTCTTTTAATATTTTCTTTAATTCTTGATCAATGTCTTTCGTAGCTAAAGCGATGTCATTGATAGCTTGATTAGCATTCTCAGTATTAGTGTCACTTAGCGTTTTTTGTAGGTAACTCGTGTTGTAACGAATAACAGCAATCTTTTGACCTAATTCGTCATGCAGATCTCGAGAGATTCTTGCTCTTTCATCTTCTTGAGAGCTGATTAACTTGGCACTCAGCATTTGCCTTGAGTTCTCGAGATCTATGAGTGATTGAGATAGCTCATTAATTGCATCATTGACAGCTTTTACTTCAGAAATATCAGATTCTTTTAGCACGCCATCATACTTATTGTGAGCTAGATCCTGTAATTGATTTAAGGCTTCTTTTAGGGGATTTAAGGCGCGCTGCAAAGTTAACTTAACACCTATGTAAAGTGCAGCTGTTAAAGCAATCAACATTAGAAATGAGCTAAATAATGCAGTGGCAGCTTCGTTTTGCTCGCTGGCTGTATCTGGGCTGATGTATACAGTAATAGTCCTATCTGGACCTCTAATGACCCACGATGCAGAAACTAATTCATCTGTTGGAGCGTCATGAAAAACTTTAATCAATCGACCTAGCAAATTACCTGCAATGGTGATGTGTTTATCGGGATTGCTTTGAGCAATGATTTGCCCTTTGGCATCTTTAAAAGTAATCTTGATGTGCCTAAATTCATCTGATTGACTAAGAGTAATTAACTGATTGAGTTGATGCGTAAAGTCATTGAGTCCAGCTTGTTTTAAGTGGTCTAATTCTTGAGAGAGTAGTAGCAACTGCTCTGTACCTTTTTTCTCTCTCTGAATGCTAATAGTTGCTTGTGCTAGTGCAATGAATAAAAAAATACTCAACAAGGCAAGGGCTAAACCAGCTAAGCGTTTTCCGATGTATTGGTTTAGCCTCATGATGAATTAATTTAATTGCTCTTTAGTAACTTGTTTTGTATAGCGTACTGAGTAAGTTGTGCGCCATTCTCAATGTTTAACTTTTTGTAAATTTGAGTTTGGTAGTTGTACACAGTTTTGGGGCTTAAATGAAACTGGGCTGCAATATCTTTGGCGCTCACACCTTCAGCTAACTTTAGAAGAATGCCAAATTCTCGTGCACTCAATTGCTCGTGTGGAGCACCATCATTTGCTGCAAGTAAACCCCGTAAATCTTCGCTGATGACAACTTCATCATTCATGACATAGCTGATGGCGTTAATTAATTCGTCTGGCTCGCTACTTTTACTTAAAAAACCATTGGCACCAAAATCTAAGGCTTGTTGAATCAATGTTGGGTTGTCGTGCATCGACAACATAATGATTTTTGTATTAATTTTTTTTGCGCGGAGGCGTTTGAGAGTCTCTAGTCCGCCAACGCCAGGCATGGATATATCCATAATCAAAACATCAGCCACATGATCCTGAAACCAGTTATAGGTATCCTCGCCATTATCAAACTCGGCAATTATCTCAATGTCGCTTTCTAGGGACAGTAAGCGCTTGTATCCAGAGCGAACCACGGGGTGATCATCAGTAATTACCACTAGCAAGGACATTTTGGGAACTTTTCCTATTTCTTTGTGTCTACTCAAGAATTATCGTTCAAGCTTATTAAATTTGTCACATTTAGAAGAATCATGCAAACCCAAAAAAGAAATAAAAAAATAGCTTGTTTATTAACTCCAATTGCATTGGCTAGCGCTCAACTCATCATGACCACAGCTCATGCGGATGATGTGGTTGGCACATTGCCAACGGTTGAGGTGGTGGGTGTGTCACCCGTGGCAAGTTTCAATATTCCATTGAATCAATATCCAGGCAATATTCAGGTTTTAAGAGAAAATGATATTGAGTCACAAAAATCGAGCTCATTCTCAGAATTGCTAGGCAGAAGCGCCACCAGCGTTACATTGAATGAGATTCAAGGCAATCCATTCCAGTTAGACCTTAACTACCGTGGTCAGCGTTTGTCATCAGTGTTGGGTTCTGCCCAAGGTATTTCTGCTTACTTAGATGGTGTGCGTATTAATGAGGCATTTGGTGACGTTATCAGTTGGGATATGTTGCCAGAGTCTGCTATTTCAACAATCACGATGATTCCAGGTTCAAACCCAATGTACGGTATGAACACCCTATCTGGCGCTCTAGTGATGACCACGAAAAATGGTCTAACGCATGAAGGTAATGAAGTTGAATTAACCGCTGGTAGCTTTGGTAGACAAAGAGCTGACGTGAGTGTGGGTAGAAACCTTGGTAATGGTTACCACGCCTATGCAGCAGCAACCACTTTCAAAGAAGATGGTTGGAGAGAAAAGTCAGATAGTAAGCTAACCAATGCGTTCATTAAATTTGGTCGCGACACAGAAAAAACGAGCTGGAATGTTTCAGTAATGGGTGGTACTAGTGATCTAAAAGGTAACGGCTTAGCACCTCACGACATGTACACAACTAACTATCGTCAAGGCTACACTTTCTACGACATCACAGAAAACAAGTCACAACAAGTTAGCTTTGCTGGCACACACAAACTAAGCAATGAAGAAAAACTCAGCCTCACAACTTGGTACCGTCACGCAAAGCGTCAAGGTAACAATGGTGACGTGAATGAGGCATACCGAGAGTTTTTGATGGATGGTGATCCTCTCTGCACTGCTGGTCATGAAGATAATTGTGCAGCAGTAATTAATAAAAACACAAGCACTCAGAAAACTTATGGTGTGACATTCCAGTGGGATAGGCAGTTTGGGTTGCACAAGTTTTTGTCCGGCATAACCATTCAAGAAGCTAGAACAAGGTACCAACAATCAGAAGGGGTAACTGAATTTATCAATAGAGTGGCGCAGCCTGCTGCCAGCTTTACTGAACAGGCGGATCACAAAGGTAAAACAAATCAGTACTCAATATTTATGGCAGATGTTTTTACACCTTTGCCAGGAACTCTCATAACCGGAGCGTTACGTTATGACTATGCAAAAGTTAATAATAAGTTGCGCAGCTTAGATGCAATAACAGAAGAGATGCGCCCAGAGGAAAATGAATCATTTACTTATCGCAAATTAAATCCATCATTTGGTTTCTCACAAATACTAAGTAAGCAAGCAACAGTGTTTGGTAATTGGTCACAGGGGATGCGTGTGCCAACTGCATTTGAGTTGGGTTGTGCAAATGAGAATTATCCTTGCCGTGTGCCAACTGGCTTACAAGATGACCCATATTTGAAGCCAGTAATTTCTCAAACAACAGAACTTGGTATTAGATTTACGCCTTCTGAAAAAACTCGTATAACAACTGCTTTATTTCATAACTTGAATAAAGATGACATAACGTTTATTAGGGTAGCGAGCAGTCAAGCTGCGGGCATATTTGCGAATAAAGGCAATACGACTCGAGATGGCGTAGAGGTGACGGCGCGTCATCGCGAATCTCGATGGGAAATGGGGGCTTCGTATACTTATTTGAAAGCGCGTTACAAATCTAATTTACAGTTACCGTCACTTGAAGATCGCATTGATGTTACTCCAGGTACGCGGATTGCTGGTTTGCCTGAGCATTTTTTTAAGTTTGCAGCAATGTATCGATTAACACCACAAGTTCGTGTTGGTGGTGATGTCCAGGTATTTGGTGACCAAGTTGTTGCTGGCAACGAAAGTAAAACTGCGTCAGGAGTGAATGCGGATCAAGCGGTTGGTAAGGATAAGCTAGCGGGCTATGGCATCTTAAATTTGAACGCTAACTATGAGTATGTGAAGGGTCTTAATTTCTTTGTGCGCGTTAATAATGTTTTTGATAAGAAATATGCCTCTTATGCGAGCTTAGGCTATAACATGTTCCCCGGTGGTAACCTTGCCACGGCTGATGATGAGGTCAAGGGATCAGTGTTCTATGCCCCAGGCGCACCTCGCGCAGCATTTGGCGGCGTACGTTACGAGTGGAAATAATTCATATCTCTTCTTAACTAGCAGTTCAAGTTAATTAAGGGTCGCTTTGGCGATCCTTAATGCTTTTTGATTTCACATATATATTAGTTGTTTTCATAAAACGTTCATAATCGGGAAAAATTCCTAATTTGAGCTTTTGTGAAAAAAACATTCTTCACTTTTCTTATTGCATTGTTTCTATCTGCTTCTGTATTTGCAGAAACTTCGATGGAAATCGAAGTCGGGCCTGGTTATGGCTTGAATGGCAATCCTAATTCGATGCGTTACGAGTTTCAGTTAGAGACGGATGTCTCTGAGGATTGGGAAGTCGATGTATTTCAAAGGGTGGCCAAACCTGTTGGTTACGCTAAGTGGGATCAAAAAACAGAATTTGGCATAAAGCGTTCTTGGGAAATGCCATTTTTTAGATTGGCATTTGGGCGAAATAGTGAACTTGATAAGTCATATAACTATTACAACTTAATGCCTGGAGTTGCTTTTAAGTTATCTCCTGATTGGACCATGAAGTTAGCCTATCGCTATATCCATAGTGTGCCTAGCGAATCAGAAACTACTATTTCAAGAACTTATAGAACTGCATTTGAATACCGCCTAGACAAAAAGAACAAACTAAAGTTCAAATGGGATCACGAACGTCGTGAGATGAACGAATTTGCATTTGGTTGGGCTTATTCTTTTTAATTGATTGCTTCTCTCGCCGCTAACAAATTGATTCAAATTAGTTTTTAAGCACTTGGTTAATCCATACTTAATAAAAGTCACTAACTATTAAGTGCTAACTTAAAGATGCTTGCTGATAAGGAAGACAGTTAGCGTATTTCGCACTAATATAGTGCCAATAGTTGTCTGCTCAGGATAAGAGGTTTACTTTGATTAAGTTTTTAAAACATTTAATTGCAGTTTTGGTGATTGCAACAGGCGCATCGCATGTTGCTTTAGCTGCATCTGATTTAGCAAAGTTATCAGATGGCGATAAGTACGAGTCTTTGGCTTGGCCGCAACTCAAAAAAGACTACTTAAAAGGTGGTAAGGTTGAGTTTGATAAGCGCATCATTGTTACTGGTCCGGACTTTGCTGAGGATGCGATGAATGTACCTGTGCAATTTGATGCTACCAAGTTAGAAAAAGTTGGTGGTGGCATCGAGCAAATTGTTGTTTTGGTTGATCGCAATCCAATTAAGAAAGTATTGGTATTTGAACCAAATAAAGTCAAAGCGATTTTGTCATTTAGATTTAAGTTAGAGCAATCTTCACCAGTTCGCGTTGCTGTACAAACAAAGGATAAAGTTTGGCATGTGGGGCATACATGGGTAGAAGCATCAGGTGGTGGCTGTACGGTTAACGGTGCCAGTCGTAATGATGGCTCTTGGTCAAAGACATTGAATGAAGTGAGTACACGTTACTTTATGAGCAAGAACGGTGACAACATTCGTTTGCGTACACGTGTGATGCACCCAATGGATACAGGCTTAGTTGCTGGTGTGCCAGCCTTTCACTTAGAAGACTTGGTTTTGTTAGATGGCCAAGATAAAACTTGGATGCGGCTACAAACATTTGAGCCGGTCTCAGAAAACCCTTTGTTCTCATTTGATCTACCAAGTAATGCACCTGTTGAACGTTTACGTTTAGTCGGTAGAGATAACAACGGTAATAAGTTGAACTCAGCAGTTCGGTAATTAAATAATTACAAATTTGATCCTGAGTTTCACGGCTTTTTACAAATAAAGATATTGATTGGTTGGTTATGCAACGTAACAAGACATCTAGAAAAATAATTAAAACTGCAGTCGCAGTTTTTTCTTCATTCGTTTTTACACAGTTATCTTTTGCCACTAACCTAGATTACAAATTAGAAGCAAAACAAATAGCAAAAGATACCTATGTGTTTGAAGGTGCTAATGATGACTTTTCTAAATCCAATGGCTGCAACATCATTAATACTGGTTTCATTGTCACCAATGATGGTGTTGTGGTTATTAATACAGGTGTATCAAAGTTATATGGTGAGCAACAGCGCCAAGCGATTGCAAAAGTAACCAATCAAAAAACTAAATTAGTTCTAAACCTCAACTTGCACCCAGATTATTTCTTGGGTAACCAAGCTTATGCTGATGTACCTATTGCTGCATTGCCTGCGTCTATTCAGGGTATGAAAGAAGAGGGTGCTTCGTACACAGATAACTTGTATCGCATTTGTGGTGATTGGATGACTGCAACTGAGTCTAAACCTGCTACACAGGTTATTCAGCCAGGGCTTATGAATGTCTCCGATGCAAATCATCAGTTGGAGCTGATTCAATTCAATGGTCATACGGCTGCAGATCTTGTTTTGTGGGATAAAACAACTGGGGTTGTATTTATTGGCGGTCTTGTCTTTGCTGATCGTGTGCCTACTACACCGCACGCAAATATTTCAGAATGGTTAAAGAGTTTAGAGACTGTCTCAAAATGGAACACATCTAAGCAAATCAAGGCTCTAGTGCCTAGTCATGGTCCTGTAAATAAGGGGTTAGAGGGTATACAGCAAACGGTTGATTACCTAACTTGGCTTGATCAAAGTTTCAAAAATGCTGCGCTGCAAGGAATGGACATTAGCGAGGTATTACGCCTGCCAATCCCTTATAAATTCAGGGGTTTCGC
>JACCDQ011535167.1_pt1 | contig 12568 bp, 13 predicted proteins | sample 7446031 | NCBI WGS metagenome assembly JACCDQ01 (sample SAMN15323442, study PRJNA562643) | freshwater metagenome | isolation source: river surface water | place: USA:Blue River Watershed | collected 2017-08-17
CGAACCCCATCAAACCCAACAGGAAATGAACAGTGAAGATCGCGATGATCCATTGGCGCATGGTGATGGATTATAGGCTTGCACACCCCCGCGACCGCCGGGCTTGATCCCTTTGGACTCACCGCCTGTCACAGGCTCGGCCTAGAATCCCCGGGCATGTGGACCCGTAGAACTCTTTTTGGCGCCGCCGCAGCCCTGGTGGGCGCTCCTGCTTTGGCCCAATCGCGCCGCATCGGGCGGCTGGTGATCGTGGGCGGTGCAGAAGACCGCCTGCACGACAAATACATTTTGCGGCGCTTCGTGGAACTGTGCGGCGGCCACACCGCCAGACTGCGGGTGCTGAGTGCGGCCAGCGGCGACCCGGCCGCCGCTTGGGCCACGTACCAAAAGGCGTTTGATGAGATCGGCGTCTCCGAGTGCCAGCCGATTCCCGTGCCGGACCGCGATGCGGCGAACAGTGCCGCCGTCTCCGACCTGATCCTGGAAGCCGATGGCATCTTCATCTCGGGCGGCGATCAGCGCCGCTTCATGGAACTGATCTGGGAAACCGAGGCGTTCAAGGCACTGCACGTGGCGTTTCACCTGCGGGGTTGCTGCCTGGGCGGCACCAGCGCTGGTGCTGCGGTGATGTCGCGTCACATGCTGGCGTCGGGCGAAGCCACCCGCCTGCCCGAAAAAGACGTGGCGGACCTCGACATCGGCCTGGGTTTCCTGGCCCACGGCATCGTGGATCAGCACTTTTCCGAAAGAGGTCGGTTGGGGCGTTTGCTGTCGGTGCTGGCCCAACGCCCCCAGATGCTGGGCGTCGGGATCGACGAGGACACGGCCCTGGTGATCGAGCGCGACACAGCGATCGAAGTGATCGGCAGCGGCGCGGTGACCCTGGTGGACGGCCGGGGCATGAGCACCAACGTCAATCTGATCGAATCACGCCAACGGCTCGAAATGCTGGGCGTCCGGCTGCACTTGCTGCCCTCGGGCCACCGCTACAGTGCCAACGGAATGGTGCAGCGCGCCAAAGGCATGTCCACCGCACTGTCCGAAGCCATACAACTGCTCACCACGCCGGGACCCATCCGGGGCTGACCGCCGGGCTCTCAGCCTAGCAGCGGGCGCTTTTGCCGGCTGCCCCCACACGCGCGTCGGATGACGCCATGGCAACTGACCATCGCAATGCCAGCGATGACCAACAGGCTGCCCACCACAAAGTGCGGCTCCAGCGACTCTTGAAGCAGCCAGGCTCCCAGCACCACACCGAACAGCGGGGTCAGGAATGCAAACACCCCCAACTGCGAAGCCAGGTAGCGGCGCAACAGCCAGCACCACGCCAGGAAACTGGCCAGGGACACCACGATGCTTTGAAACGACAGGTGGGCCAGCAAGGTCCACGACGGTGTGATCGCCCACTGCCCCATGAACGCCGAGGCGGGCAGCAACAAAACCACCGCGCCCATCAATTGATAAAGCAGCATTTCGGTGGCCGGCGCGCTCGACACGCTGGAGCACCGGATGGTGACGGTGGTCGCGCCCCACGCCATGCCGGCGGCCAGCGCCAGCGCATCGCCCCACAATGCCTGTTGCGTACTGGCCTGGTCAGCGTTCTGCAAGCCGCTCAAAAACGCCCAGGCGACGCCACCAAACGCCAACGCAATGCCCAACCACTGAACCACATTGAGCCGCTCTGCCTTCAGGCGCAGGTGCAGACCCAGGGCGGCAAAAATGGGCGCGGTGTACAAAAACACAATCACATGCGACGCGTTGGTCCAGCGCAAAGCCTCGGCCGCGAGCAGGTATTCCAGCCCGAACAAAGCACCCACGATGATGCCCGGCCGACGCCGGGCGGGTGACAACCGCTCGCCTCGCCGCCACATCAGCCCCGCCACCAACACCGCCGCCACCAGCGAGCGCACGCCCACCATCAGCATGGGACTCGCTTCGCTGGCCACCGCTTTGAGCGAGATTTGCTGCAACGCCCATATCAGGCACAGCACCGCCATCAAGCCCATGGCCTGCGCATCAACCGGCCCGGGGCTGGCGGCGGACGGGGAACGAAGGCCCACCCCAGCCGGGCCCTGCAAAGACGTGGTGTTTGTAGTCATGACCGCCAGTGTGCCGTCCCATCAAATTTTCGAAAAGCGGATAATTCAGAACGCATCCATCAGAAAATCGAAACCATGCAAGACTTACAGATCGACTGGCTCCAGTGCTTCGTGGCGGCGGTGGACACCGGCACGCTGTCCGGTGCGGCGGTGGACATCCACCGGTCCCAATCGGCGGTCAGCATGAAAATCAAAAAGTTGGAGGCTGCGCTGGGCTGCCCTGTGCTGCACCGGGGGCCACGCCTGCTGGAGCTGACGCCCCAAGGGCGAACGCTGCTGGGTTACGCCCGGCGCATGCTCGACCTCCACGCCGAGGCCCAAGCCGCTTTGAAAGGCGATGCGGTGCAAGGGCGGGTGCGGCTGGGCGTGCCAGACGACTACGCCAGCAAATACCTCACCCCCGTGCTCAAGCGCTACGCGCCGCGCCACGGCGGTGTGGAAATTCATCTGGATTGTGAGCAGTCCACCTCGCTCATCCCGCGCGTGGCCAAGGGCGAGCTCGACCTGGCGCTGATTTCGCGCGACCATGCGCGGCGCGGCAAGCTGATGTTTCACGAACCGATGGCGTGGGTCGGCTCGCCACAGTTCAACGTCTGGGAGCGCGACCCGCTGCCCATCGCGGTCTACGAAGAAGCCAGCCTGGGCCGGCGCAGCGCCATCAATGCACTGGCGCTGCAGGGGCGCCCTTACAAGGTCGTGTACAACAGCTCCAACCTGGCGGGCCAGATTGCGGCGGTTGAAAGTGGCCTGGCGATTGCGGCACTGACCCAATGCAGCGCGCCCCCGCATTTGCAGGTGCTGGGCCTGGAGCATGGGCTGGGTCCGCTGGAGCCGATGCAAGTGGCGGTGTACCGCAGCGCCGCCTCCCAAGGCTCCAAAGCGGTGGACAGCCTGCACCACATGCTGGTGCAAACGCTGCGGCAACCCGCCCTCTGAGGACCCTTTCAGCAACGCGGGCGGGCGTTGACAGGCTGGAGCACAATCGGATACCATAGTGAACATACATTCACTTCACGTGGTATTTCTGTTCGATGTCCGACGAAAAGCACCTCAATGCCCTGCGGGTCTACTGGAAGGAACACAAGGCGTTCCCGTCCATGGCCAAGCTCGCCGAAGTGCTGGGGCTCGCCTCTTCGGGCGGCGTGTTCAAGGTCGTCGGCCGCTTGGTGGATGCAGGTTTTCTGGAACGGGTGGATGGGCGAATCGCCCCCACGCGGGATTTTTTTGCGCTGCCGGTGCTGGGGCGGGTCCGGGCGGGTCTGCCGCAGATGGAGGACCAATCCGCCGGGCTTGAAGCCCTGGGGGTGGAAGACTACCTGATCCGCCACCCCGAACGCACGGTGCTGTGCCGGGTGCGCGGCGACTCCATGAAAGACGCGGGCATGCTGGACGGCGACATGGTCGTCGTTGAACGCAACCGCCCCACCAAGGCCGGCGACATCGTGGTCGCCCTGGTGGACAACGAGGTGACGGTGAAGTATCTCTACCCGCTGAAAAGCTCGGGCGGCTGGGTGCTCAAGCCCGCCAACCCCGACTACCCCGAGATCATTGCGCACCAGTCCCTCGAAGTGCTGGGCGTGGTGGTTGGCGTGTTTCGCCGCCACGACTGAGTCCCTCGTCCATAACAACACCACCGTTGGAGAACCCCATGAGCTTGAAAGCCTTGATCCGCAGAATCACCGGCAAAGGCGGCGCCCTGAACCGCGCCACCACTGTGCGCGATGTGTGTCGCCTCAACTCCATTGCGATCGCAGCACGGGTTTCGGTCTACGAGCTGGATTGAACGGTCGCCCGGGCTGAATGACTCAACGGCGCCGAAAGGTCCAAGGTGGCTCCGGGGTATCGCAAGCCCACAGCCCAACGCGCCTGGTGCGGGCATGCAACTCCGCCTGGGCGTAAGCGGCCCTGGCTGCCGGGCTTTGCTCCCGGGCGTAGGTTTGGTAATGCCAGGCATGGCCTGCAGCCACCAACTGCAACCCCACCTCACCGGCACCACGGTGCACCCTGGCCACAGCTCGACCATAGCGGTCGATTTTGCGGGGCTCAATCACCACCTCGCGGGCACCCACCCACTTGGACAGCGCATCGCGAGCGGCAGGCCCGCCGCACTGCCGCATTTCGGGGGCATCCACACCCTCCAGCCGAATTTTCACGTTGCGACCAGCGGCGTCCTCTACCCGCAAGGTGTCACCATCCGTCACGGCCAGCACACGCCCCACCCACCAATCGGCTTTGGGGACACTCGCCGCCCAGCAAGCGGCAACGGCCAGCCCCGCCACCCCGGCCAGCAACAGCCGAAACAGGCTCATCGTTGAACGTCTCACAACTGAGGCCGGAGTTCCCGGGCGGCATCTTGCAGCAGCGGCAGCAACTCCCGCTGGATGGCGCCTGATTGCAGTCGCTGCGGTGACACCACCGCGTTGAGCGCCGCCACCGTCACGCCGCTCATGTTTCGCAGCGGCACCGCCACCGCGTGCACACCCAGTTCGTGCTCCTCGCTGGCAATGCAGTGGTCAGACTGTCGCACCTGGGTCAGCAACTCCCGCAGCGCACGGGGTTCGGTGGTGGTGTAAGGCGTCAACCGCGGCAGATCGCGGTCCTTCAGCCATGCAGCCAACTCGGTTCGGGGCAAAGCGGCCAGGAGCACCCGCCCGGTGGAGGTGGCGTGGGCCGGCAAACGCGCCCCCAAGTGCAGACCATGGGCCAACAAACGGGTGGCTCGCAAAGCGGAGCCACCCGGAGCCCCCAGCGAAGAAGCACTCCACTCCTCTCCACCCAGCGCCGCCAACGACATGCTGCGCGCCACGATCACCACCGCATCCCCTTCCAGTACCGCGACCGAAAATGCGTCCCGGGCTTGAGCCGCCAGACGGTTGAGCACCGGCTGCACCGCGCGCGGCAAGCGGGCACTGGCCAAATAACTGCCCGAAAAGCGCAGCACTTTGGGCGACAGCCAGTAATAACTGCCATCCGTTTCCAGGTAGCCAAGGTGGGCCAGCGTCAGTAAATGCCGCCGGGCCGCCGCGCGCGTAATGCCTGCACGCTGCGCCGCCAGCGTCGCGTTCAGGCGCTGGCGCTCGGTGTCAAAACTCTCCAGCACGGCCATACCCTTGGCCATGCCCTCGATGAAATCGGCTTTCTCGATCGCCATTGCCTTGCTCTTTCCCTTGAGGCCGACCCAATCATTGCGCGGTCATCGCGCAGCGGTTTTGATCATCGCACAAATCTGCGACATCCCCACTCCCCTTTTTAAGGCGGCCCACCTAGCATTCACCCTGTCAAAACCCACTCACCCAGGAGATACCGAATGCGTACCCAAGTCGCCATCGTTGGTGCCGGCCCTTCCGGCTTGTTGCTCGGCCAGTTGCTGGCCAAAGCCGGCATTGACGCCGTCATCCTCGAACGCCAGACGCCCGACTACGTGCTGGGTCGCATCCGCGCGGGCATTCTGGAGCAGGTGTGCATTGACCTGATGGACGAAGCCGGTGTCGGCCAGCGCATGCACAAGGAAGGCTTGGTGCACGGCGGTTTCGACATGCTCTACGGCGGACAACGCCACCGGGTGGATCTGAACAAATGGACTGGCGGCAAGAACGTGATGGTCTATGGCCAGACCGAACTCACCCGCGACCTAATGGATGCGCGCAATGCCGCAGGCCTGACCACGGTGTACGAGGCCACGAACGTGCAGGTGCACGACTTTGACACCCCAAACCCCCGTGTCACGTACCAGAAGGATGGCCAATCGCACGAGATCCAATGCGACTTCATCGCTGGCTGCGACGGCTTCCATGGCGTGTGCCGCGCGAGCGCACCCCGCAACGCGATCAAGGAATTCGAAAAGGTCTACCCCTTCGGTTGGCTGGGCCTGCTGTCCGACACACCGCCGGTGCACGACGAACTGATTTACGTGAACCACTCTCGCGGGTTCAGTCTGTGTTCGCAACGCAGCCACACCCGCAGCCGCTACTACTTGCAGGTGCCGCTGACCGACAAGATCGACCAGTGGACCGACGAGGCCTTCTGGCAAGAGCTGCGCTTGCGCCTGGACGAGGAAGCCAACGACAAGCTGGTGACCGGCCCTTCGATTGAAAAGAGCATTGCGCCGCTGCGCAGCTTCGTGACGGAGCCGCTACGCTTTGGGCGCATGTTCCTGGCAGGCGACGCCGGGCACATCGTGCCGCCCACAGGCGCCAAGGGGCTGAACCTCGCCGCCACCGACGTGAAATACCTGTTTAATGGCTTGCGAGAGTTCTACCAGGAGAAGTCCGAAGCCGGGATCAACCGTTACTCCGAACTGGCACTCGCACGCATCTGGCGCGCCGAGCGGTTCAGCTGGTGGTTCACCCAGTTGATGCACCAGTTCCCTGAAGACAGCGGCATCACCCACAAATTCCAGCTGGCCGAACTGGACTACCTGATGAACTCCGAGGCGGGCCTGCGCACGATCGCGGAGAACTACGTCGGCCTGCCGCTGGATTTCGGCCAGAAAGGGCTGTTGAAGTCCTGATCGAATCTGACGGGCACGAGCCTGCAGCAAACACTCAACCCGGCCATTGCGCCGGGTTTTTTGTGCCTGCATGGTGCAGGCCCACGACCCAGAAAGCAAAAAGCCCGGCGAACCGGGCTAAGTGCTTGATTTATTTGGGGTGGCTGATGGGACTCGAACCCACGACAACAGGAATCACAATCCTGGACTCTACCAACTGAGCTACAGCCACCGTAGCCTTAAATTATACCGCGCTCAAGCGCCATTTTTCAGATCAGCTCGCCGTTGAGGTGCTTTTTTCCAGAATCTGCACCTTGTACTTGGCCCGCAACGCCTTCAGGTAAGCCTGCGACTCGGCCTGAGACCACAACTGCAACAGCTGTTCACGCTCTTGACGACCGCGCGCTTCGTCCACCGTTTCGCGCGGCAACACACGGTTGACCTTGACGACGGCATACCCTTCCTGACCCAAGTCGGCACCGGCCCAGGCCACGGCATCGCTGCCCGCTGGCGCGCTCATGGCGGCCGTGACCACAGCCACCGGCAAACCACGCGCATCGGTGCGCGACACCGTCACAGGAGCGCGCAAAGCCGCCGTGCCAGGCGCAGCCTTCCAGGCCGACAGTTTGGACAAACCTTCTTCGCGGGCCATGGCCACGGCCCGCTCTGCCACCAAACGCTCACGCACTTGGGCCGCCACCGCGTCCAATGTCTGGACCTTCGCCGGGCGATGCTCCAGCACCCGCACCGACACCAACTGGTTGGCGCCGATCTCCAACGCCTCGCTGTTGCGCTTCTGGCTCAGCGCGTCGGGAGAAAACACGGCCGCCAGCACCTTGGGTTGGCTCAGCACGGCGTTGCCTGCCAATCCCAATCGCTGCACCGCTTGAGCGCGCTGAATGGTCAAACCCAGTTTTTCCGCCGCCGGCGTCAACGAGTCCGATTGCTCGTACACCAGGTTGGTGAATTCTTCTGCCACCTCCGCGAACTGGCGCTGCGCTTGCTGACGCAGCAGCTCTGCTTCCAACTTGGGGCGCACCGCGGCAAAGGGTTCGGGCGCCGGTCGACGCACATCGGTCACCTGGATGATGTGAAAGCCAAATTCGGTCTCCACCACGTCAGACACCTTGCCGGGTTCAAGGGCAAAGGCCGCTTCCTCAAAAGGTTTCACCATCGCACCACGGGCAAAAAAGTCCAGATCCCCGCCTTGCGCGGCAGAACCCGGGTCTTGCGAACGGGTGCGTGCCAACTCAGGGAAACGACCCGGCGCTTGGCGCAGCTCGGCCAACAAGGCTTCGGCCTGCGCCTTGACTTTGGCTTTGTCTTCCGCGCTGGCGCCGGCCGCCACGGTCAACAAAATGTGGCGGGCACGGCGCTGCTCCTGCTGTGACAGCACGGCGTTGTTTTGCTCGTAATAGGCCCGCACATCGGCCTCGTTGAGGCGAATGCGGCGCGCCACAGCGTCCAGGTCCAGCGTCAGGTATTCCACATCCACCTGTTCGGTGGTCTGGAACGACTGAGTGTTCTGTTCGTAGAACTGGCGAACCTCTTCGTCGGACACCCGCACTGCGGCGCGGAAGTCGGACGGACTGAACAGGGTCCATTGCACCTCGCGGCGCTCGAAAAACGGCTGCAATGCGGCATGGGCCACCGGTGTGGTCAGGAAACTCGACGCCGCCACCCCTTGCGCCACCTGGCGGCGAGCCAGATCGGCCCGCACCGAAGCCTCAAACGTTTCCGGGGTCATGCCCTGGGCCCGCAGCAGTTCCTGGTAGCGCGCCACATCCAGCGTGCCGTCGGGCTTGCGCAGCGCGGCAATGTTAGGGTCTTGGGTCAACTCACGCGCCAAGCGTTGATCGGTGGCCAAAAAGAGGCCGTCCTGCGCGGCCAGCGACAGCACCCGATCGTTGACCATGCGCTCCAGTGTCGCCAGACGCGTGGTCTCGTTGTCGAGCAGCGAGCGATCCATGCCCGGCATGCTGGCCACCAGGCGATCAACCTCGCTGCGGTGCGCAGCATCCCACTCCGGCCGGGTGATGTCCACCTTGCCCACCTTGGCCACGATGTCACGGCTTTCCCGAAAGCTGCTGTAGCCCTCGATGCCGAACAACACGAAGGAGGGAATGATCAACAGCATCAACAGTCCCATCAGGAACTTCATGTTGTTGCGAAAAAAGTCAAACATGTGTGGGCTGCCTGAAACGAAAAAGGCGAACCCGGGTTCGCCTTTTGAAATCTAGGGTTGTCTTCGGGGTGGTGGGTGCTAACGGGATCGAACCGCTGACATTCGCCTTGTAAGGGCGACGCTCTACCAGCTGAGCTAAGCACCCCCGTGTTCAACAAACCTTTAGATGATAGCGTCTTTCAAGCCCTTGCCAGGCCGGAATTTCGGGATTTTAGCGGCTTCGATGCGAACCTCCTCACCCGTTTTGGGATTGCGGCCGATGCGGGCCGCCCGTTCGGTGACCGCAAAAGAGCCAAAACCCACCAACGAAACGCTGTCCCCGGCCTTCAAGGTCTCGGTGATCGCACCCAGCGTCGCTTCCAGAGCGCGCGCCGCAGAGGCCTTGGAAATGTCGGCGCTGGTGGCAATGTGGTCGATCAACTCCGCTTTGTTCATTGTGTGTTGCTTTCGAAATGTGGTCGCTTTTCTTGCAGAGGGCGGATTCTAGTCGCTTCAACTTTCACCCGCCTGCACCCAGGCGACAGCGCCCCTCAAGCCCGCGCCAGCACCTCCGCCACCGCGCGGCCCAGGTCTTCGGTGCGCGCACGGCCACCGATGTCTGGCGTCCGGGGGCCGCCATGGGCAGGGTCCAGCACCGTTTCGATCGCTTGCAACACCGCGTCGTGCGCCGCTTTGTGGCCCAAAAATTCCAGCATCATGGCGCCGCACCAGATTTGCCCGATCGGGTTGGCGATGCCCTGCCCTGCAATGTCCGGCGCAGAACCGTGCACGGGCTCGAACAACGAAGGCATTTGCCGCGTTGGATTGAGGTTGGCACTCGGCGCAATGCCAATGGTGCCGGTGCATGCAGGCCCCAGGTCGCTCAGAATGTCTCCAAACAGGTTGCTGGCCACCACCACGTCGAAAAAGTCGGGCCGCTGCACAAAGTGCGCGGTCAAGATGTCGATGTGGAATTTGTCCACAGTCACGCCCGGGTAGGCTTGGGCCATCTCCGCCACGCGCTCGTCCCAGTACGGCATGGTGATCGCGATTCCATTGCTTTTGGTGGCGCTGGTCAGGTGCTTTTTGGACCGGCTCTGCGCCAGCTCGAACGCGTACTTCAACACCCGATCCACGCCCACGCGCGACATCACCGTTTCCTGCACCACGATTTCGCGTTCGGTGCCCGGGTACATGCGCCCACCGATGCTGGAGTATTCGCCCTCGGTGTTCTCGCGCACGATGTACATGTCGATCTCGCCGGGCTGGCGGGTCGAGCCGTCGCGCCGCACCACCGGCGCCACAATGCCCGGCATGAGCCGCGCCGGGCGCAGGTTGACGTACTGGTCAAATTCGCGCCGAAACAGGAGCAGTGAACCCCAGAGCGACACGTGGTCAGGGATCTTCTCGGGCCAGCCCACCGCACCGAAATAGATGGCGTCGTGCCCACCAATTTGCGCTTTCCAGTTGTCGGGCAGCATCTGGCCGTGCTTCTCGAAGTAAGCCCAGCTCGAAAAGTCAAAGTGGTCGAACTGCAGATCGATGCCAAAGCGGCTCGCCGCCACCTCCATGACCCGCAACCCTTCGGGCATGACTTCCTGACCGATGCCGTCACCAGCGATGACTGCGATGCGTTTGCGACTCATGTGGGGCTCCTCTAGTGTGGGGAAAGTGCGTTCAGACAAGGTGAGCTTAACGAAATAATCGGAAATAATTTATCCATTCATTATTTCCAAATTAGAAACAAATGGACCGATCCGATCTCGAGCTGGTGCAAGCCATTCGACAACACGGCAGCCTGGCAGCGGCTGCGCGGGCGCTCAGGTTGGCACCTTCGGTCGTCACCAAGCGGCTGGCGGCGCTGGAAGCTGCGCTCGGCACACGCTTGTTTCAACGCACCACACGTCACGTCGGCCCCACGCCCGAAGGCGAAACGCTGTGCGCACGCGCCGCCACCCTGCTTCAAGGCTTCAAAGAGGCCGAGGACGAATTGCGTGAACGCCAGGCTGAACCGGCGGGCTTGATCCGCCTGGCAGCGACGTTCGGTTTTGGCCGGCGCTGGGTAGGGCCCGCGGTGGCTGCATTTCAGCAGCGCTACCCAAAAGTGCAAGTCGAATTACAACTCACCGAGACCTTGCCGGATATGGCGCAAGCGGGGTTGGACGGTGCCGTCTGGCTCTGGAACGCCCCAGAGCACCGCGGTGCGGAATGGGTATCGCGGCGACTCGCCCGCAACCAGCGCGTGTTGGTGGCCGCCCCGGGCTACCTGGCGCAGCACGGTGCGCCCTCCTCGCCCGAGGATTTATCGCGTCACACTTGCCTCATCGTACGCGAAAACGGCAGCGACCCGGACCAGCGGTTCGACCGTTGGCTGCTGAAAACACCCCGTGGCCAACGCGTTCGGGTGTCCGTGCAAGGGCCTTTGTCCAGCAACTCCGGCGAGATGGTGCGCGACTGGTGCCTGGCCGGGCAAGGCATCATGCTGCGCAGCCTGTGGGATGTCGCCCCCTTGCTCGCCACCGGTGCGCTGCTGCCGGTGCTGCCCGGGCACACCATGCCCGACGCCGATGTCCACTGGCTGGCGCCCTTTCGACCCCAGGTGCCACGCCGCATCCGCTGGCTGGTGGACCACCTGCACCAGACCTTCAGCGAAGAGCCTTGGCGCTGCCCGCCGGTCAACGTGGCGGTGCCGGCGCTCGCACCACCAAACTCACCCCCAGGGCCGTGAGTGCGGTCCCCGCGATGGTGACGGCGTTGATGGGTTCGCTGAACAGGAACCACGCGATGATGGCCGTGCAGGGCGGCACCAAATACATCAGGCTGGTGACGGAGGCGGCGGCACCCCGTTGAATCAACAGGTAGAGCAAGGAACTACCCCCCAGCGTCAGCCCAAGCACCGACCACGCGATGGCGCCCACCAGTTCTGCGTTCCACGCCATGCTTTCGGTTTCCAGCAACGCGAGCGGCAACGTCACCAGCATGGCGGCCAGCAGTTGCACCGTGTTGGCGCTGCGCACGTCGCACGGCTGCACAAAACGCTTTTGGTACAACGTGCCGATGGTGATGCTGAACAGCGCCACCACCGCGAACGACAGGTTCAACCAAGTGGCCGTGTCACCCGGCCCGCCCGCGCCAAACTTGCGAGACACCACCAGCACCAATCCGGTGAAACCCAAGGTCAAACCCATCCACTGGCGGCGGGTCACATGCCCCCCAGTGGACGACAACCAGATCGCCGTCAGCACCGGTTGCAAGCCCACCACCAAAGCCGACAAACCCGACCCCATGCCCGCCTTCACCGCAGCCCACACGCCGCCCAGGTAACCCGCGTGCATCAGCACGCCCACCACCCCCAGGTGCAGCCATTGTTGGCGGCTCTTGGGCCAGGCCACTTTGGCAATCAGAATCCAGGGCAAAAAGCACAAGATGGACAGCGCGTACCGCCACACCAGAAAGGACATGGGCGGCGCATGCGGCATGCCATAGCGGGCGACGATGAAACCAGTGCTCCAGATGAGCACAAACACGCCAGGCATGGCGCGCAGCCAGGCGTTGTCGTTGGCAGAACCGACCATGGGAAGGGAGAACTTTCTCAGCGCGCCTTGGCTCGAATCTCGGGCGAGGCCTTTTGCAGGTAATAGACCATGGACCAGACGGTGAGGACCGCTGCGATCCAGATCAACACGGTACCCCACTGGCGCGTGTCAATCAGGCCCAGCAGGCGACCGTCGTAAAGCAGGAAGGGGATGGCCACCATCTGGGTGGTGGTTTTGAGCTTGCCCAGCATGTGGACCGCGACGCTTTTGTTGGCACCGA
>JACCDQ010212684.1_pt1 | contig 12567 bp, 8 predicted proteins | sample 7446031 | NCBI WGS metagenome assembly JACCDQ01 (sample SAMN15323442, study PRJNA562643) | freshwater metagenome | isolation source: river surface water | place: USA:Blue River Watershed | collected 2017-08-17
CCAATGATGGCGTAAGCGCGCGGCCCCAAGCCCGTGCCTAAAAACACGTCTTGCACGTCGCGCCGACGCACAGGCTGGTTGTTGATGTAGTAGCTGGATCCACCATCGCGTGTGAGTACGCGCTTGACCGCAATTTCGGGGAATTGGCTCCACTGGCCGCCCGCACGGTGGTCGGCGTTGTCAAACACCAATTCCACGCTGGAGCGACTGGCCGCTTTACGGGTGGTCGTACCGTTAAAAATGACATCTTGCATGGACTCGCCACGCAATTCGCTGGCCTTGCTTTCGCCCAACACCCAGCGCACGGCGTCCATGATGTTGGATTTGCCGCAACCATTGGGCCCAACCACCCCCACCAGCTGCCCCGGCAAACTGAAGGTGGTGGGTTCGGCAAACGACTTGAAGCCAGAGAGCTTGATGGTGTGAAGGCGCACGGGAAAGGCTATGCCACGGACAATAAGGGTTAACGCGATAGTTTAAGCGCCCTGTCAGACACGCTAACATCACCCCATGAATCCGTTGTTATCCCGACTGCAACCTTACCCCTTTGAACGCCTGCGTCAACTGTTTGCCTCAGTCACGCCCAGCCCCGGTTTTCGGCCCATCAGCCTGGGCATCGGAGAGCCGCGCCACCCCACGCCTGCCTTTCTCAAGGACTCGCTGTGTTCGGCCATACAAGCAGCGGATGGCGGACTGGCCACCTACCCGGCCACGGGCGGCACACCGGAGCTGAAAGCCGCTTGCGCCACCTGGATGAAGCGGCGTTATGGCTTGCAATTGAACCCCGCCACCCAGATTTTGCCCGTGCTCGGCTCGCGCGAGGCTTTGTTTTCCCTGGCCCAGGTGGTGGTGAACCCGCGCCAATTCACTGGCGGGGCGGAGCCGGTGGTGGTGTGCCCCAACCCGTTCTACCAAATCTACGAGGGTGCGGCGTATTTGTCGGGGGCCCAGCCCTGGTTTGCTCCCAGCGACCCCAGCCGCAATTTCGCGGTCGATTGGGGCAGCGTGCCCGCCGAGGTATGGCAACGCACTCAGCTGCTGTTCACCTGTTCGCCGGGCAATCCGACCGGCGCCGTGATGCCACTTGAAGAATGGCAAATGCTGTTTGAATTGAGCGATCGCTACGGTTTCGTGATTGCTTCTGACGAGTGTTACAGCGAAATTTATTTTCGCGACGAGCCACCACTGGGCGGACTGGAGGCTGCCGCGCAATTGGGGCGCACCGATTTCAAAAACCTGATCGCATTGACCAGCTTGTCCAAGCGCAGCAACGTTCCCGGCCTGCGCAGCGGTTTTGTGGCCGGCGATACACATTTGCTCAAAGATTTTTTGCTCTACCGCACCTACCATGGCAGCGCCATGAGCACGGTGGTGCAAACCGCCAGCGCCGCCGCCTGGCTGGACGAACAGCACGTGATCGACAACCGCGCCCAGTACCGCGCCAAGTTCGCCGAGGTAACCCCTTTGCTGGCCCAGGTCATGAACGTGGCATTGCCCGACGCCGGTTTTTACCTGTGGGCAGAAGTCCCGAGCCGTTTTGGCGGCCTCACAGGGGGCACCGACGTCGACTTCGCGCGCGAGCTGCTCGCCCAATACAATGTCACCGTTCTGCCGGGCAGCTATCTGGCGCGTGAAGCCAACGGCCACAACCCCGGCGCGCAACGGGTGCGCATGGCCCTGGTGGCCGAAACGGCCGAATGTGTCGAAGCCGCCCAGCGCATTGTTCAATTCATCCAGTCAACCCACTGAGACACCATGACCCAACAACTGCAACAAATCATCGAAAACGCCTGGGAAAACCGTGCCCAGTTGTCCCCTGCCACGGCGCCGCAAGAGGTGCAGGACGCGGTAGAGAACGTGATCAGCCAGCTCAACGTCGGCAAACTCCGCGTGGCCACACGCGAGGGCGTGGGCCAGTGGACTGTGCACCAGTGGCTCAAAAAAGCCGTGCTGTTGAGCTTCCGGCTGAAAGACAACGAAGTGATTCGCGCCGGTGACTTGGGCTTTTATGACAAGGTGCAAACCAAATTCGCGCACCTGAGCCCCCAGGAAATGGCGGCCACTGGCGTGCGCGTGGTCCCCCCCGCTGTGGCCCGCCGTGGCAGCTTTGTGGCCAAGGGAGCCATTTTGATGCCTTCGTACGTGAACATTGGCGCCTACGTGGACGAAGGCACCATGGTGGACACCTGGGCCACCGTTGGCTCTTGTGCCCAAATCGGCAAAAACGTGCACCTCAGCGGTGGCGTCGGCATTGGCGGGGTGCTGGAACCGTTGCAGGCCAACCCCACGGTCATTGAAGACAACTGCTTCATCGGCGCGCGTTCGGAGGTGGTTGAAGGCGTCATCGTCGAAGAAAACTCGGTTTTGGGCATGGGCGTGTACCTGGGCCAGAGCACCCCCATTTACGACCGCGCCACGGGCGAAATCAGCTACGGCCGCGTGCCGAGCGGGTCGGTGGTGGTCAGCGGTAACTTGCCCAAAGCGGGCGGTGCCTACAGCATGTATGCGGCCATCATCGTCAAGCGGGTGGATGCGCAGACCCGTTCCAAGACCAGCATCAACGATTTGTTGCGCGACTGAACATTCACACCGGGAGGGCTGGACATGGGCATGATGGAAAAGATCCTGCGTCTGATGGGCGAAAAAAAAGCCTCGGATGTGTACCTGTCGGCCAACTCCCCGGTGATGATCAAAATCGGGGGCGTTTGCGTCCCCGTCAACAACCAGGCGCTGCCGTTTGACGGTCCCTACACGCTGATGAGTGAAATCATCAGCGAGCAGCAGCTGGCCGAGTTCAATCGCACCAACGAGCTGAACATTGCGGTGCCATTGGCTGGTGTGGGGCGTTTTCGTATCAGCGCCATGCGTCAGCGTGGCAGCTGTGCGGTGGTGATCCGTTTCATCAACGTTGAAATCCCCAGCATTGAATCGCTGAAAATTCCGCCGGTGCTGGCCAACCTGATCATGGCCAAACGGGGCCTGATGTTGATGGTGGGAGCCACCGGCTCGGGCAAAAGCACCACCCTCGCCGCGCTGCTGGACCACCGCAACACGAACAGCTCGGGGCACATACTTACCATCGAAGACCCGGTGGAATACCTGTTCAAAAACAAGAAATCCATCGTCAACCAACGTGAAGTGGGTTCAGACACCGAATCGCTTTACATCGCACTCAAAAACGCACTGCGCCAGGCCCCCGACGTGATTCTGATCGGTGAAATCCGCGACCGCGACACCATGTCGCAAGCGATCTCCTACAGCCAGTCGGGGCACTTGGTGCTGGCCACCATGCACGCCAACAACAGCTACCAGGCGCTCAACCGGGTGCTCAACTTCTACCCCGTGGAAGTGCGCGCCTCCATGCTGAACGACTTGGCATCGGCCCTCAACGTGATTGTGTCGCAACGTTTGCTGCGCACCGTTGCAGGCGGTCGAGTGCCTGCGGTGGAAGTGATGGTCAACACCCGGTTGATCAGTGAGCTGATAGAAAAAGGTGATTTTTTTGGTGTCCGCGAAGCGCTGGAAAAATCCATGGCGGAAGAGTCCCAAACCTTCGAAGCCGACATTGCGCGCTTGATCACCAGCGGGCAGGTGGAGCGCAAAGAGGGTTTGTCTTATGCAGATTCGCCCACCAACCTGATGTGGCGCCTGCAAAACGAAGCAGCGGCACAGCAAAGCGCCGCCCAGGCAAGCACAACCGCCGAGCCCGAACCCGAAGGGCCTTCGTTCACCAATTTCACACTCGACGTAAAGCACTGACGCTTTGCGCTGTTCACGGAGTTTTTGCCATGAGCGCAACCCTGCGCCTGACCGAGGCGTTGCTTGCCTGCCCTTCTGTCACACCTGACGATGGCGGTTGCCAAGCCCTGCTGGCCGAACGATTGAACGCTCTGGCCTTTGCGTGCGAGACGATTGAAAGCGGCCCGGCCGATTTCCGCGTCACCAACCTGTGGGCCAAACGAACCAGCCCACAACCCGACGCCCCCACCCTGGTATTTGCAGGGCACACAGATGTGGTGCCAACCGGTCCGTTGGACGCGTGGACCCATCCCCCATTCAACCCCACCCACCACGCGGGCCGTTTGTACGGACGCGGGGCCAGCGACATGAAAACCTCCCTGGCTGCCATGGTGGTGGCCTGTGAGGAGTTCTTGGCCAAGCACCCTGAAGCCCCGTTGAACATCGCTTTTTTGTTGACCAGCGACGAAGAAGGCCCAGCCAACGACGGAACCGTGGTGGTCTGCCACGAACTGCAGCGGCGCGGCGAACGGCTGGATTACTGCATCGTGGGCGAACCCACCTCGGTAGAACGCACAGGCGACATGATCAAAAATGGCCGCCGCGGCACCATGAGCGGCAAACTCACCGTCAAGGGCATCCAGGGCCACATTGCCTACCCGCATCTGGCGCGCAATCCCATCCACCTGCTGGCCCCGGCGCTCACCGAGTTGGTCGCCACCCGTTGGGACGAAGGCAACGATTTTTTCCCTGCCACCACCTGGCAGGTCAGCAACATTCACGGCGGCACCGGCGCCAGCAATGTCATCCCAGGCGCGGTGGTGGTGGACTTCAACTTCCGTTTCAGCACTGAAAGCACCGCAGCAGACCTGCAGCAACGGGTGGCCAATATTCTGGCGCGCCACGGTCTGCAAACCGGTGACGATTACGACCTCGCCTGGACCGTGGGTGGCCTGCCGTTCCTGACCCGCCCCGGCACTTTGGTGGATGCCGTGCGCAACGCGATCCGCGAAGAAACCGGTATCGACACCGAGCTGTCCACCACCGGTGGCACCAGCGACGGGCGTTTCATCGCCCAGGTTTGCCCCCAGGTGATCGAACTCGGCCCACCCAACGCCACCATCCACAAGGTGAATGAATTCGTGGCCGTGGCCGACATAGAGCCGCTGAAAAACATCTACCGGCGGGTGCTGGAACACCTGGCCAACGTGCCCAAACCAGGCGAGGTAGCACTTTGAAACTGCCTGAATTGCTGCAGCACTGCTCACAGCACCTGGAAGCCGCCCACTTGGCTTACGGCCACGGCACCACCAATGCGCACGACGAAGCCGTGTGGTTGACCCTGTGGCAACTGGGCCTGCCGCTTGACAGCGACCTGCAGGCACTGGCCGACCGCCCGATAACGCCCGATGAATACAACGCCGTGCTGGATCTGATAGGTCAACGCATCGCCACCCGCCAACCCGCCGCCTACCTCACGCGCGAGGCCTGGCTGCAAGGTGTGCCCTTCTATGTGGACGAGCGCGTGATCGTCCCGCGCAGCTTCATCGCAGAACTGATTGCCAACGCTGAAGGCGCGGAATCGATCGATCCTTGGCTGGGCACGCACACCCAACGCGTGTTGGACCTGTGCACGGGCAACGGCAGCCTGGCGGTGCTGGCCGCTTTGGCCTGGCCCGAGGTCACGGTTGATGCAGCGGACATCTCGCTCGACGCCCTGGCTGTGGCTCACATCAACGTGGACAAACACAACCTGGCAGACCGCATCCACCTAATCGAGTCCGATGGCTGGGCCAACCTGCCCGGGCGCTACGATTTGATCGTGTGCAACCCGCCCTACGTCAGCCGCGCCGGCATGGACGCCCTGCCCGCCGAATACCGCGCCGAGCCGGTCATTTCGCTGGACGGAGGACTGCAGGGCAGCGACGACGGCATGGACTTCGTGCGCCACCTGCTGATCCATGTGCTGGAACACATGAACGAGCATGCCGTGCTGGTGTTGGAGATTGGCAACGAACGCGAACACTTTGAACACGCCTTCCCCACCCTGCTCGCTTACTGGCCCGAAACCACCTCGGGCGAAGGCCCAGTGCTGTTGCTGACACGCGAAGCACTGCAAGACTGGCAAGCCACCCGTGGTTTGAACCTCGGAGGCCTGTCCGCATGATCACGCTGCGCAATGTGACACTGCGCCGGGGCAGCAAAGTGGTCCTGGACCAAGCCACCGCGACCGTGAACCCTGGCGAGAAAGTGGGTCTGGTCGGTCGCAATGGCGCCGGCAAGTCCAGCCTGTTCGCCTTGCTGCAAGGCGGTTTGCACGAAGACAGTGGCGAGTTCTCCTGGCCACGCCAATGGCGTTTGGCGCAGGTGGCACAGGACATGCCAGAAACCAACCAGGATTGCACCGGTTTTGTGATCGACGGCGACAGCCGTCTGACCGATGCCCGCCTTGCCGTCGCCCAGGCCGAAGCCCAGGGCGACGGCGAACAAATGGCCCATGCCTACACCGCATTGCACGATGCCGGAGCCCACGACGCGCCGGCGCGCGCCCAGGCCTTGCTGCTGGGACTGGGCTTTCAGGTCAATGAGCTGCAGCGCCCGGTCAACAGCTTTTCAGGTGGCTGGCGCATGCGTTTGCAACTGGCCCGGGCACTCATGTGCCCCAGCGATTTGTTGATGCTCGACGAACCCACCAACCACTTGGACCTGGACGCCTTGGTCTGGCTGGAAAGTTGGCTCAAACGCTACGAAGGCACGTTGCTGGTGATCAGCCATGACCGCGAGTTCCTGGATGCGGTGACGCCGGTGACCCTACACATCGAGAACGCCAAACTGACCCGCTACGGAGGCAACTACAGCCGTTTCGAGGACATGCGCGCCGAACAAATCAGCCAGCAACAGGTCGCATTTTCCCGACAACAAGACAAAATCGCACACCTGCAGCGCTTTATTGACCGGTTCAAAGCCAAAGCCACCAAGGCCAAACAGGCCCAAAGCCGGGTCAAGGCGCTGGAGCGGATGGAAAAAATCGCCCCGGTACTGGCCGAAGCCGACTTCAACTTTGAATTTGAAGAACCGGCGCAGCTGCCCAACCCCATGCTCAACCTGCGGGATGCCCGTTTCGGCTACCGTTCGGAACGGGGCGATGCAACCGTGATCGTGCAGCAGGTAACACGTTCAATACAAGCCGGGCAACGATTGGGCATTTTGGGTGCGAACGGCCAGGGCAAATCCACTTTTGTGAAAACCGTGGCCCGAGCGCTGCCTTTGCTGGGCGGAACCGTCACAGAAGGCAAAGGCCTGAACATCGGCTACTTCGCGCAGCAGGAGCTGGATGTGCTTCGCCCGGACGACACCCCTCTGGCCCACATGGTTCGACTGGCACGCGAGACCGAAACCGCTGGTGCGCTCACGGGGCAGGCCACGCGCGAACAGGATTTGCGCAATTTCTTGGGCCGTTTCCAGTTCAGCGGCGACATGGTGCAACAAGCCGTGGGCACCATGAGTGGGGGCGAAAAGGCCCGGCTGGTGTTGTGCATGATCGTGTGGCAACGCCCCAACCTGCTACTGCTGGACGAACCCACCAACCACCTGGATTTGGCCACCCGCGAAGCATTGGCCGTCGCGCTCAATGAATTTGAAGGCACGGTGATGCTGGTCAGCCACGACCGGGCATTGCTGCGTTCGGTGTGCGACGAATTTTGGTTGGTCTCGCACGGCGGAATCGCGCCATTCGACGGCGACCTGGACGATTACCAGCGTTACCTGCTGGAGGTCGCCAAACAAAAGCGGGAAGCGGTGGCCAACGCATCCATCGCGCGCGCACCGAATGGCACAGCGCCCAGCCAGACTCCACGCGTCAACCAAGGGGAGCAACGGCGCCTTGAGGCGCAACGGCGCCAACAATTGGCCGAACGCCTGAAACCTCACAAAAGGAAACGAGAAGCGCTGGAGCGGCAGATGACTGAATTGCAAACCGAACAGTCAGCACTGCACGCCCAACTGCAAACACCGCTCTCCCCCGCAGTGCTGGCCGAAGCGGGCAAACGCCTTAAAGCCGTGGACGATGCCTTGGCACAAGCCGAAGAAGATTGGCTGGAAGTGGCCAGCGAAATGGAAGCAATCGAGAAGGCCGACGCCTGACCCGCACACCGCCAGCCCCCCGTTCTCAAGGGGGTCTGGCGCGAACAGAGGCGCGTACCGGTTCAGGCGAGCTGGGCGTGCAGCTCCTGCACCGAATACACCGCCAGCTGGTCCAGGTACCTCATACCTTCCACCGCAGCTTCGGCCCCTGCAATCGTGGTAAAGGTGGTGACGCGGTTCAGCAGCGCCGAGGTGCGGATGTAGCGGGAATCCGCGATCGCGTTGCGGCGTTCTTCCACCGTGTTGATCACCATGGCGATTTCGCCGTTCTTGATCATGTCAACGATGTTGGGACGCCCCTCTGTGACCTTGTTCACCACCGCACACGGCACATCGGCCGCGGCAATGGCGTTGGCCGTGCCACGGGTGGCAATCAACTCAAAGCCCATGGCCGCCAATTCACGGGCCACCTCGACGGCACGCACCTTGTCGTTGTTCTTCACTGACAGGAACACCTTTTTCACGGCATCGCTCGGACGTGGCAACTTCGTGCCAGCACCCAGCTGCGATTTCACGAAGGCCTCGCCAAAGGTTTTCCCCACGCCCATGACTTCACCGGTGGACTTCATTTCGGGGCCCAGGATGGTGTCCACACCAGGGAACTTGACAAAGGGGAACACCGCCTCCTTGACGCTGAAATACGGCGGCGTCACCTCTTCGGTAATGCCTTGTTGGGCCAGGGTTTGCCCGGCCATGCAACGCGCTGCCACCTTCGCCAGTTGTATGCCAGTGGCTTTGGATACAAACGGAACGGTGCGCGAGGCACGCGGGTTCACTTCCAGCACGTAGATCACATCCTGACCGTTGATGTTCTGGATGGCGAACTGCACGTTCATCAAACCCACCACGTTCAGCGATGCAGCCATCGCCTTGGTCTGGCGTTTGATTTCGGCCACGGTCTCGGTGCTCAGGCTGTACGGCGGGAGCGAACAAGCCGAGTCACCCGAGTGCACGCCTGCCTGTTCGATGTGTTCCATCACACCACCGATCAGGGTTTGGCCCTCGCTGTCACGCAGGCAGTCCACGTCGCATTCGATGGCGTCGTTCAAGAAGCGGTCCAACAACACCGGGCTGTCGTTGCTCACCTTCACGGCTTCGCGCATATAGCGTTCCAGGTCGCGCTGCTCGTGCACGATTTCCATGGCGCGGCCACCCAGCACGTAGCTGGGGCGCACCACCAGCGGGTAACCCAGTTCGGCCGCTTTTTCCAAAGCCTCGGCTTCGGTGCGTGCCGTGGCATTGGGGGGCTGGCGCAAGCCCAGCTCGTGCAGCAGCTTCTGGAAACGCTCACGGTCTTCGGCCGCATCGATCATGTCGGGGCTGGTGCCGATGATGGGCACGCCTTCGGCCTCCAGGCCCAGGGCCAGCTTCAAGGGCGTCTGGCCACCGTACTGCACGATCACACCGGCCGGTTTTTCCTTGTCCACGATTTCCACCACGTCTTCCAGCGTCAGCGGCTCGAAGTACAAGCGGTCGGAGGTGTCGTAGTCGGTGGACACGGTTTCCGGGTTGCAGTTGACCATGATGGTCTCGTAGCCGTCCTCGCGCATGGCCAGCGCGGCGTGCACGCAGCAGTAGTCGAACTCGATGCCCTGGCCGATGCGGTTGGGGCCACCGCCCAGCACCATGATCTTTTTCTTGTCCGACGGTGCGGCCTCGCACTCTTCCTCATAGGTCGAGTACATGTAGGCGGTGTTGGTGGCGAACTCGGCGGCACAGGTGTCCACGCGCTTGTACACGGGTCGCACGTTCAAGGCGCGGCGTTGATCACGCACGGATTTCTCGGTGGTTTTCAGCAATTTGGCCAATCGGCGGTCGCTGAAACCCTTTTTCTTCAGGGTGCGCAAGGTGTCCACGCTCAAGGACACCAGGGCCGCGTCGCCCTTTTCGGCTGTCAGCTGGTCCAGTTGCAGTTCAATCTTGACGATTTCTTCGATCTGGATCAGGAACCATTTGTCAATCTTGGTCAGGTTGAACACCTCATCGACCGACCAACCGGCTGCGAAGGCATCGCCCACGTACCAAATGCGTTCCGGGCCGGGTTCGCCCAGCTCGCGCTCCAGGATTTCGCGGTCCTGGGTTTTTTCGTTCATGCCGTCCACACCCACTTCCAGGCCGCGCAGGGCTTTCTGGAACGATTCCTGGAAAGTGCGGCCCATGGCCATCACCTCGCCCACCGACTTCATCTGCGTGGTCAAGCGGCTGTCAGCGGTCGGGAATTTTTCGAAGGCAAAACGCGGGATTTTGGTGACCACGTAGTCAATCGATGGCTCGAACGATGCCGGTGTGGCACCGCCCGTGATTTCGTTCTTCAGTTCATCCAGCGTGTAGCCCACAGCCAGTTTGGCCGCCACCTTCGCAATCGGGAAACCCGTGGCCTTGGAGGCCAGTGCGGAAGAGCGCGAAACACGTGGGTTCATTTCAATGACGATCATGCGACCATCCACCGGGTTGACCGAGAACTGCACGTTGGAGCCGCCGGTGTCCACACCAATTTCACGCAGCACCGCCAACGAGGCGTTGCGCATGATCTGGTATTCCTTGTCGGTCAGCGTCTGCGCCGGGGCCACGGTGATGGAGTCACCGGTGTGCACCCCCATCGGGTCCAGGTTTTCGATCGAGCAAACGATGATGCAGTTGTCCGCCTTGTCGCGCACCACCTCCATCTCGTACTCTTTCCAGCCCACCAAAGACTCTTCAATCAACAATTCGTTGGTCGGAGACGCCTCCAGACCACGCTTGCAGATGATTTCAAACTCTTCCGGGTTGTAAGCAATGCCACCGCCCGTGCCGCCCAAGGTGAAGCTGGGGCGAATCACCGTGGGAAACCCCACGCTGCGCTGTACGCTCCAAGCCTCTTCCATGCTGTGCGCGATACCGGACCGGGCCGAGCCCAGACCGATTTTGGTCATCGCATCCTTGAACTTCAGGCGGTCTTCGGCCTTGTCAATCGCCTCGGGCGTGGCCCCGATCAACTCGACTTGGTACTTGTCCAACACACCGTGGTGCCACAGGTCGAGCGCGCAGTTCAGCGCGGTCTGGCCGCCCATGGTCGGCAGGATGGCGTCTGGACGCTCTTTGGCAATGATTTTTTCAACCGTCTGCCAGGTGATGGGCTCGATATAGGTGACATCGGCCGTGGCCGGGTCGGTCATGATCGTGGCGGGGTTGCTGTTGATCAGGATGACCTTGTACCCCTCTTCACGCAGTGCCTTGCAGGCCTGCACACCGGAGTAATCGAATTCGCACGCCTGGCCAATCACGATGGGGCCCGCGCCGATAATGAGGATGCTCTTGAGGTCTGTACGCTTAGGCATGTTATGGAGTAATGACAGTGATTTTTAGGGCGTTGGGGACGATCAACTGGCCGTGGCCCGCGCCAGGCGAAGCCCAAAACCGATGAACAGGCACCCCACCACCGCGTTCAGCAGTGATGACAAACGCCGCCGGGTCCGAAACGCCGACGCCAACCGGTCACCCGCAAAAATCAGGGTGCTCAAATACACAAAGCTGAAAAGCTGTGCCAGCCCACCCAGCACCAGAAAACTCAATGCAGGATGTGCGTAGGTCGGATCGACGAATTGGACGAAAAAAGAAATGAAAAAGAAAATCGCCTTGGGGTTGAGCAAACTGATCGACAAGGCGCGTTGAAACGGTCGGGTGGCCACCGTAGCGGGCAAGGCCCCAGTCTCAGTCACACCACGCGACACCTCGGGCCCATCCACAGACCGTTCAAGCCAATTCCGCCATGCGCTGCGCAACATGTTGAACCCGATCCATGCCAGGTAGGCCGCACCGGCGTATTTCACCACCCAGAACAACCAGGGCGTGGTGGTCAACAGCGAAGCCAACCCCGCCGCCGACAAAACCATCAGGATGGCGTCACCCACAAACACACCGCTTGCCGCCCGATACCCCATGCGCACCCCATGCCGCGACGCCATCGTCAACACGTAAATGGAATTGGGCCCGGGCAAAAGCACGATGAAAATCGTGCCCAATACATAGGTGGTAAGGTCGGTGATGCCGAACATGCTGCGCCTGCCCGCCTTCAGCGAGACTGCTCCATCAGACCGATGAACCGATCAAACAGGTAAGCAATATCGTGCGGACCGGGTGACGCTTCCGGGTGTCCCTGGAAGCAGAACGCGGGCTTGTCGGTGCGGGCCAGCCCCTGCAGGGTACCGTCAAACAAGCTCACGTGCGTGGCACGCAGGTGGGTCGGCAAAGACTCCATTTCCACGGCAAAGCCGTGGTTCTGGCTGGTGATGCTCACCCGACCGCTGTCCAGATCCTTCACCGGGTGGTTGGCTCCGTGGTGACCATGGGGCATCTTGAAGGTTTTTGCGCCGCTGGCCAAGGCCATGATCTGGTGACCCAGGCAAATGCCAAAGGTGGGGATCCCGGTCTCGATCAGTTCCTGCGTCGCCGCAATCGCGTAGTCACAAGGCTGTGGGTCGCCAGGGCCGTTGGACAGAAAAATACCATCCGGCTTGTGCTTGAGCACCTCGGCAGCGGGTGTTTGTGCGGGCACCACGGTGACTTTGCATCCCCGCTCGGCGAGCATGCGCAGGATGTTGAACTTCACGCCAAAATCGTAGGCCACCACATGGAAACGAGGGGCCATCTGTTCACCATAACCAGGGGTCCCGTCAGCGCGCGCCAACTGCCACTCGGTCTGTGTCC
>JACCDQ010166698.1_pt1 | contig 12564 bp, 11 predicted proteins | sample 7446031 | NCBI WGS metagenome assembly JACCDQ01 (sample SAMN15323442, study PRJNA562643) | freshwater metagenome | isolation source: river surface water | place: USA:Blue River Watershed | collected 2017-08-17
CCGGCTGTGCTGTTGTTTTTATGCAGAAATACAGTTGCAAGATCCCGTTCAAAAAATGTAAGATCAATCAGGCCATCCTGGTCAATATCTTCTACAGCAAACTGGTTAGAGAATCCGAAAAAATAGGTTGCTATTTTAAGTGGTTGACCAAACGATATATTTCCGTTTGTACTTTTATTCGGAAGAATATAAAGGCTGGTGTCTTTATACCTGTGACATAAAATATCGGCGTAACCATCCGCATCAAAATCGGCAGAAAGCAGAATCGCATGAAGGTCTATGCCGGTTGAAATAAAACTGCTGTCAAATTGAAAGCTGCCATTGGATGTATTGTTATGTAACACATATAAGGAGTCGCCGTCGGAACCGAGACTGATAATGTCTATTTTCCCATCCGCATCAAAATCGGCAGTTGCCATTGAAAAATTAATAAAATTATCACCAGGTAAAGGGATGTTGGGGCGCCTCTTCAAAGGAATTTTTATTTCCTTGCTGTAAGCTTCATTGGTTAACGGTTTCCCGTTGTCGGCATAGGTGATGAAAAAGGGATGGGTTGAGGAAGTTGTTTTGGCATTTGTAGTAACCGTTAACAAGTGGCCCGATGCGTTTACCGGTACTACAGCCTGAATACTTGTTGCAGAAGCATTTAAAACCTGCCCACGAACCAAGCCAAAGTGCACAATATTTTCTGCCGGATTACTGCTGAAATTTTTTCCCGTGATTGTTACAACCGTACCGGCAGGACCAGACGCAGGACTGAATGAAGTAATAACCGGTTGTGCTTTACCTGATATAAAAAGGAGCAATAAACAAAAAAGAAATAAACTGTTTTTTACAACGTGTAACCTGTGGTGAAGGTAACAGGGGAGGCGTAATGTCATAAGCAAAGAGTTGGTGTTGCAATGCGGTTTTCTCAAAACTAATAAAAGCTGCAGGTATTTGCAAGTACGTCTAAAGGAGCAGTTGCAGTTGATCAAAATCAAAAAGCGGAAATGCAGTGTTGCATCTGTTTTGTTTACCGCAAACACTGAATATTCAACGTTTACTTTCACAGCTTTGTTAAAGGATTGTTTATTACATTCTGCATCGAACCTTTTTGTATTGACCGTGTAATAATGGCCATAAAACACAAACACATCATTATGAAAAAGTTGATCATGTTCGCTGCAGTTGTATTTGCAGCAGCTTCAGTTTCTGCACAAAAAACAGTTGTAGATGTTGCAGTTGGTTCTAAAAATCATACAACATTGGTTGCAGCTGTAACTGCTGCTGATCTGGTTGCTACCTTGCAAAGCGCCGGTCCGTTTACCGTATTTGCACCCGTGAATGCTGCATTCGACAAGTTACCTGCCGGTACAGTACCAACATTGTTGAAGCCTGAAAACAAAGCCCTCTTAACAAAAGTATTAACCTACCATGTAGTAGCAGGTAACATTGATGCTGCTGCTGTTGTAAAAGCAATTAAAGATGGTAATGGCAAAGCTGTTTTAACAACTGTAAGCGGTGGTAAGTTAACTGCTTCTGTTGTTGATGGTAAAGTAATTTTAACCGATGAGAACGGTGGTACAGCAACTGTTACAGCAACCGACCTTAAAGCAGGAAACGGTATTGTGCATGTAATTGATGGCGTGGTATTACCCAAGTAATTTCATGCACGCATAAAAAGAAAGGCTGGTTGTAAACCGGCCTTTTGTTTTTATCTGTGTCCATTTGTGTTTATCTGCGGCTATTAATTGAACCACAAAGACACAAAGAGCAGAAAGGAACACGAAGAAAAAGCAAGAAATACAAATACACTTCGGTTGTGGCTTTGCGTTACGAAGAAAGCTGCCCCTCGTTATCGTCATTGCGAGCCTGGTTTTTTGGCGAAGCAATCCCCCGCTACGAAGCACGGGCCAAGAATCATAGAAAGCAGATTGCCCGCCTTTGTTGTCGGGCAGGCTTCGGCACAACTCCGCACACAAAGTCCGCACCCTCGCAAAGACGCTTCGGTTTTGGCATTACGTTACGGAGAAAGCTGTTTCTCAATTTTCGTCATTGCGAGTAAAGCCTGCCCGGCTTCGACGGGAAGCAATCCCCCGCTACGAAGAATAAATTGCAGTAGACCTGACAGGTTAATACATATAGTTCTGCCGGTAAAACTAAATGCAAACTGCATAAGCGGAATAAACCTGTCAGGTCAAAATCTTCACAAAGCAGCACGAAGAAAAAGAAAGAAATACAAATACGCTTCGTAAAACAAGCGCAATTTTGCCCTCAACCTGTGGTGGACTATCGACTGCCAACCGTCGACTGACTTCCCCAAAAATCAAAACCACCCAAACGGGTGGCTCTGCATCCAATAAAAACCAATAACAAAAGGCTGCATCTTAAATAACCATACGGCTGGCAGCATCGCTGTACAATAACTGGTTATTGGTGCCCACTGCAGCAACACGGCAGTAATACACCGTACCCGGTTGTAAATTAGTAAGCAAGGTTTTGGCGCTGGTGCTGGAGCTGCTTACCCAGCTGTTAGGCGCCATTGTAGCATCGGTCGTGTATTCGTGCAGGTATGAGTACGCACCCTTTACTGCTTTTACACTCAGTTGCAAGGTGCCACTGGCAACACCATTTTCTAACCTTACAATTTCTGGTTTGGTAAGTACAGAAGGCTGCGGATCTTTACTTACATCAAAGCCCGATGTAAGCAACATGGTAGCATTGCCATTAGCCGTAAGGTTTACGTACGAGCATAACTGGCGCAACACCGCCAGCAGCGTTTCACGCTTGGCATTTTTATCGGCCACATCGGCACGGGTGCCCGTTAAGGCTTTTACCAGGGCCGAGCTAAAATTGTCGGACGCTGTTTCAACAACGCTGAGCGCAGGCACCGGGGTAGGGAAATGAGCATTCGCCGTCATAGCGTTGATAATGCTGTGGGTTTTACTTTCCAGATTACCATCGGAAAGTGAGGTGAAATTGGTTAAGACTCTCTTCATACGAAAGGATTTTGAGATTTTAATGATCCGTGCAAAACAGAAACGCAGTCGCTTGGGCAGGTAGTGTTTAACACGGTTTAACAACACAAAGCAAAAAAGCTTTTTTCAACCTTGCAAGCCCCCTGTAACGCTTGTACAGCCCCCCTTGCATAAATGAAAAATTTTTATATATTGAATAAATATAGGGCGCCCGGCAGTCCGCTGAAACCCTTGCCGGTTGCGGATTTTACGTATTTCTTCGAACCCGAAAACGGGCAGTTTTACCCAAAAAAAGTTTTTAAAAACAGCCTTTTTTTTGTTTGATGAATGATTTTTAATTGCCCGGACCTGTTGTTTTTATACCTGCAGGAAAGCGTTTAAGCATATGCATGAAGCCCTTCCCATGTATCAGGGAAGCCCTTCCTGTGTATTAGGGAAGCCCTTCCCATGTATTAAGGAAGCCCTTCCTATGTATTAGGAAAGCCCTTCCTGTGTATTAAGGAAAGCCTTTATGCTGTACAAAAAAGCTAACCCCGGGGTTAGTAGTTAAACACATAAAAAAATTAACCTGTAAATCCACTACTAAAAAACCAGAAGAAAGTTGTTACAAGCAATCCACAAGTGTTAATTAATGCCTTTATGAAGTTGCTGCTTAAACACTTATTTTAGCAAAAACACACTTATTTAGAATGGCTTTATTTCAGCAATCGGTTTTGAAAAAACACCTCAACGATTTACCCAAAGAACAGCTTCAACAGGCATGGAGCAGGTTTGTCACTCACTTTCACGATGCCGTAAAACAACAAAACATCCGCAATGCCAAAGAAGAGCAATACCAGGAAGGTTTTTTGCGGGAGCTGTTTGTAGATGTATTGGGTTACACCCTTAATCCCAGCCCCGGTTTTAATTTAACCACCGAATATAAAAACGAGAAAGACAGTAAAAAGGCAGATGGTGCCATATTATCCCCCTCTGGAGGGGGCGAAGGGGGAGGTTCGCAAGCAGTTAAAGCCGTTATTGAATTAAAAGGAACTGATACAACTGATCTTGGTAAAGTAGAAACACAGGCCTTCAGTTACAAGAACAACCAGAAGGGATGTACTTATGTAATTACCAGCAATTTTGAAAAACTGCGTTTTTATATCAACGATGCGGTAGAGCATTTGGAGTTCAACCTGTTTACACTCACCGAAAAAGAGTTTGCTGTTTTGTATTGCTGCTTACAGGCCAACAGTTTGCTGGCCGATGTGGCGTTGAAAATGAAACAGGCTTCGTTAACCGAAGAAGAAAACGTTACCAAAAAACTATATGCCGATTACTCGGGCTTTAAACGCAAACTCTTTCAAAGCAGTGTGGCGCTTAACCCGCAGTACGATAAACTAACCCTGTTTAAGAAAACACAAAAACTGCTCGATCGTTTTTTGTTTATCCTTTTTGCCGAAGACCGTTTGCTGTTACCACCCAACAGTGTGCGTGAAATTTTAAAACAGTGGGAGCAGTTAAAAGAACTCGATAATTATGTGCCACTGTACGACCGGTTTAAAAAATACTTTGGTTATCTCAATACAGGCTACCAAGGTAAGGAGTACGAAATATTTGCCTACAACGGTGGTTTGTTTGCGCCCGATGAAATACTCGATACCATACAAATTGAAGATGGGTTGTTGTACGATGCTACCAAACAATTAAGCCAGTACGATTTTGAAACCGAAGTAGATGTAAACATCCTCGGCCATATTTTTGAACACAGCCTTAACGAAATTGAAGAAGTGGAACGGGAGCTGAATGTTGCCGTCATCCCGAGGAACGAGGGCTCTGCCGACAATCCTGTCATCCCGACGCAGGAGGGATCTGCTGAATTAAGCACAAAACCAAAAACCAGCAAGCGCAAAAAAGACGGTGTGTTTTACACGCCCCGTTACATTACCAAATACATAGTTGAAAACACAGTAGGTGCACTATGTACTGCCAAAAAAGAAGAGCTTGAAATTACCGACGATGCGTTTACACCGCAAAAGCGGAAAGACAATACCAAAAAGCTGCAGCAAAAACTGGAAACCTACCGCCAATGGCTGTTGCAGTTAACCATTTGCGACCCTGCCTGTGGCAGCGGCGCTTTTTTAAACCAGGCATTGGAATTTTTAATTGCCGAACACCGCTCTGTAGATACGCTTACCGCCAAACTCTTTGGCGATACCATGCTGTTGAGCGATGTAGAAAACAGCATTTTAGAAAACAATTTATTTGGGGTAGATATTAATGAAGAAGCGGTAGAAATTGCAAGGCTTAGTTTATGGTTACGTACTGCACGCAAAGGACGAAAGCTGAACAACCTGAACAATAATATAAAAGCAGGGAACAGTTTAATTGATGATGTTTCTGTTGCGGGTGAAAAAGCGTTTAACTGGCAACAGGAGTTTCCTGAAATATTTGCGAAGGGTGGGTTTGATGTGGTGATTGGAAATCCGCCGTATGTAAGGCCTAGGCAGCTTTCCCTATTAGATATTGACTATTTAAAAACCAACTACATATCTGCAGAAAATCAGATCGATCTTTATCAGTTGTTTATTGAAAAAGGTAATTCGTTATTCAATCTTGAGGGTTATTTCTCATTTATCGTACCAAATGCTTTTCTGGCAAATGAAAATTCTAAAGGGCTTAGAGGTTTTATTTTAAAAAATTATTCAATAGCAAATATTGTTGATTGTGGAAAAGAAATATTTGCTGATGCAGATGTTGAATCCTTAGTGTTCGTAATGAGACGCAAAAAATATAGTATTGAAAGTACGTATAGTATATTCAAGAACGGAAGTTTTATTTTTAAGAATTTATTTAATACTAACGATTTTGAAAGTAACAAAAACAAAAATTTTATTGTCACTCTTGATAATACAGGAAAGAAAATTTTCAGTAATATAAAAAGGCTATCTAAGTCTATTGAGGATTACTACAGGGTTTCTACAGGCATTAAAGAGTATCAAGTAGGAAAGGGAGATCCGCCACAGACCCAAAACGATAAAGATAATTTAGTGTTTAATGCTACTTTTAAAAAGAATGAAAGTGTAAATCATTCACATTGGCTCGAGAGGGTAAATGGAGAGAATTGGAGCAGCTTTTTAATGAAAATAGAATAAATGTTTCGGATGATATAAGTTGGCCTCCTTTGGATGGTGCTATAAATCAATATGATGAAATAATAGCGGTCCTAAATAAATATGATAGGTTTCAAAGAAATATTGAATTACCTGCAAATGCAAAACCAGGCGATATTTTTGATGCTGAAAAATTAGTAAGGGGCTATTATTTTTCACCTGTTGGCAGTTCCCCTGTTTCATTTGGGCAAAGAGCATTAAAGGGGGTAATAACGGACTATCATCTCGAATACGAAATTGTCATTAAGGGACCAATAGATAAAACTGCTAAAACAGGGAAGATAATTCCTTGGCATGGCCACGAAGGCGGTGCTCTTCAAACCAAATTTAGTAATGCAGAATGGTTCGAGTTAATTAGAGACAAGAAGGTTCAATTGAATTTAAAAAGCTCTCCGAGTGGAATGTTTGAAATATTACCTGGCGGAAAAGTTAAATTATTGAGATTACCATAAATAGAAAACAGTTAATATGAATATTAAAAAGATTGCAGAAGTTCCTGTAATAAGATATTACACTAAATCTTTAGGGTATTGTAAGGATAGTGAATTTCAGCTTCAGGCTCCATCGTGCCTACCCGGTTATTGTGTAAAGGGTAAGGAGGGCCTTGAAATAGAATTCGTATGTACTTCCTGTAAAAGAAAGCATTATCAAAATTTTAATGATCGAAACAATTTTTTCGCACTTGAAAAAAGTTTACACATACGTAGTATTAATAATAAATCATTCCTAGATAAATTAGGTTCCTTATTTAATTGTGTATTATATTCTTTACCTGATGACGAGGAGGTTTATAATTATAAAACAGAACGTCCTTTTTTTGGAACCTCAGAAAATTTAAAGATTCTCTCATTTGGAGGATTTAAGTGCACCCATTGTGGGGCATGTTATTTCTTTTTATATGATCGACGCTTAGGTGAAGAAAGAACGAATGAACAAACCACCTTCTATATTGATAGAATATGGCAGGTGGATTTTGATTACGAAGAATTTATGAATAATTGGAATTCTTTGGATCATTCTTTTTTGGGTTAATACACTGTAATAATGCAAAAAATCTTGCGAAAGAAGATTTTACAATAACTCTGCTGAATAAAAAAAGTAACATTCAATATAAACTGTTTGATTTTAAAGTAATACTATGAAAACAATTTTTTGGAAAACTTTTATCGTAGGCTTGCTGATAGTAGGTGCCTGGTCATGTAATAAAGTTGATAAAGCCACTCCTGAACACCATCCTTACTTCTCAGGATTCTCTCCTGACAGGGATACGATTGGAGCAACTGTCGTAATCAGAGGTAAAGACTTTAACACGAACGCAAGTGAGAATGAGGTTAAGTTTAATGGGGTAGTTGCTGCAGTACTATCTGCTTCATCAGATTCTATTTTGGTAAAAGTTCCTGAAGGAGCATCTACGGGCAAGATAACGTTGAAGACCTGGGGGCAGTCTTTACAAAGCCCGACAGAGTTTACTGTTTTATATGCTCCGTCGATTATTTCTTTTGCACCAGTTGCCGATACTGTCGGTGCCACAGTAACCATCAAAGGAAAAAACTTTGGAACGGCTATTGACCAAAATATTGTCAATTTTCCGACCAGTACAGGTCCCACACCGGCGCAAATTATTAGTGCTTCAGATACGCAATTGGTTGTTAAGGTGCCGGTTGGTGCAGTATCGACAGGAAGAATTGAAGTGAGGGTTAATAATTACCGTTCTTTTGCTGCCAGTCCATTTTATGTTCTTATTCCTCCGGTAATATCTTCCTTTTCTCCCTTTGCAGGGCCAGTGGGTTCAATGGTAACAATATCCGGAACAAATTTTCTACAAAATGCGCCGGTTGTTTTTGCTGTGCGATTTAATGGGATAAAAGCCGAATCTCCGATTGTTGAACAATATGGCAATGGATCGGCAACGATAAAAGTTGCAGTTCCTTCAGGCACAACAACCGGTAGAATTTCCATCACAATTGGAACAGTTACTGTGTATTCAGCTTCCGATTTTATTATAAGCAGTGAAAAATGGACACAGAAAACAGGCTTAAATACTGCCAGAATGGGCGCTATCAGTTTTAGTATTGGTAATAAAGGATATATAGGCATGGGTAAGGATGCTGGTAACAACGTGCTAAAAGATCTATGGGAATACGATCCGGCAACGGATCAATGGACCCGCAAAGCTGACATACCCGCTGTAAATGGTAAATGGGGCAGTTCCTGTTTTGTCATTGATAACAAGGCGTATGTAGTAGCAGGGGAAAATGGAAACGGCGGTGGCCATTCGTATGAAACCTGGGAATATGACCCTGCGAACGATAAATGGACACAAAAAGCAGATTATAATGTATGGGCTCTTTCGGACCCAACAGCCTTCAGTGTTGACAACAAAGGTTATTTCGGGTTCGGAGGCTTCAACGCTTTATGGGAATATGACCCTTCCATTAATACCTGGACAAGAAAAAAAGATTTTACCGGCGATTACCGGGGGGCTGCTATGAGTTTTGTAATTGACAACAAAGGATATGTTGGTTGTGGTAGAGGCACCTCCACCAACCTGAAAGATTTATGGGAATATAATCCCGTATCAGACAACTGGACCCAAAAGGCCAGCCTCCCAGGAAATGGCAGGTACTTAGGGGTTGGCTTCTCCATCGGCAACTATGGTTATGTGGGTTTAGGCCAAACAGGTACATTAGGGCCATTCCTGAATGATATATGGGAGTATAATCCGGTGACTAATAGCTGGACCCGGAAAGTAGATTTTCCTGCAAGCGGGAGAGTATATACAATAGCGATGGCCATAAACGGGAAGGCATATATAGGAACAGGAGTAACACCCTCAATGTTGTATAAAGACCTATGGGAGTTTACACGCTAAAATCAATTTGAATACCTGAAAATAATCGTAGAAACCATCCACTGATGAAAAAGAAAACCATTACAACTGCATCTATCAAAAAATGTTTCCAGTTTTTACTGGCTTTTATACTATCTGCTTTCTCTGCGTTTGCCAATCCCGGCGATGATAAAGAAGCGGAAGTTGTATCGAAAGTTAATTATGTAAAAGATAAGGGACGCCTGACGAGTAACCTCATTCCCGGAAGGCGGGACAAATAAATCATGTTCTGGAGAGTAATGAGCATTTCAATCAAATTGTAGCAGGCCTTATCGCAAAAGGTGAACAAGGATTTAAAGAATTAGATGAATTGTTGGATTATTTGAAAAACTCAAACACAAATTTTGTTACTGACCTTATTGAAGATTTAAATAGCAATAGCAGGGGTAAGGGATTGATAGAGTTATTAAGTGAGTCACCAAAGGATATTGATATTTACAGGCAAATAAAAGAGAAACCGGAGTTTTATTTTGAATTAAGCGGCGATGGTTTTTCTGAGCTTACCAATCAAGTGAGATGGCAAAAATGGGGACAGACAAATTTCTTTATAGAAGTAACAACAACAGGTAGGAATTTTAACAAAAATGTGCTTGATGGGTTGCTTACTAATAACATTATTAAGACGAAGCTAGAGGCATTAATTCCAAATGTCAATTTAGCCGAATATAAAATGGTTAGGAAGGTTGGTCTGACCACAAAAAATGGATTTATGAAAGCAGATGCGTTATTGGTGAAAAAAATGCCCGACGGTTCATTTGATATAATTCTTATCGAAAATAAGTTAAGCGGCACTACAGATTATACAATACGGCAAAAAGAGGCATGGCGGATATTAAAAACAGCTCCTCACGAAATAAGTGTACAATATCGTATAGCTGGAGATGGCTTCGAATTTTTTAAAGACCAGAAAATAGTTATTAATCCCAACAGGTGTATTAAAATTAATGACCATGGCTCCTCGACTTTAAACTCAATAACATCAGGAGATATTAATGTTATTGATTTCACACCATACTAAATTTTTCAAAATTGAATACTTTATCAAAACAAGAAGTGAAAGAGCAACTAAGATCAAATCTTATGGCTTTTTTTGGTGAACATGGATTTAGCTATAAGCCTAATATTGATGGCATTTCCGGATTTCTCCGCATTACTGATTATGGCTTTGATTGTGTTGGTTTTAGTATCATTTCCACAGGCGGCACAAATTTGTGGAAGTTCAATATCCGCCATGATATAGTGGAAAAAATAATACTTGAGGTTGGGCTAGCCAATCGGGCCTCTATAGGCAAATATGAGTACACCTGTTTTGACTGTTTTACCGAATATTTACCATATGCAAAAAAGGAAGGCTTTTTTTCAGAAAAGGAGGTTGTTAGATATACTGAGGTCGTAAAGGTTTATATGATTGAATCAGGGTTACCTTTTGCAAAAAAATTTTCAAAACTGGAAAACATTCTTGGAAAAATAAATGAATTGGAAGCTGAAGGGAAAAGTGCGCTTGATTTTGTAGGTAATAGTACTGATTTTATGTACAGAGAGTTGATTATTTCAAAATTATGCGGTGATCCGGGTTATAATAAAAAACTCGAAAAAATATCAAATATTATTTTAAACAGTGAACGTTTAACAGGATGGATCGCAGGATTGGAGAAATTAAAAAAAATACTTGAAAACTATTGAATTTCACTGGCCTAAGGTCTGGCACAAACGACCTTGGGATGCAGGATATAATTTTCTTATCGGTTGGTGTCGCCACCAACCGAAATATGTTAATACAAAGTGGTTGGTTAATACAGCAACCATTAAATAAAGTCTATCTGTTTTTTTGCATTTAATTAGTATTAACTTGCCCATACTATTTTCATTTCGAGGGTAGTTGAAATTATTTATATGAAGCAGCTATTGGTAGTTCTATTTTTTCTTTTTTCTTTTTCGTTTGTATGTATAGCGCAACAATCTGTTTCTAAATTTCAAGGAGAATGGGAGCTCAGCAAAACGCAAAGATTCCGCTTTGAAAATAATAAAGTGGTTTTACTGGAGAATGTAAATGGAAAATTTATACCTAAAGGCCAATCGGCAAACGGTTTTGATTTTCAGGAAAGCAGTTTCATAAATAAAAATAATGCGTTGTATAGTTGGATCAATACATGTGCTACGTGTGGCTGGACTGAAACTCATACCTATCATTTCTCTTATGTTACCGAAAATATAATTCGGGTACATTTTCAACGAATTGTTAATAACATCGATGCAGTTGAAACACCTGAAAATTCATGGATCAAAACAATAGAGAAACCAAAATCATTTGCAACCTCTTCCGAGGTAACCATTCAGCCGGTAAACAATTTTGTTAAGGAAAATCCTGCTTTTGGCGCAAGATCATCTAATAGTCTTTCGATAACAGCGGTTGCAACAAATGATAATGCCACATTGGTATATTTTGAATTAGAAAATAAAACCAATGCAAATGGAGCCTATACTTTGCATGCTCCCGGAACAGCGAAAGCCTTTTATTTAACAGATCAGGCAGGTACAAAATATAAATTAACCGGACAGTATGGCTTTGGGGGTTTTAAAACCATAAATGTAAAATTAGGAGAGTCGCTTACATTTATTTGTTATTTCCAGAAGATACCCGTTACTGTAAATAAAATAAGTATTAAAGAAGGCGATTGTTTGGGTAATGAATGCTGGAATTTTTATGAATTGGATTTAACGACAAAATAAAGTTGTTTTTCTTTCGTCTGCCCGGGGTCTGGCCTTAGCCGACCCCGGGAGTTAGAATTTTTCTTATCGGTTGCTGTCGCCACCAACCGATATAGTTTAATACCAGGTGGATGGTGAAGACAGCAACTATTAAAGAAGGTCATCAAGTGATTTTGCAGAACAGTTTCGCCTGTTGCGGGAGGCTCTTTTTTTATTCGTATCCTCCTTTAAGAATCGTCATAATTATTTTAAACTTTCCTCCCGGTTTAATGGCATGTGGCCTGTGTGCAGGTAAAACAATTCCTTCTCCGGTATTTAAAGAGAGGATAGTTTCCTTTGCAATTATAACCGATAATGTACCATCAATTACTTGTATAAACGTATCAAATGAAATTGTTCGTTCTTCAAAACCAACACCGCTGTTAAAAGCCATGGCAGTTACACGCCCTGTTATTGTTTTTAAAACGGCGGTAGCTGCAACAGGTTCACTGCTATAATCAACTAGTTTATCAATTGTGTAAGGTATAGCTGTTTGCAAGTCGGCATCCTTTATCTTTTGCTGCAGGAGGGTTCTTGTTTTCATTGCTTTTGGTTTAGCATTGTATAAAATTATAAAACGAAAAAAAGCATGTATTATATACTAGCAGGGTAGTGTTACAAAATTCACACATTTTTCTTTTCGTCGGCTCGGGGGTCTGGTGCAACCGACCCCGAGAGTTAGTAGTTTAAAGATTAATACGAACAATAAGTAAAAAGTCCCGGGGGGCCACTATGTGAGACCCCGGGCAGACTAAAGACCCCGGGCAGACTAAATTCAATTGACATGAAATATCTATTAGCTTTTATAATTTAC
>JACCDQ010323188.1_pt1 | contig 12564 bp, 9 predicted proteins | sample 7446031 | NCBI WGS metagenome assembly JACCDQ01 (sample SAMN15323442, study PRJNA562643) | freshwater metagenome | isolation source: river surface water | place: USA:Blue River Watershed | collected 2017-08-17
ACCGTTTGCAAATTTGGATTGGAACCTTGTGTTCAACAAGCTCGCCGAGTCTGTCCAGACGCTGTCTGGACAATCGACCGCTGCTGAGAAATCCCAGACACCGTCTGGGATTTCTGCCCCGTCACAGATTGGTCAGACAGTGTCTTACCAACCCTGCTGTGCATATCGGCAGATCAGACCGAGGAAGTGGATGATGGGGGTGATGGGATGAAGGCTGGGTGGCAAGTCAAGACCTTGGCCGAGGTCTGCATGTTTAAACCGCCGAAAGCCGAGGCCCGAGCACAGCTTGACAGCTTGGACGAAGTATCTTTTGTGCCAATGGAAAAATTGGGCATTGGGATCAAGACGTTCTTACCATCAGGTACACGCCAGCTCGGTGAAGTGGCGGGTAGCTACACCTACTTTGCCGATGGCGATGTGCTGCTGGCGAAGATCACGCCCTGTTTCGAGAACGGCAAGTTGGGTATAGCGCGCGACCTTGTGAACGGTGTCGGATTCGGCTCCAGTGAGTACATCGTGTTGCGGCCCAGTCCTGTACTTGATGCCGAATTTCTTTACTACTATCTCGATCGTCCAGATTTTCGTGAAGCTGGCGCTCAAAGAATGACCGGAGCGGTTGGGCATAAACGTATTCCCAAAGAGTATGTTGAGCAATTGACAATCCCACTGCCTCCGCTTGCCGAACAGCGCCGCATCGTAGCCATCCTCGACGAAGCCTTCGAGGGCATCGCTACGGCCAGGGCGAACGCCGAGAAGAACCTGCAGAACGCTCGCGAGCTGTTTGTGCATCACCGAGAAGTGGCACTTGCCGCCCAGTCCGACTGGCACGAGGTTCCACTGTCCGAACTTTGCACGATCAAACACGGTTACGCATTCGAAGGTGAGTTTTTTTCTTCCGCTGGTGACCATGTGTTGTTGACACCAGGCAGTTTTTTTGAGGCTGGTGGTTATCGCGAACGCGGTGAAAAAACAAAGTATTTTGTCGGTCCCATTCCGAACGACTTCATTCTGAAGGAAGGCGATCTGCTGGTCGCCATGACCGAACAGGCCGCTGGCTTGTTAGGCAGCCCACTGCTGGTACCAGAGTCCAATCGTTTTCTGCACAACCAGCGGCTGGGCCTTGTGGTTGGGAAGCCGGACGTACCGTGGTTAAACGAGTTCTTTTTTCACGCATTCAACCTGTTACGTGTGCGCCGCGATATTCACGCCAGTGCGTCAGGTGCCAAGGTGCGGCATACCTCGCCCGGAAAAATAGGCTTGGTGCGCGTGGCGTACCCAGGCTCGCTGCATGAGCAGCGCAGCATTGCCACTCAGCTTGTTGACTTGCACGAAGAGTGCGAACGTCTTGTGACCGTCTACGAGCGCAAGCTCGCCGCCCTCGATGAGCTGAAGCAATCGCTGCTGCAGCAAGCTTTCACCGGCCAACTCTGACGGAAAACTTGGACATGAATTCATCGATTGAACGCGACATTGCCCTCGTGGATGAACTGTGTGCCCTGCCGGCAGAAGCTGCCTGGGTCGAGTTCAAGGACAACAACACCGACCCGGAGATGATCGGCGTGCGTTGCTCCGCCTTGTCCAACGCCGCGCGTATCGAAGGTCGGGACACCGCTTACATGCTGTGGGGCATTGAGGACGGCAGTCATGCAGTGACGAGTACCGACTTCAACCCCGACATCAAGAAGAGGGCGGATCAGCCCTTGCCCTTCTGGCTGGCCCGTAGCTTGCAGCCCAGCATCGCCTTCAGCTTTCGTATCGTGCAGCATCCCCAAGGGCGTGTGGTGCTACTGGAAATCCCGGCAGCCACCGGCGCCCCCGTGGCATTCAATGGTGTGGCCTACATCCGCATTGGCAGCGCAACGCCCAAGTTGACCGATTACCCGCAGCGCTACCAGCAACTGATCGAGCGTTTGCAGCCTTACCGTTGGGAGCACGGCATGGCGCGCCAGTATGTGAGCGGCGACGATGTGCTGTCCTTGCTGGACTACAGCCAGTACTTCCGCTTGACCAGGCAGCCGCTGCCAGACAACCGCGCCGGGATCTTTGACAAGCTGGAAGGCGACCGGCTGATCGTGCGTGACGTGGGCGAGCGCTGGAACATTACCAACCTGGGGGCGATCCTGTTTGCCAACCGGCTGAGTGACTTTGAATCCGGCCTGGCGCGCAAGGCGGTGCGCCTGGTGGCGTACGCTGGCAAGAACCGTGCGGCCACCGTGACCCACCGGCACGATGGACAAAAGGGCTACGCCGTCGGCTTTGAAGGCCTGGTCGATTACTTGAACGGCCTGTTGCCCAAGAATGAACACATCGGCGCAGCGTTGCGTGTGGCGCATCCCCTGTTCCCGGAGCTGGCGATTCGGGAGCTCGTTGCCAACGCCCTGATCCATCAGGACATGACGGTCACGGGCGCAGGCCCCCAGATCGAGCTGTTCAGTGATCGCATCGAGATCAGCAACCCAGGTGCGCCCCTGGTGAAGCCGGAGCGCATGGTGGATTTGCCGCCCCGCTCCCGCAACGAGACGCTGGCTTCGCTGATGCGTCGCATGGGCATGTGCGAAGAACAGGGCAGCGGACTGGACAAGGTGCTGGAGCAGGTCGAATTGTTCCAGCTCCCCGCGCCACTGTTCCGGGCTGAGGAGAACTCGACCCAGATGGCGCTGTACGGCCCACGCGGCTTTGCCGACATGACGCCTGAAGAACGGGTTCGAGCCTGCTACTTCCACGCTGTCTTGAAATTCTTGAGTGGTGACAAAATGAAGAACGCCACCTTGTGCGCTCGGCTCGGCATCGCGACCAAGAACGCGGCCCAGGCGACGACCGTGATTAACAAGACGCTGGAAGCTGGCTTGATCCGGGTCGCTGATCCGGATCATCCCCGTGCTGGTTACGTGCCCCACTGGGCCTGATTTTCTTGATCGGGTTTTGATTCTGGGGCCGGCCTTGCTTGGTTGGCTGATCACAGGGTGTTGATTTTTATGAGTTTTCTCTGTCTTGCTGGCCGGAAAATTTCTTGATCGGGTTTTGATCCAAAGGGAAGATTGCCATGAACGAAGCCGAAGCCTCCACGGAGCATGACGCCCAGATCGCCATCTACCAGGCTGACGCCGGTACCGTCGAGGTGCGGCTGTCGCATGACAGCGTCTGGCTGACGCAAGCCCAGTTGTCTGCGGTTTTCGACACCAGTACCGACAACATCAGCCTACACCTGAAAAACATCTATGCCGATGAGGAACTGACCGAGGAGGCAACTACCGAGGATTTCTCGGTAGTTCGCCAGGAGGGCAAGCGCCAGGTGCAGCGCCGCCTGAAGCACTACAACCTGGACGCCGTCATCTCGGTTGGCTACCGGGTCAATTCCAAGCGCGCGGTCGGCTTCCGCCAATGGGCCACGGCCGTCCTGCGCCAGCACCTGACCCAGGGCTACACGCTCAACCGCCAGCGGCTGGAGTCCAACGCGCGCGAGCTGGAAGCCGCGCTGCTGCTGGTGCGCAAGCTGGCGCAAAACCCCGAGCTGCCGCAGGACGCCGGGCGTGGCCTGCTCGACGTGGTCACGCGCTATGCGCGCACCTTCCTGCTGTTGCAGCGCTACGACGAAGGGCTGCTGACCGAGCCGCCGCAGCAAAGCGGTGGCCAGTTGCCCACGCTGGCCGAGGCCCGCGCCGCGCTGGCCCGGCTCAAGTCCGACCTGATGGCCCGTGGCGAGGCGACCGACCTGTTCGCGCGCGAGCGTGGCGACGGGCTGGACGCGCTGCTCGGCAATCTGGACCAGACGGTGTTTGGCGAGCCCGCCTATCCCACGGTCGAGGCCAAGGCCGCGCACCTGCTGTACTTCGTCATCAAGAACCACCCGTTTGCCGATGGCAACAAGCGCAGCGGTGCCTTCCTGTTCGTGGATTTCCTGGCCCGCAACGCTCGCCTGCTCGATGCCGCTGGCCAGCCGGTCATCAACGACATCGGGCTGGCGGCGCTCGCGCTGCTGGTGGCCGAATCGGCCCCCGAGCAGAAGGACACGCTGATCCGCCTGATCATGAACATGCTGTCGCGCCAGGAACCCAGAACCTGAACGCTTCAGGCGTCCCAGGGGTTGATGAGACGGACTTCCAGGCCTGCGAAGTCCCGGGTGTTGCGCGTGACCAGCGTGAGGTCGTGCTGCAAGGCGGTGGCTGCCAGCAGGCCGTCGATGGCGGGTAGCGGTCTGCCGGCCTGTGCCATCAAGCGGCCCCAACGGTCAGCGGTGTGAGCATCCACTGCGAGCACGCGGCCTACGAAGTAGTTGGGCAACTCCACCTCCAGCCAGTCCAGCAGGGACTGCTTGCGGGCAGCGTCTTCCACCCGTTCAAGCCCCTTGCGGATCTCGCCCAGCGTCAGCACGCTCAGGAACAGCGACTGGCGCGGCCGGGCCTGCATCCAGGCCACGACGTTCGGGTCGGGCTGCTTGCGCCGCAGTTCGGACAGGACGTTGGTGGCGATCAGGTAGCTCAGAAGTCCACCTCGCGCGGCAGGCTGCGGTCGCGCTCGAACTCGATGTCGTCGCTGCCGTACAGCGGGGATTGCCGCATGAAGTCGACCAGCGAGGACTGGTTGCCGCTGAGCCGGTCGAACAGTTCGCGCGAAATCACGACCGCCACCGAGCGGCCATGCACGGTGATCTCCTGCGGACCGTCATCGGCCGCGTGCTTGACCACCTCGGAAAACCGCGCCTTGGCGGTCTGCATTTGCCAGGTTTGCATGTCTGACCTCCTTGGTACCTTGATTCTGACCAGACAGGTCAGATTGGTCTGACTGTAACCTGTGCTGGGATAATCGTCAAAACAGACTTTAATCAGGAAGCGCAGCCATGAACGAAGCCGAAACCCGCGCCGAGCATATCGACCCGGCCCTGGCCGCCGCCGGCTGGGGCGTGGTGGCCGGCAGCCGCGTGCTGCGCGAGTTCGGCATCACGCAGGGGCGGCTGCAAGGCGGCGGCAAGCGGGGGCGCGCCGAGGTGGCCGACTACGTGCTGGTCTACCGCAACACCCGGCTCGCCGTCGTCGAGGCCAAGGCCTGGGACAAGCCGTGCGGCGAGGGGGTCGCGCAGGCCAAGCACTACGCGCAGAAGCTGGCGATCCGCTTCAGCTACGCGAGCAATGGCCAGGCGATCTACGGCATCGACATGGCGACCGGCACGGAAGGCGATGTGCCGGCCTTTCCGTCCCCGGACGAGTTATGGCAGCGGACCTTTGCCGCCGCCGATGCCTGGCGCGACCGCTTCGCCGCCGTACCGTTCGAGGACCGGGGCGGCAGCTGGCAGGGCCGCTACTACCAGGACATCGCGATCCAGCGCGTGCTCGATGCCGTGTCGGCCGGTCGCGACCGCGTGCTGCTGACGCTGGCGACCGGCACCGGCAAGACCTTCATCGCCTTCCAGCTGGCCTGGAAGCTGTTCCAGGCGCGCTGGAACCTGACTGACTGGCGCCAGCCGGCCGCCACGGCGGACCAGCTCGGCACGCGCCGCCCGCGCATCCTGTTCCTGGCCGACCGCAACATCCTGGCGGACCAGGCCTACAACGCTTTCTCGGCTTTTCCCGACGACGCGCTGGTGCGCATCGCGCCCGACGAGATCCGGCGCAAGGGCAGGGTGCCGAAGAACGGCAGCATCTTCTTCACGATCTTCCAGACCTTCATGAGCGGGCCGGGCGATACGCCGTACTTTGGCGACTACCCGCCGGACTTCTTCGACTTCATCGTCATCGACGAATGTCACCGGGGCGGCGCCAACGACGAGAGCAGCTGGCGCGCGATCCTGGATTACTTCAAGCCCGCCGTGCAGCTGGGCCTGACGGCGACCCCGAAGCGCACGCTCAACGCCGACACCTACGACTATTTCGGCGCGCCGGTCTATGTCTATTCGCTCAAGGAGGGCATCAACGACGGCTTCCTGACGCCGTTCCGAGTCAGGCAGATCGCGACCACCCTGGACGACTATGTCTATACCGCCGACGATGTGGTGCTCGACGGCGAGGTGGAACGCGGCAAGCGCTACGAGGAAAAGGATTTCAACCGCATCATCGAGATCCGCGAGCGCGAGGCCTACCGGGTCAGGCTGTTGATGGGCATGATAGCCCCGCGCGAGAAGACCCTGGTGTTCTGCGCGACCCAGGAGCATGCCGCCCTGGTCCGCGACCTCATCAACCAGACCGCCGGCAGTACCCATCCGCTCTATTGCGTGCGCGTCACTGCCAATGACGGTGCCTTGGGCGAGCAGTACCTGCGTGACTTCCAGGACAACGAGAAGACCATTCCGACCATCCTGACGACGTCGCAGAAGCTGTCGACCGGTGTCGACGCCCGCAACGTGCGCAACATCGTGCTGCTGCGGCCGGTGAATTCCATGATCGAGTTCAAGCAGATCATCGGTCGCGGCACCCGCCTGTACGACAACAAGGACTATTTCACGATCCTGGACTTCGTGAAGGCGCATCACCTGTTCAGCGACCCGGAATGGGACGGAGAGCCTGTCGAGCCCGAGCCAGCGCCCGGGGCCACGCAGGACAAGCCGCTGCCCACCAGCTGGCCTGCGCCAGACCCGGCCCAGCCCCTGGCAGTCCAGGAGCCTGCTGCGGCTGACAGACCCAAGAAGCTGGTGGTGAAGCTGGCCGACGGCAAGTTGCGTACCCTGCAGCACATGACCGCGACGAGTTTCTGGCACCCGGACGGTACGCCGATGTCGGCGGCACAGTTCGTGGAATCGCTGTTTGGCAGTCTGCCCGATTTTTTCCGGGACGAGGACGAGCTGCGTGCCATCTGGGGCCAGTCCGATACCCGCCGCAAGCTGCTGCAAGGTCTGGCCGAGAAGGGTTTTGGTGCCGAGCAACTAGCCGAGATGCAGAAAATCGTCGGCGCCGAGAACAGTGACCTGTTCGACGTCCTGGCCCAGGTGGCCTATGCCTTGGCGCCCTTGACCCGTTCCGAACGTGCCGCGAGCGCCAGGACCTATATCGGCAACCATTTCGGTGCCAGGCAGCAGGCGTTCCTGGATTTCGTGCTTGACCAGTACGTGAGCCTGGGTGTGTCGGAGCTGGAGCCGGGAAAGCTGACGCCCCTGCTCAGGCTCCGATACCACGACTCGATTCCCGACGCAGTGGCCGACCTGGGACCGGCGGCCGGTATCCGTGCCGCTTTTCTGGGCTTCCAGAAGGCCTTGTACCTTCCGGAAGCGGCCGACCGCTTGCGTCGCTGATCAGCCCAAGGCTCAGTTCGGCACGCTGATCGAGCTGCCGGCAAAGCCGATCTGGTTGCCCGCCGTCGGCGCCGCCACGAACGGCGGCACGTTGGCTGCCGTGAGCGCGGGCGCCGCGCCGGCTACGCCACCGCGTGGCGTGGTGCGCACCACCTGGCTGGGTGGCAGGGCAGTGCCGGACTTCAGGTGGGCCAGTATTGCATCCATGGCCTGGTTGAAGTAGGGATGCAGCGGCACGAAGCGGGTGTCAAAGCCGCTGAACGGCAGGAAGCTGTCGAAATGCTGGCCGTTCGTGACCTCGATGTAGCGCAGCTTGCTGGCATTGCCTTCGACCACCCGGTTGTAGGCGGTGTAGGCACGCGAGTTGTTGTTCACAGGAATCAGCGCGTCGCTGCGGCCGCTGACGATGATGGTGGGCTTGCCACGCAAGTTGCCGTTCAGCACCACCTCGGCCATGCCAGCGCGCACGGCGTCGCTCTGTGCCTTGCTGGGCGTGCTGCTGGCCGTGAGCGCCGCGCCGCTGACCGGATCAACCCCCGTGACCAGCGCGCGCTGGCACAGGGCATTGTCCAGGCCGAAGTCGGCCACGCCGGTCGATGGCGAGACCGCGAACTGCCACGACCTGGCGCCGCCCACCGAGTCGTTGTAGACCACCGAGACCGGCGTGCCGTTGGAGGTGCCGTTGGCGGTAGCGAAGCTCTGCACCAGCGCCGTCGGCGTTACCGCGACCGGTACGCCGGAGGCATTCACCGCCGCGAAGCTGGTATTGCAGACATTGGCATCGACCGCGAAGCGGCCATAGCTCACCGGGTACATCGCCGACAGGATGGGGCCATTGCCCAGTGCATAGTGGGCGTTGTGCATCTGGTCGCTTTCACGGGTCCAGCCGTAGGCGCGCAGCTTGTTCAGCGCGTCCTGTGCCCGGGCCGCGGTGTCAGCGCCGCTGACCAGGCCCTTGGCGGCCAGGCCATCGCAGCGTGCCGTGGCCCGCGCCGTCATGCCCACCAGCCCGATGTAGTTGAAGATCGAGGTTTCGCTCAGCGCCGCATCGGCCGCCAGCGCCGCACAGGGCTGGTAGAGGTTGCCGTAGGTCACGAAGTCGGCCAGGGTCTTGCCGTAGCCGGTCACGGCCACGCCGTCGAACTGGATGCCATAGCCGCTGGTGGTGGGCATTTCGGTCACGGGTTCGGAAGCCACCACGCCGTCGATCAGGCCGTTGCCGTCCTGCTCGGCCGCGTGCAGCGAGGCCGCGCCGCCGTTGGAGGCAGAGCCCGCGATCACGATCGTGTTCGCAGGCGTGAACGGCACCCGGTTGTCGACGCTGCCATAACGGTCGTTCAGCACATACATCGCATAGCGGCCTGCCGCCAGCGTGTCATTGCCCCAGTCCTTTTCAGGGTTCATCTGGGAATGCGCGTGCTTGATGGCCAGGCGATTCGGGAACAGCGCGTTGTAGGCCGCGCGCGCCGCATCGGTGATGTTGGCCGCAAAGAAGCCCAGGCTGCCTGCAGCGGCGCGGCTGGCGCGTGTGCCATCGATCTGGTGCACGGTGTCGTCCGTCAGTTCGTGGATGCCCACGCCCTTGCCAGCATCGGTGAGTGCCACGGCGCAGCCGTTCTTCAGGCCCCACTCGCCGGCGGTGCCGATCGCGCCATAGACGCCGCGCGAGCCCGACGAGGCGCCCAGCACCACGCAGGGGTTCGAGGGATTGAAGCTGTCGGGCACCTGCACGGCGATCACGGTCTTCTTGCGGCCCGAGCCATCATCCAGCACGGCCACATATTCACGGCCCGGAATCAGGCCTTCATTGGTGGTTACCGTGCCCGCTGCCGTGACGTTCGGGCCATACAGGCTGCCGTAGCCGCCCGCGCTGGTGCCATCGAGAATGCCGCGGTAGTTGGAATACAAGGCATTGCGACGCAGTTCGGCTGCAGTGGGGTTGGCAGGGTCGGCATAGGCGGGAGCCGCGGCAAGACCCAGTCCGGTTTTTCCAATGCCGCCGGTCAGCAGGTCTTGCGTGGCAGCACTGTCACCCTTGCCCACCGTGGTGGCGGGATAAACCGAGGCGCTCAGTGGCGTGATGCCTGCGGGCAGGTCGTTGCTGGGGTCGTCCGATCCGCCGCATGCGGCCAGCACGGCGCCTGTCAATGCCGTCAGGACCAGTTTCGTGGCCCGAGGTGGTTGCAGATTCGCTTTCATGTTGTCTCCTCTTTTTTCTACTGACACAAATGCCTGCGTGACGCGCAATACGCAGGGATCATGCCAATACCCTCAGGCGATGCCTGGCTATTGAGGCTCCCCGGGCAACAGGGCTGGGTCTGGAGACTGGAATCGGGATTGTCTGATGATGTGTTCAATTTGCAGACGGTTGGCGTGCCTGAAATTCAGACATCTGTCTGATCATTTGTCAGGGTTTTCCAGGCGTGCATACAAGGTCGCGCGCGAAATCCCCAGTTGCCGGGCGACCGCTTGCTTGTTGCCGCCATGGGCCTTGAGCGCGGCGGCAATCGCCCGCCGCTCCAATGACGCCACCTGTTCGGCCAGCGGGCGCAACAATGCCGGTTCGTCCGCCGCATCCTCCGGACTTGTGGCAGCGCCGTCGGGCAGCAAGCCGCAGGCCGCCGGCGTGGCCGGCTCCAACCCGGCTTCGCGCAGCACCTGCTTCAGTTGTACGGCATCGATCGCCCCCGACTCACTGCCCAGTACCGCCTGTTCCAGCACATTGCGCAGTTCGCGGATGTTGCCGCGCCAGGGCTGGGCCAGTAGCAGGGCCAGGGCATCGGGCAGCAGCTCGGGCGGCGCGGTGCCGTTGCGCAGCGCCAGGTCTTCGCCCAGCACCTCGACCAGGGCCGGAATGTCGCTGCGCCGCGCCCGCAGCGGCGGCACGCGCAGCGGCAGCACATGCAGGCGGTAGAACAGGTCCTCGCGGAACTGGCCGCCCTGCACCATGGCCACCAGGTCGCGCGAGGTGGCCGCCACCAGGCGCACATTGAACGGCACCAGCTGGTTCGAGCCCAGGGGCTCGATCTCGCCCTCCTGCAAGGCGCGCAGCAGCTTGGCCTGCAGGCTCAGCGGCATGTCGCCGATTTCGTCCAGGAACAGGGTGCCGCCGTCGGCCAGCTTGAACTTGCCATCGCGCCCCTTGCGGTCGGCGCCGGTGTAGGCCCCGGGCGCCACGCCAAAGAACTCGGCCTCCAGCAGGGTGTCGGGCACGGCGGCAATGTTGACGCTCACGAACGGCCCTCTGGCACGCGCCGACGCGGCATGGATCGCATGGGCCAGCAGCTCCTTGCCGGTGCCGGTTTCGCCCAGCAGCAGCACCGGACTGGTGGATTGGGCAGCGCGGCGGGCCTGGCGCTTGACTTCGGCGGCGGCGGCGCTCGAGCCGACAAAGCTGGCGAGGGTGTACTTGGCCCGGCGCTCCCCGGCGCCTGCCAGCGAGCGGCTCCGCTGCAGCGCCAGCTCACGGCGGGCGTCATCCAGGTCGCGCTGCAGCAGGGCGAACTTGCTGATCAGGGGCTGCAGCGTGGTCTCGGGATGGTCGAACAGCACGATGCCAATCGCACCTATCACCCGCTGTGCCTCGTCGCGCAAGGGAATGCGGCTGACCACGAAGGTGCCAGCCCGGTTGTCCAGCAGGTCCACCAGCACCGGCTCGCCTGTCTCCAGCACGCGGCGCATCTGGGTGTTGGGTATCACCTCCTCGACCATCCGCCCCAGGAACTGGCTCAGCGAGGAAAACCCCAGGCCGGGCAGGAACCGCTGGTAGCCCTCGTTCACCCACACGATGCGGCCCTTGCGGTTCACCAGGAACATGCCTTGGCTGACGCTGGAGAACAGGTGGAACATGGAGCGGGCGGCCAATTCCAGAATGTCCTGGGCGTCCAGGGGCAGCGCTGGGCTGTTGTCGTGCAAGGTGGTGAACATGACAACCATGTTAGCGCCCGCGGGCCCACCTCCAGTGGCAGACCCGGGTCTGGCGGCAGAGTTCGCGTGGCTTTTCCGGGGTTCCAGCCGGCCTTGCATCATGAGGAATCAACTGAGCAGTTGCGCCGCAGAGCGAATTCATGGATATCAATCAGATCAGCCAGACCATTCGCCAGGAAACGGTCACCGTCGTGTTCGTGAACGTCCCGTTGCAGCAGATCGGCCTGCCGGCAGGCTGCCGTGCAGCCGGGTGTTTTCTTCTGCTACAATATGTCCACCAAAATTTGCGGGATTAGCTCAGTTGGTAGAGCGATACCTTGCCAAGGTATAGGTCGAGAGTTCGAGTCTCTTATCCCGCTCCAGATCAGGCTCTTGCAGCCAGACGAAAGCCCCTGCTGTTGATTCAGTCGGGGCTTTTGCATTGGTGGCCCTCATCCGTGCCAGCCAGGCCTGTCACCGCTCATTGCACCACGGCCACCGATTTCACCTGCACCCAGACGATGCTGCTCGGCTGCAGGTGCAGCAGGGCCTGGGCACGCCGGGTGATGCGCGCCAGCAGCACCGCCTCGCCGCAACGCACGCGCACCAGCACCTGGGACGGATGGGCATCGGGGGCGATCGCATCGATCCGTCCCGGCAGATGGTTCTGGATGCTGGTGTGGTGTGGTTCGGTGGTGGTCAGGCTCACGTCGCGCGCCAGCACCCGCAGCCGCACCGCCTGCCCGACCGGTATCTCGCGGTCACGCACCCAGAGCTCGCCGCCCTCGAACGCCACCCGCGCCAGCTGCCAATCCTCATCGCGTTCGGCGATCCGGCCTTGCAGCAGTACGCCGGCATCCTCGCCCACCACGACCGGACTCTGCAGCGAGGCCATTACCTGCTGCACCGGACCGACTGCCTGTACCTGCCCGCGCTCGAGCACCACCAGATGGTCGGCCAGCCGCGCCAGCTCATCGGCAGCATGGGTGACGTAGAGCATCGGGAGGCTGAGCTCGTCGCGCAGGCGTTCGAGCCAGGGCATGATCTCGAGCCGGCGCGCCAGGTCGAGCGCGGCCATCGGTTCGTCGAGCAGCAGCACCCGGGGTGCGGTGGCCAGCGCGCGCGCGATCGCGACTCGCTGGCGCTCGCCGCCCGAGAGCTGGGCCGGCCGGCGCCGCAGCAGCTGGCCTATGCCCAGCAGCTGCACGGCGGTGTGCAGCGGGAGCTCGGCACCGGGCGCGCGGGCGCGGCGCAGGCCGTAGTGCAGGTTGGCCCGCACATCGAGATGGTCGAAGAGGCTGGCTTCCTGGAACACATAGCCCAGGGCGCGCCGGTGGGTGGGCAGGAAGATGCCGGTGGCATCGTCCTGCCAGACCTCGCCGGCCACGACCACGCGCGCCGCGCGCGCACGCTCCAGCCCGGCCACGCAGCGCAGCACG
>JACCDQ010036757.1_pt1 | contig 12563 bp, 10 predicted proteins | sample 7446031 | NCBI WGS metagenome assembly JACCDQ01 (sample SAMN15323442, study PRJNA562643) | freshwater metagenome | isolation source: river surface water | place: USA:Blue River Watershed | collected 2017-08-17
AGCAAAAAAAAGACCTCGGCGATCAAGTCAAACCGAGGTCGGGTGCTGTAACAGCTTTAGGTGTTTAGGCTTTGCGCAAGAAGCAAGCCTTGAGCATGTAGTTGCCCACGTCTATCTTGCAGTCCACTTCGTGGTCACCGCCGACCAAGCGAATGCTTTTGACTTTGGTACCCATCTTCAACGTAGTGGATGAGCCTTTGACTTTCAAGTCTTTGATCAGCACCACAGCATCACCGTCTTTCAATACCGTGCCATTGGCATCTTTCACCACGGCTTCGTCTTCGTCATCCGCTGCGGCAGCGGCCACCATGGGCCATTCATAGGCGCAATCCGCGCACACATAGTTGTCGCCGTCTTGGTAAGTGTTTTCTTGGCCGCATTGGGGGCAGGCTGGAATGGTGGACATGTTTTTGTTTTCTTTCTAAAGGTCAGCAGTATAAATTTAGCGCACTTGCAGCTTGATGCCGTTGCCCGCGGCCGCCATGATTTCGCCCACTTCACACGCTTGGTCAAAGCCGTGTTGGTGGAACACAGCCAGCACCTCGGCCACGGTTTCGGGTGTGCAGGCCACCAGTAAACCACCGCTGGTTTGGGGGTCGCTCAACAAGGCTTGGTCAATCGCATCGCATTCAGCTGAAAGCGAAATTTCACCACCGTATGCAGACCAGTTGCGACCCGATGCGCCCGTCAGCATGCCTTGCTCAGCCAGTTCACGCACGCCGTGCAACAAAGGCACTTGGCTCATGTTCAGTTGTACGGTGTGCTGGCTACCGCGTGCCATTTCTAGCGCGTGGCCAGCTAAGCCAAAGCCTGTCACGTCGGTCATGGCGTGCACGCCAGCTAAAGCCGAGAGGGCTGCACCCGGTGTGTTGAGTTTTGTGGTGTTCTCGATCATTTGGGCATAACCCTCAGTGCTGAGCGCGTTCTTCTTGAGGGCTGCAGATAAGACACCCACGCCGAGCGGCTTGCCCAAAATCAAACGGTCACCCACACGTGCATCGGCATTGCGCTTGATGCGCTTGGGGTGCACGAGGCCCAACACCACCAAGCCGTAAATGGGTTCGACCGAGTCAATGGTGTGGCCGCCCGCAATGGGGATGCCCGCCTCGCGGCACACGCTTTGGCCACCATCCAAAATTTTGCCAATTGTCTCAGCTGGCAGCACATTGATGGGCATACCCACCAAGGCCAAGGCCATGATGGGTGTGCCGCCCATGGCGTACACATCGCTGATGGCATTGGTTGCGGCGATGCGGCCAAAGTCAAACGGGTCATCCACGATGGGCATGAAGAAGTCGGTCGTGGCAATCAGCGCTTGCTCGTCGTTGAGCTGGTACACCGCCGCATCGTCTGCGGTTTCAATGCCCACCAACAACTGAGGAGGAATGGGCATGGCGCTGGTGCTTTTCAGAATTTCGCTCAACACGCCCGGTGCAATCTTGCAGCCGCAGCCACCGCCGTGAGAGAGACTGGTGAGGCGAGGGATGGCGGTGGAGGGCGATGAACTCATGGCGGGCTTTCTTGAATAGCCCTCGATTTTGCCAGCTACAAGGGCAAACCCATAGCGGGAGCACTTTTTGAATCAAGTAGGCTGTGGTGCATTCAAAAGAGGGAGTTGGCATGCGTTTTCGATGGTGGCTGTTGGCTGCATTTTTTCCACTCATGGCGCAGGCCTCGCCGCAGTTGCGTTGCCACTTCGAGGTGAATGCCGAGCGTTTTGAGCACAGCTTTAACCCTGTGTCTGATCCTTACACCGTCACCAGTGTGAACTTGGCGGATCGCTTTCGTTTCAAAGCGGTCGTACTTGGCGACGACGCACGCGTGGAGTTGATCAATTTGTATGTGTTCTACCAAACAGAACGCCAACCCATGATCTTGCAACACACCAAATATGTGGCTCCACAGGCTCAATCAGCACCTGGTGCGAATGATTTGACGGGGCGCGTGGCTTTGTACTCCCCGTTTTTAGGCAAAGAACTTTTGTACGGATGCGCCTTACATGAGGTGGCACCATGAAGTTGCTTCTTTGCTCAATCATCAAGTTGGCCACACTGTGCGTGAGTGCTTTGCTGTGCATGAATGCGGCCATGGCTCAAACCGCCGAGCCAGTTGTATCCGTGGTCTTTGCAGGCGACATCATGCTCGAGGGGGGGGCTGATCGCGCCATCCGTCGTGGCCGTGACCCTTTTGCAGGCGTGGCGCATTTGTTCAAAGGCGCTGACATCCGTTTGGGGAATTTGGAGTGCGTGGTAGCGACCGTAGGTTCGGTGGAGCCTGAAAAGCCCAATGTGTTCAGGGTGCATCCGCGTGGTTTGAAATTTGTTAAACGCCATTTCGATGCGGTGGGTTTAGCCAATAACCATTCGGGTGACTATGGCCCTCAAGCTTTCGCGCAGATGCTTGGTTTGCTCAAGCAATCAGGTTTGGGCTACTACGGTGGAGGCCACGACCTGAAAGAGGCGCACAAGCCACTCATCCTAGAGCGCCAAGGCTTGCGCATCGCCATTCTTGGCTATGACGAATTTCAACCTCGCAACTTCGAGGCCGACCATGACCGACCGGGCGTGGCTTGGAGCGAAGATGAGCAAGTGGTTCGTGACATCAAAGATGCGCGTCGTGTGTGGAACGCTGATGTCGTGATTCCTGTGATGCACTGGGGTTGGGAAGAGCCGATCGCCAATGCGCGTCAACGCGCGCTAGCGAGGTTGATGATCGATGCTGGCGCAGATGCTGTCATTGGCGGACATCCACACCAGCTACAAGACACCGACCAATACAAAGGTAAACCCATTTTTTATAGTTTGGGCAACTTTGTTTTTGAAGGCTTTCCCGACAAAGTCAACAACGTGGCTTGGGCGGTGCGCTTGTCAATTGACCGTCAGGGTGTGCGCGCTTGGCAGGCGCATCGGGTAGATATCGACAGGCACGGATTACCGCATGCGGCAAAGCGTGCAATCCAAGAAGTGACGCTACGCTGACCAATCTAACCAACAATCGCAAGTCTTGATTTTTACTTTTCGTTTTTCTAGGTAGGCGCCAAGGCCTTTAACCATTTACTGGCTGGTAAGGGCCACCGAGCCTGAATGGCTTGTGCTTGTTGTTGCAGCATGTCTCGATCAAACGGGCGAGGTGTGCGAAACGCCATCACGATGGTGTTGCCTGCCGTGGTGGGCTTGAAGGCCCAAACGGCATCTTCACCAAAAGCAGCCTTGATTTTTTGCAGGCTTGCTGGGTAGCTCATGGCATGGCCGAATAAGTTGGCTGTCATGCAGCCTTTTTCTGTCAGCATGTTTCGGCAATTTCGATAAAACACCTCGGTATCGATGGCGGGTTGTGCCGCCTCTTGGTCGTAGAGGTCGACTTGCAAGGCATCAACTTTTCCTTGCCATTGATCCTGGGTCGCAGCTTCGCCTGCATCACCCAAAACGACGTTGAGCTTGGCGCTGTTTCCTGGTAATTTGAACCAGCGTCTGCATGTGTCAATCACTTGGGGGTTCAATTCAACCGCCGTCGTGTGCATGTCTAGGTGGTGGCGGCAAAATTTGGTCAATGAGGCAGCACCTAGGCCTAGCTGCATCACGTGTAAATGTTCGACCTGATCGATGTCCGTCACCAGCAGCCAAGCCATCATGCGCTGCACATATTCGAGGTGAATATCAAACGGCGCGCTGATCTTCATGGATCCCTGCACGGCGGGTGTGCCCAAATGCAAAAACCGCATGTCGCCGTAATCTGCAAACGTGACGACAGGTAAATCGCCATGTTTCTGCAGAACTTCGCCCCCACTGAACGCACGTGCTTGCTTTTTGGCCATCAAGATGCCAGTGCCAATTGCCAAGCCGCAAGCAAGCAATCCCAAGACCCAGTCAATGGGGGAGAGGGCGGCATCGAAATTGTTTAAAAAGTCCATGAACAATCTGTGCAAAAAATAGCTTCATCCACGTATGTCAAGTAATGCAAATGCTATCAATGCCCAAGTTGAAGGAGATGATCAGCACGGCAGATTTTGGCTGCGTTTGAGAAAAGTTGAAAAAGTATTAGTTGATTTTCAAAATTTGAATAGGAGAGTTGTACCTGCATATTTAATTTTTGACATATGAGCTAATTTTGATAACAGGGTTTGCGGAGGTTTGTTTTTTTGAAAAATATCTAAAATTTGACTAAAGATTAACCACCATTCATCAAACTCTCCATGAATATAAAAAAACAAAAGCTGTATTTCAGCCTAGTTCTTTCTGCTGTCCTCACCGCATGTGGCGGTGGTAGCGGTAGCAATGTCGTCACCGCCAACACTAACACCCTCAAAGGTGTTGCCGCAACTGGTGCCCCAATCGCCAACGCGCCTGTGTATATCAAGGATTCCACCGGCGCAGAACCCAAGGGCCAAAGCGAAGCTGAGGGCAAGGCCTTGGTGACGACGGATGAAAACGGGCTGTATGCATTTCCTGACGATACGTTGAAGGGACTTCAGTCACCTTTCATCGTTAGAGTTGCTGGCAACAAAGTGCTAGACAGCGGTGATGATGCAACTGCCATTCTCCACGCCGTGATAGCTACCACCACAGGTGCGAGGGTGAACCTTACCCCGCTCACTGAGGCCGCCACCATTCTGACTTTGGGAACAGATACAGCCTCTGCATTTGCTAAGCCACAAGACTCCGTGGCAATCTACAAACCACAAGCTGCACAAGATGCAAACCAAGCTCTGCTGAATGCATTGAAACTGCCCGCCGGTGTGAGCAGTATTGACTTGGTGTCGGGTGAGCTTGACGCCACGCCTTCCGCTAATTTAAGCAATCCAAGTGCAGCCAAACAATATGACATGTTGCTTGACACACTTGCTTTCTCTAGCTCGCAAGGTCAATTGATTCTGACCGACCGAAATAGACCTGAAAGCGAATTCACCAGCGGCCCACAAATCAAAGTCAGTGCAGCGGGCGCAGCAGCTACTGGCACCATGGTGGGCGTTCAAACCGACGGTATTCTTGACTCAACAAAGCTTCAAAGCTTTATTGATCGTTTTAATGCACAGCTCAAGGCCGGTTGCTCAGTGCCTTTGATTGGCACCTATCAAGACACATGTGGCAATGTCGTGTCTTCAAGCAACAAAGTTTTCGCCACTGATTACAAACACACCGGTATGACGGCTGATAAATGGCTGTCTTCATGGGTCGCTACCCCTATGGATGTGGAAGATCTGAGCGGTGTCACCGTTTCACTGAAAGCCGCATTCCGTGGCACGTTCGTTGCCAGCAACAACAAACGCGTGACACGTGTCGCGCTTAAGTTTGCGCGCGGTGACGACTTTGTGATCCGAACCCTGCTATTGACCGACAACGGCACTGAAGTGGTTGTATTGGGTAATCAACAAGACTACTTCTTGTGGGCACGACCACGTTTGAGCGTCAACCCTGACGCTGACGACGCTTATCCATTCAACCCCAAATACCAAGTAGGCATGCAGTTCATTCTCAAACACTGGTATGCGGGCATGCCTCGAATGATTTTGGGTGCACACATTGATGGCCCCGGTTTACCAACAACTCGCCTTGCAAATGGGGCAGCTCCAAGTGGTGAGCCTAGCAATCCTAACGGCTTGTCAAGCGGCATCGAACTTTTCTACCGAACCGATGAAGCGGCTGGATGTACCAATATGTCCGTGGATCCAATCGTTTACGTTGAAAAAAATACAAGAAGCTGGGATGCTGCTTGGACTGATTACAAAACCAATAGCTACGACCGTACCCGTTTGTACGATGGCAGTATCCGCTGGAGAAGCGGCAACAACAGCTGTGACCCTACATTTGACATGCGCCGTTATTACGGTTCAGCAGGAACACCCGTCATTCCAAAGCGTGGTGCCTCATACACGGTGACTTTGTATCTTGATGCCAATAAATGGGGAGGTGCAAATCAACCTTCTCTACCTAGTGGTGTCGGTGCACGAGTCACAGGAAAAGTGAATTCCGACGGTGACGCGATCAGCTACTACCCTCTGGTTGTGACAGAGACACTTCGTGCGGACGCATTTGAGTTGCCCACCACGGTTGCGGCTACTCAGTTACCTGGCGTGACGGATGCAACGCGTTCACGACTGTTGACATTTACACAAGGCAAAGACAGGTTGGTCGAGTGGACTCGCAATCTGATTTCTTGGCAAGAACGCGACAGCTCTGGTAATGCCGTGAACACCAGCTTTGGAAACTTTTTGGCCGGCGTTTTCATGTCATCCAGAGATCAAGTCTCTACCGCTGACAATGGATATTCGTTCTTTAATCCTTCGCCAACGAATTGGGGTAATTCAATTCCACGCGGCTTTAAAGATTACCGTGAGTTTTTTACGACCAGTGCTGGCGGTAATTTAACGATTGCCAATAATGGAGGTGCTTCTGGCCGTCTAGATTTGGATTGTGGCAAGACTGCTAGTTTCAAAGGTGGTACCGTGAGGGTGCGGGTTCGTAAGGTGACCAACCTGGGGACAGGTAACACTAATGATCGAGGGTATGAAGAGATTAGTTGCACAGCTGCACAGACTGCAATGGCAAGCGGTGTTTGGAGTTGGAACAATAACCTCCAGTTTTATTCAACAAACCCTGAAACCGATCGTTACCAATACGATGTTGTTCGTGACCGCGTGAATTTCCAGTCTGACAAAAACACCTTGGTTCTCGCGAATCAAACCAGTCGTACGATCACTTGGGATCAAATGATGGCCAGAGAGCCTGTCGGTTCACAGGCACTGTGTTCTTCAGTTGATGGCGCATATGCTTACCGAAAAGCCTATGTTGTCATGATCGACATGAACGGACGACAAATCATGGAAAACCGGGAAGTCTCAGCCGATCTGCCAGGTGCTATTGATATTGGCAACAAAAATCTGAACTTGGCTACCCGCTATACGACGGTTCTCAACCTTAGCAAATCTGTGAATGGCGACACTACTTTCAACCCGGCTCTGACGCGCAAGATTGACATCAGTCGCCCTAACTATTTGACTGACACGGTGTATGTCCCCATGACTTTTGATGTCAGCGATTACGACTTGAGTTGGACTGTCCCTCAAGCGGTTGCCTCAGATTACGCATGGAACCCTACAGGTAATAACTGGCACGCACAACCGGGTGTTATTCAGCCTGCATATAGCAAGGCTGCAGCAGGTACAACAAGCTGTACTAAGGTGACCTACTGATTGGTACATAAAAATGCAGGTGGATTGAACTTCAAAATCGATCCATTTCGCATTCACTAAAAAGCCACTGATTGCGATCAGTGGCTTTTTTATGTCTAGCCCATATTGGGCACCTGATAATTTTCAGGATGCATTGAACAGATCTAGCATTTCCCAAAGCTCTAGACATACTTCATCGCGCAGTTTGACGCTGTCGTCTTAACTCGTTGGGTGCTGCATGGAGGGGCGGGTCAGAGGTCTTAGCTTTGCTCGGCCACGCGCTCGAGTTTCTTACTAAGGATCCACGAAAGGACGAGGAACACAATCAACATGATTAAGCCAAGACCAGAGAAGGCGTCGGTCATGAGCTTCTCGGAGATTTGTCCAAACGCATGGCCAGCCGAGAGAATGGCGCCAGACCAAAGTCCAGCGGCCACGAAATTAAACGCCATGAATGTGGGCCAAGGAAGTCGTGACATGCCGTAGGCAAAACCGGCAACACCGCGAATGCCGTGTGGATATCGATGAAACAGAATCAGCCACACATAGTAGCGGTCCACCAACTGGACCACGATCTGGCTGGTACGGTGGATCCGTGGAAAAGGCGAGAGCCACTGGTTGCCAAAATACCGCCCGATCCAGAAGCGCATCGCATCCCCCAGAAAACTTCCTGCCCAGACGACCGCAATGAGGGTGCCCAGATCAAGCGCCCCTGAACTGGAGGCGTATCCGGCAAAAAGCGTGAGCAGCAGGCTGTGCGAGCCAGCGAAAGCGAAGATCAGACCATAGGCCTCATCGCCATGCAGTCGCAACAATTCAAGGAACGAGGCAAGATCGGTTGGGTAGATCAATTTAAATGTGCCTACAGTGTGTTGGGGAAGAGCCGACGCATTTTATGGCAGCCAAAAAGAAAAAGGCCTTGCATCGCTGCAAGGCCTTGTCTTTATTGGCTCCTCGACCTGGGCTCGAACCAGGGACCTACGGATTAACAGTCCGGCGCTCTACCGACTGAGCTATCGAGGAATATTCGGTGTGCATAACACTGTTGTGTTTTGCAGAGACGCACAGTATAGCAAAAAAATGGCCGTTTTTTTAAGTTGATGTCAAGAGCTCTTTGATGTCGTTTTATGGATTGATTTTTCACTCACTTTAACGTGCTCTTGGGGGGATTTCGGCACTCTGGACGGTCTAGGGGCGTCCAGATTCTTGACGCTTGTGATGCTCTGGACGGTCTGGGGACTCTGGACGCTTGGACTACTCTGGACGGTGCAGGGGTGTCCATAGTCTGAACTGGTATTCCATTATTTAGGAGTTACACATGCGTGAGCCACAACTGATACTTGTGGTTGAGTGAGCCAAACTGGAGGTGTTTTGACGCTAGTGCACGCACTAACGGTCCATTGGGCGGGCAAGAGTTGTGCGAACTCAAGCTAAACAAACACGATCTCGGCCTGTATTTTTCGCTTGATACAAAGCAGCATCAGCCCTAGCAATGGTAGCTAGTAGTTCTTCTTTATCGTCATAAATGGCTACACCGATGGAGAGGGTGTAGTGTGCCAGCTGATTCGTATCAAGTGCTACGTTCTGCCCGCGGGCTTGAATCACGATAGTGTTTGCGATTTTTTCCGCATCTTCAAGGCTGCACATTGGTAGGAGTGCGCAAAACTCTTCACCACCATAACGCCCCAGAACATCATCAATGCGTACTGCATTCATCAACAGGCGAGCGCAGTGCGCCAGTGTTCTGTCGCCGCCTGCATGTCCAAACCTGTCATTGATGGATTTGAAATGATCAATGTCCATCATGAGCACGGCATAGCTTGAGTGCTTTGCGACAACTTGACGTGCATCATCAAAGAACGCGCGGCGTGTCAAAACACCTGTTAAAACATCGCGGCCACTTAACTCTTCAATAATCGAGCGCTGGCGTTCGTGGACCATCACAAAAAAACCAATTGATGCGCTGACGATAAACAATGCTCCAACAATCAAAACTCCCAACTGAGTGGCTGAGTTGTTGACCACGCCGATCGTGGGCTGAGCAGCAAAGACTGTGGTTAACGCTCTTAAACAGTACATCGCAGCCATTACGCAGAGGGTGAATGCAAACAACACCACTGCGAACGAGATGGGGCGTTTCGCTTTTTTCACAATTAGCACGGCAGCGTGAAACAAAAGTACAGACAATGCGATGCACACCATGACAGTAGGTACGGCTAAAGATAAACCACCAAACTGCCATAAGCCTAAGCCGATTAATCCTAAAGTTACGCTGGCAATGCACCAGTACCAAGGGTAAGGAGTCTCATAAAACTTGCACACAGTTGCAAGACACATAGAGGCCGAGAACAGCAAAACCACATTGGCCAAAAATATTCCGAAAATATCTGGAATCAACCCGCGAAAGAAAATTAAGACTAACGAGAATCCCACACCAGCCGATGCCAGAGCCCATTGCTTAAATCCGTAAGCCCGGTCGCCACTAGTAGACTCAAGCAAAATGGACATGAGGGCAATTAGCACGGCTAAAGATGCGAGGGAGAACAGTAAGGTTCTTGAATCTAGGGACATTGATAATTGTCTGATTATTCGTTTTGGGCTGAGCGAAAATTACCCCCATAGCTGAGGACACGTTCCAAGCGCATTGTGTCTCTTGTCCTCCAGCAAAAAGGGTTCGCTACGAGGCCGTGCACAAAATCCAGAAAGTCAGTGTCTTTTTGCTCTTTTCAATGAAGTAAAGCAAGGCTATTTATTGATGCAACCTAAAATGAATTATGCGCCTTGACTCTCCAACCTTAATTTTTTCCATTGGAATTCTGTCCTTATTGATGGCATTCATTACATGGACTTTTCAAGGTGCAATTGCAGAGCGCAACTACGGCCTTAAGACTTGGTCCGTCGGAATCAGTTGCGTAGGTATGAGTTTGATTTTGAACTTCCTGCGAGGCGAGCTACATCCCATATTTGGCATCCTCGGAGCAAATGCTTCGTTGATGGCTGGTGGGACTTTGGGATTAATTGCACCAGCGATTTTTTATCAAGCAAAATTTTCAAAGTCGATTGTTGTTATGGCGCTTTCAGTAGGCAGCTCAAGTTTGCTTGCCTACTACTTTCTTGATTTTTCGATTGCGCTTGCAATGGTAGGCGTATGCCTTTCCATGGCCGTTGTTTTGATCTACAGCGCTGTAGTTGTTTATCGAGGCTCTTCCAAACCCATCTCGTTTTCAACTCACGCGTTTGCCTTGAGTATGGGGGTCATGGGTATGACCTATTTTGCTAGGGCTGCAGTTGTAGGTATCAATCCCAATGTTTCGGTTGCACCAGTTACTTTGGCTGGAACCCATCAGTCTGTGTTGATTTTTGGTGCGTTGTTCGTGGTTTGTTCAAGCATGAGCTTTTACTCCATGGTGCAAGAGGAGCAACAGCGCGAAATTAAAGAGCGTGCCAAGCGAGACCCTCTCACTGGGCTCTTTAATCGACGTGCCTTTTTTGAGTCTGCGGAAAAGCTGGCTGAAGAAAAAATGTTGTTTTCGATTGTGATGATCGATATCGATTACTTCAAGTTGATCAATGACACTCACGGACATCTCGGAGGTGATGTTGTTCTGAACTTCACAGGAAGGTTGATTTCCAACATGTTCCGAGTCGACGATATCCCTTGTCGATTCGGCGGTGAAGAGTTTTGTGTGCTTATTCGTAATTGCAACGAACAGCAAGCTCTGCAGCACGTCAGTTCCCTTGTCGAAAAATTTCGCCAAAGCGTCATACGATTGTCTGAATCCGCTGATGTGACGATAACCATTTCTGCTGGTGTTAGCGAGCATTCACCTGGACAGAAATTATTGAAAACGATCCAGGCTGCAGACGCAGCTTTGTATAGCGCTAAGAACAGCGGACGCAATCAAGTTCAATGTTTTGGTGATGTGGTCGCCATCAAACCTACAGAATAACGTTGTGATTTGCCGTCGTTACATCAATGTGATGATGCTCAATCTGTGCGCTCTTTAAGTTCATGTACCAATAAAACTATACGAGCATCAGGTTCATGAAAACGTATGCCGTGTTGATACTCTGGCTGTGAGTCGCTTTGATTTGCGCGATGTACCAATTCAACGTTTTGAATCGTGCCTGTTATTTCAGCATCTTCTGACTTGCCTGTGGATTGCAAATCAAAACGCAACCTAAGTTTGACTGAGCTATCTACCTCGCCCAGCTTATGCGGGCCTACGATCGATGTGCCACCGCCACTGATGTCGTGCAAGTGGAAGTCTCCTAAATTGTGGCCTACGAGGGAAGAGTTCAATATTTCCACTGGCAAACTTGTGCGCACACGAAGATGGGCGCGCATTGGGTTCTCAAAAATATCTTCTGGAAAGCTCATCAACATGTAATTGCGTGGATTGAGTAGCAGTGTGTTGATGCAGCTCTTGAATGTGAAGATGGACAGCCCCGAAAACAATCGAACTTCTACATTCATACCTTCGCGAAGATGGACGATCCAGCCATCTTCTTGGGGCACGCGTAGCATCAAGAATTCTTTTTCTACCCAGCCAATGACACTGGTGTACTGTTTATGAGCTCCAGTGTTTTCCAGTATGAGTTGCACACGCTGTCCCACTTGGAACTTCATGTCCGCAAATTTTGCTTTTTTGATGGCTTGCTCGTGGTTTGTCATTTTGATAGTGAGTTTGTGTTTCAATTCCAATCATAAAGACTGTTATCTCTCATAGGAAGATTATGTTTAAGCGCCTTGTTTCCGTGCCCATGCGTGCTTTGAAGTGGTTGGCTTTTGGGTCGGTTCAGTTCTCAGAGCAAGAAGAGTATCTAGAGTTTCGCTATAAGTTCCTTATCGTGCTTATGCTTACTGCAGCGGCGCTGACAGGGCTGTTCATTCTGGGATTGGTGAGCCAGATGAATCTGATTGGTTGGGCGCACGGTCGCATGATGATCACTTTTGTCACAGGCACCTTGTTGCTGTGGCTGTTGTTGCGGGGTTCACCAAAGCGATTTAAGCAAGTTGGCTGGACGTATGAAGTGTTGAGCCTGATTGAGAGTATTTCTGCACTGGTGTATGTGCCGGTGGATGAGTTGCGTATTTTGTGGTTTTACACAAATATTCCTTGTGTGTTTATTTTGTTGGGACAGCGGGCGGGCTGGGCTGTGACAGGTTTAACGATCGCGGGCTTCTTGCTGATCAATCCCCAACTAGAGCAGCCTTATTCGCCCAGCGCGGTGGCAACTGGTGTGTTGGCTATGGTGTATTTCGCCGTGTCATTTCATGCGTACGTTGATCGCTCTATGTCTTACTTTAAGCGTATGCGCGACTACAACATGCAATTGCAAGACTTGGCCAGCCATGACCCGCTAACGCGTGTATTTAACGCAGGGGCCTACT
>JACCDQ010941970.1_pt1 | contig 12563 bp, 15 predicted proteins | sample 7446031 | NCBI WGS metagenome assembly JACCDQ01 (sample SAMN15323442, study PRJNA562643) | freshwater metagenome | isolation source: river surface water | place: USA:Blue River Watershed | collected 2017-08-17
CTTGACGGCAGCACACTTCGGTCGTTTGGGCGCCATGGCTCAGGGCAAGGCGCCCTTTGATGCCAAGGCTGCAGCCGACAGCGCCGATGTGCTCGCCGTGGTGAGCAAGCTGCCCTTTGCGGCATTTGTGGACGGCAGTGACAAGGGCGACACCCGTGCCAAGCCTGAGATCTGGAAGGAGTCTGCCAAGTTCAAGGAAGCCGCCGACAAGAACCAGGCCGAGATGGCCAAGCTCGTGGCTGCCGCCAAAACCGGTAACCTGGACAACCTCAAGGCTGCTTTCGGTTCAGCCGCGCCCACCTGCAAGGCTTGCCACGACAACTTCCGCAAGGATTGAGCCCCATCGGGCCTGAGCGTCAGGCCTCGGCCAGCAATTTTTCGATCAGTCGGTGCAGCTCGGCAAAGTCGGGTGTGCCGACATAGCGCTTGACGATTTCACCGCGCTTGTTGACGAGGTAGCTGGTCGGGGTGAGCTTGACATCGCCCCAGGCCTTGGCATTGGCGCCGGTGTTGTCAATCGCCACCTTGAAAGGCAGCTTGCGCGATTCGGTGAAATTCACCACATAGGCCGGGGGGTCGTAGCTCATGGCCACGGCCAGGGTTTCGTAGCCCTTGTCCCTGTACTTGTTGTAGGTGGCCGTGAGCTCGGGCATTTCGGCCACACAGGTGGTGCAGCTGGTCGCCCAGAAGTTGACCAGCATCACCTTGCCCTTCAGTTCAGCGGTGCTAACCTTGCTGCCGTCGAGCAGCACAAACGAGGATTCAGGTGCGCGGTCCTGGCCGCAGCCACCCAGGGCCAGCGCACTGGCCAGCAAGGCGGCAATGAAAGGCAGGCGTTTCATGCCGTCGATTGTAAAAGCGCCGCCTTGCCCTGCCTCAGGCCGGGTGCAATTGCAGCAGAAGCTCGGCCAGTCCCTGAGGATCGCTCACCATCGGGTCATGTCCCGTCGCCATCTCGATGACCTGCGAGCCAGGCTGCCAGGCACCTCCCCAGAAAGTCGGGTCCAGCATGCGCTGGCGGCTGATGTCGATGGTGGCCAGTGGCGGTTGCGTGCAGTTGATGAAGGTGCGGGGCACCGAGGCCACGCGTGCCGGATCGAAGTCCAGCACCTGCGTGTAGGGCTTGCCTGGATGCGGGGTCTGGCGCCGCTGTACCCAGGCATGGTTTTCCCCTGTCAGTCCAAACACCGAAGCGTCGGGCGGCGGAAAGCTGAACAAGGGGTCGGCTTTGGAGGCGGCGATACGCGCTTCGCGTGTGGCCGTGGCGTGGGTGCTGCTCCAGCTCTCGCCGGATTCAGGCAGGACCGCATCCAGATAGACCAGATGCCGCAGCCGTTGGGGGCGGCGGTCGGCGACGGCAGTGCCCAGCATGCCTGCATAAGAGTGGACCACCAGGATCACGTCGTCCATTTCCTCGGCGTCCATGGCCGCCATGACGTCGTGGATGTGGGTGTCCAGATCGATGGCGGGCGTCAGCAGGTGGGCACGCTCACCTACGCCCGTGAGCGTGACCGCGTGTGCCCGGTGGCCGGCCTGCGTCAGCCGTGGCAGCACGCGACGCCAGCACCATGCGCCATGCCAGGCGCCGTGAACCAGCAGGTAATTCGCCATCAGATCACCCCTTTGTCGCGCAGTTGCTGCTGCTCTGCCGGGCTGTAACCCAGCACCTCGGACAACACCGCCTGCGTGTGCTGGCCCAGCAGCGGCGGCGGCATGTCCTGACGCACGGGGGTGCGGCTCATCTTGATGGGGCTGGCCACCAGCCGGAGGTCCGGCTGGATCGGGTGCTGCCACGTGTTGACCATGTCGCGGGCATGGACCTGTTCGTCGGCAAACACCTCGGCCAGGTTGTTGATGGCGCCGCAGGGCACCTTGGCAGCTTCGAGCGCGGACAGCCAGTCGGCCTTGGTGCGTGTTTTCAAAAGGTCTTCAAGCAGTGGCACCAGCTCGCTGCGGTGGCGCACCCGGTTCTGGTTGAGTGCGTAGCGCGGGTCCTTGGCGAGTTCGGGCACGCCGGCCATGGCGCAGAACTTGGCGAACTGCCCATCGTTGCCGACAGCCAGGATGATGTGGTCGCGCGTGCCTTCTGCACTGCCTTCGGGTGGTTTCACCTCGAACACCTGGTAGGGCACGATGTTCTGGTGCGCATTGCCGGCGCGGCCCGGCACCTTGCCACTGACCAGGTAATTGGCGCCCAGGTTGGCCAGCATGGCCACCTGCACATCGAGCAGGGCCATGTCCACATGCTGGCCCTGGCCGGTGCGTTCGGCATGGCGCAGTGCGGCCAGAATGCCCACCGTGGCGTACATGCCGGTGAACAGATCGGCCACCGCCACGCCCACTTTCTGCGGGCCGCCGCCCAGGTCGTCGCGCTCGCCGGTGATGCTCATCAGTCCGCCAATGCCTTGCACCGCGTAGTCGTAGCCGGCGCGGTCCTTGTAGGGACCGGTTTGCCCGAAGCCGGTCACGCTGCAATAGACCAGTTTGGGGTTGATGGCCGAGAGGCTGGCGTAATCCAGGCCGTAGCGCGCCATATCGCCCACCTTGAAGTTCTCGATGAACACATCGCAATGCTTGACCAGATCACGGATCAGCTGCTGCCCTTCGGGCCGGGCGATGTCGCAGGTCAGTGAGCGCTTGTTGCGGTTGGCGCCCAGGTAGTACGCCGCTTCAGCGGTGTCCTGGCCCTGTGCGTCCTTCAGAAAAGGAGGGCCCCAGCCCCGGGTGTCGTCGCCCGAGCCCGGGCGCTCAATCTTGATCACGTCTGCCCCCAGGTCGGCCAGGTTCTGGGTGCACCAGGGACCGGCCAGCACGCGGGAGAGGTCGAGTACGCGGATGCCATCGAGTGTGTTCATGCCTGCCATTGTCGTCAAATTGAACGCGCAGCCCGTCGCCTGGGCAGCAAGGACAAGGCCGGGGTGGTCCCTACAATGGCCCTATGCGAATATCCTTCATGCTGGCGCTGGTGGCCTTGATGGCCGCTTGCAGTCCTGACCAGAACTGGCGCCAGATCACATTCGACGGCACCTCGCTCAAGGCGCAGCTGCCCTGCAAGCCCGACCGCACCACCCGCGAGGTGCCCTTGGGCGGTGTGCCGGTGCAGCTGAGTGTGGCCGGTTGCGAATCCGGTGGTGCCATGCTGGCCGTCATGACCGCATCGCTGGCACCTGGGGCCGATGCACAAGCGGTGTTGGTGGGCTGGCAGCAGGCCACGCTGGCCAACCTGCAGGCGCAGTCTGCTGCCCAGACCGAGCCCTGGCAGCGCGCAGGCATGCTGCCGCTGGGCGCTGCCCAGCGCATTCAGGCGCAGGGCCATCGTGCGAATGGCCAGCCGGTCACGGCTCAGGCCGTTTGGGGTGCCCTGGCTGAAGGGGATCACCTGCGCGTGGTCCATGCGGTGGTCTATGCCGACAAGATCGCGCCCGAGCTGGCACAAGTCCTGTTTGACGGGGTGCAGCCGTGAGCGCGCACCACCTTTCACGACGCCTGGCGGTGACCGTGTTCCTCGCCTTTGCGCTGGCGTATTTCTTTTCGGCGCTGGTGCGCGCCATCACGGCCACGCTCTCGCCGGTGCTCACGCAGGAACTCGGTTTGCAGGCGCGCGACTTGGGCTTGCTGGCCGGTGGGTACTTTTTGGGGTTTTCGCTGACGCAGCTGCCCTTGGGGCGCTGGCTGGACCGCTACGGCCCGCGGCGCGTCATCCTGGCTTTCCTGTCCGTGGCGGTGTTGGGTTGTTTTGCTTTTGCCCAGGCCAGCAGTTTCGGCGGCTTGCTGCTGGCGAGGGTGCTCTGTGGTGTAGGCGTGAGTGCGTGCCTGATGGCCCCACTGACCGGCTACCGGCGCTGGTTCAACGCCAGCACCCAGCTGCGCACCAATTCATGGATGCTGATGACCGGCTCGCTGGGCATGGTGGCGGCCACATTGCCGGTGCAGTGGCTCTTGCCCATCTGGGGATGGCGTGCCTTGTTTGTGGGCATGGCGGTGTGCATTGCGCTGTCCATGCTGGCCATCCGCCTGCTGGTGCCCGCCTGGCAGCGTCCCGAAGCGCCCACGCCCGCCGCCCGGCACGACGACGGTGGCTACGGCGCCGTCTGGCGCAGCCGCTATTTCTGGCGCATGACGCCGATCGGATTTTTCAGCTACGGCGGCATGGTGGCCATCCAGACCCTGTGGGCCGGTCCCTGGATGACCCAGGTGGCCGGATGGACACCCCTGGCGTCGGCCACAGGCCTGTTTGTGATCAACCTGTCCATGCTGGTGAGCTTCTGGCTCTGGGGCTGGGTCACACCGGGCCTGGCCCGCCGCGGCATCCATGCCGACCAGCTGATCGCCTGGGGGCTGCCACTGAGCCTGCTGGTGCTGGCCGCGCTGGTCATGGTCGGGCCTGCCGCCGGTGCGGGCGCAGCCGCTCTGCTGGCCGCCTTTTGCGTCAGCAGCACCTTTGTCTCGCTGGCCCAGCCAGCCGTGGGCATGGCGTTTGCACCGCATCTGGCCGGGCGCGCGCTGTCGGCTTACAACCTGGTCATTTTTGCGGGCATCTTTGTGGTGCAGTGGGGCATTGGTCTGGCCGTGGATCTGGGGCGCAGCCTGGGCCTGGACAACGCCATGGCCTACCAGGTGGCCTTCGGTGCATTCGGCATCTGTTCGCTTGTGTCCTGGCTCTTTTTCCGCTTGTTCCGCGCCGATAATCGGGTCTTGACATGAACGGCATCCTCATCATCGCCCACACCCCGCTGGCCAGTGCGCTGCGCGCGTGTGCGCTGCATGTCTTTCCCGATTGCGCATCGGGTGTGCAGGCGGTGGATGTGCCTGCGGATGAGGCACCTGAAGACACCCTCGTGCGGGCCCAACAGGCGATGCAACGCCTGGGAGGCGATGGCGTGCTGCTCATCAGTGACGTGTTCGGCGCTACGCCCTGCAATGTCGCCCAGAAACTCAACGACGGGGTGAGCACCCGCCTGGTCTCGGGTGCCAACCTGCCGATGCTGCTGCGCAGCGTCTGCTACCGGCATGAAAGCCTGGAGGCTTTGGCCACCCGTGCCCAGTCGGGGGGCACCCAGGGCATCATGCCCGTGGGCAGCACCGCCCCTCAGAACCAGACAGGAAAGAGACAACATGCCCCAGGCCACCACGACAGTCAGCAATAAGCTCGGGTTGCACGCCCGTGCATCGGCCAAACTCACCAAGCTGGCCGGCAGTTTCCCGTGCGAGGTCTGGATCAGCAAGGGCGAGCGCCGCGTCAATGCCAAGAGCATCATGGGCGTGATGATGCTGGCCGCCGGCCTGGGCAGCGAGGTGGTTCTGGAAACCATCGGAGACCGCGAGCAGGAAGCGCTGGATGCCTTGCTGGCGCTGATGGCCGACAAGTTCGGCGAAGGTGAGTAAATGACCTTCAGCATCCATGGCTTGGCGGTTGCACGTGGCATTGCCATTGGGCGTGCGGTGCTGGTCGCGTCCAGCCGGGTGGATGTGGCGCACTATTTCATCGAGCCCGAACAGGTCTCGGCCGAAATTGGCCGCCTGCGTGTGGCGCGTGACGAGGTCATCGAGGAAATTCAGCGCCTGCAAAAAGAGCTGCCTGAGGATGCACCGCATGAACTGGCCGCCCTGCTGGATGTGCACCTCATGCTGCTGCAGGACGAGGAACTCAACGCCGGGGTGCGCCAGTGGATCGAGGAGCGCAGCTACAACGCGGAATGGGCGCTGACCAGCCAGCTTGAGATCATCGGCCGTCAGTTTGACGAGATGGAAGACCCCTACCTGCGTGAGCGCAAGGCCGACATGGAGCAGGTGGCCGAGCGCGTGCTGCATGCCCTCAAGGGCACCGGTTCGGCCGTGGCGCGCACACACCAGCCACAACCACCGCAGCACGAGCTGCATCTGGACGATACCGATGTGCCCCTGGTGCTGGTGGCGCATGATTTGTCGCCTGCCGACATGCTGCAGTTCAAGCAAAGCGTGTTCACCGGTTTCGTCACCGACGTGGGCGGCAAGACCTCGCACACTGCCATCGTGGCGCGCAGCCTGGACATTCCGGCAGTGGTCGGTGCCCGCACCGCCAGCCAGCTGGTCAAGCAGGACGACTGGGTCATCATTGACGGTGATGCCGGGGTGGTCATCATCGACCCTTCGCCCATCATCCTCTCCGAATACAGTTTCAAGCAGCGCCAGGGCCAGGTCGAACGCGAACGCCTCGCGCGTCTGCGGCACACCCCCGCGGTCACACTCGATGGCGAGAAGATCGAGTTGCTGGCCAACATTGAAATGCCTGAAGACGCGGCGGCTGCCCTGGCCACCGGCGTGGTGGGCGTGGGACTGTTTCGCAGCGAATTCCTGTTCATGGGCCGCCAGGGCAATCTGCCGGACGAGCAAGAGCAGTACGCCGCCTACCGTCGGGCTGTGGAAGGCATGAATGGTTTGCCGGTGACCATCCGCACGGTCGATGTGGGCGCCGACAAGCCGCTCGACGAAGCCCGGCACGACGCGGCGCACCTGAACCCTGCGCTGGGCCTGCGGGCCATCCGCTGGAGTCTTGCCGATCCGTCGATGTTCCTCACGCAGCTGCGCGCCATCCTGCGGGCGGCGGCGCACGGCAAGGTCAATCTGCTGATCCCCATGCTGGCGCATGGCAACGAGATACGTCAGACCCTCTCTCTGATTGAGCAGGCCCGCCACGAGCTGGACCGCAAGGGCATGGTCCACGGCCCCGTGCGTCTGGGGGCCATGATCGAAATCCCGGCAGCGGCCCTGTCGCTGCGCCTGTTCCTCAAATACTTCGACTTCCTGTCCATCGGTACCAATGACCTGATCCAGTACACCCTGGCGATCGACCGGGCCGACGAATCGGTGGCGCATCTGTACGATCCACTGCACCCTGCGGTGTTGCGGCTCGTGGCCGACACCATTGCGGCCTGTCAGGCGCAGGGCAAGGGCGTGTCTGTCTGCGGCGAAATGGCGGGTGATGTGGCCATGACCCGTTTGCTGCTCGGCCTGGGCCTGCGCAGCTTTTCGATGCACCCTTCACAGGTGCTGCAGGTCAAGCAGCGCATCATCCTGTCGGACACCACCAAGCTGCGGCCCTGGGCCCAGCAGGTTCTGGACAGTGACGATCCCGCCGAGCTGATGCCGCACTGAGCGGCCCGCGCCTTCAGCGTTGGCGCCCCAGCCAGGCGGCACCGATGATCAAGGCTGCGGCACCTGCCACCGAGCCTGAGACGGTTTCGCCGCGGTGCCACAGCAGCAGCAAGGTCGACAGCAGTGGCGTGATGAAACTGAGCAAACCAATCTGCCGGGGGTCTCCGCGCTTGAGCGCCGCATCCCACAGAAAGAAAGCCGTACCCAGAGGGCCCAGCCCCATCAGCACCAGCCAGGGCCAGTCCTGCGTGCTGATCTGAACGGGCGGCTCCAGCAGGACATGGCACAGCAGCGACAGCAGGCCCGAGACGAGTGCGAACAGTCCGATCGCTGCGGTCGCAAACGGTGGCACCCGCTGGGTCCATAACGAATAGCTTGCCCAGACAAGGGCCGAGGCCAAGGCCGGCAGGTAACCCCAGGCCAGACCGCCCTCGATCGACTTGCCGCCCAGGATGGCCAGCGCCGCACCGGCAAAACCCAGCAAGGCGGCCAGCAGCTGACGCCAGGTGAGTTTCAGACCCGGCAGGAACACCGGCGCCAGCACCACCATGCCCAGTGGCCAGAGGTAATTGATCAGGTTGGCTTGCACCGGCGGTGCATGGCGCAAGGCAATGAACAACAGGAAGTGAAAGCCAAAAAGGCCGTACACGCCCAAGGCCAGTGTGCCTGCCGGCACACGGAATTGAGATAAGTCAAACCGCGACAGGGGCAGCGCCACGACACTGCCGATGAGCAAGGCCACACCGGTCAGCCAGAACGGCGGCAGGTGGGCCAGGCGCACGCCCAGCATGGCCAGACTGGCCCACAACACAATGGCCCCCAGGGCCAGCAATCTGGATGTCTGCATGCGGCGATTGTCTGTGCTTTTCCACCACTTTCCGAACCCGAAACCATGAGCACCTTTGACCACAGCACCCTGATCCAGAACATCAATGCCCAACTCGGCCCGTTCCGCAAGTCCCAGTCGGAGGCGATGCTGGGCTTTGGCCAGCTCGCCAAAGCGTCACTCGCTGACGGTGCCTTGAGTGAAAAACACAAGGAGCTGATTGCGCTGGCGATCGGCATCACCCAGCATTGCTCAGGCTGTATCGGCTTTCACGTCAAGGCGCTCAAGCGCCTCGGTGCCACCAAGGCCGAGCTTGAAGAGATGCTGGCGGTCTGTGTCTACATGGGCGGTGGTCCGGCCCTGATGTACTGCTCCGAGGCGCTGCACGCCTGGGACCACATGGCCTGAGCACAGCCCCCTGATCGCTACACTCGGGGCTGTTTTTCAAGTTGCCCCGACCGTGAGATCCCCGATAGCCGTTGTTGACGTTGACCGTTGCGACACCTGGACCCGTTACCGCAGCGGGCTGTGCGACAGTTGCGCGGCCAATTGCTGCACCATGCCGGTGGAGGTGCGCCTGCCCGACCTGGTGCGCCTGGGTCTGGTCGATGCCTTCGAGGCCGAGCATGAGGCGCCCAAGCAGATCGCCAGGCGACTGGAAAAAGCCGGACTGATCGACCATTTCAATTTCAAGCACGGCATTTTTACGTTGGCGAGGCGCGCCAACGGCGATTGCAGTTACCTGCATCCGCAGACACGCCGCTGCACGGTGTACGAAGACCGTCCGGACACTTGTCGCAAGCATCCGCAGGTGGGCCCGCGGCCAGGGTATTGCCCTTACGGCGACCGCAAGCTCTCCAGATAACCATCTTCCGGGCGCGATGTCCTGTGCACGACAGGCGTCGCATTGCCCATCCTCATAATGGCCGCTTGTCCAAGACAGGAAGAGCCGATGAGCGAACGTTTGCGCCAGCTGGCCTATGAGGAACTCGCACCCGAGGTGCGCCCCTTGGCCGACGACATCCTCAAGGTGTCCAGTGCCGCGCTGGGTGGGCCGTACAACGCCCTGCTGCGCAGCCCCGACATGGCGCGCCGATGTTTTGAATTGCTTGATTACCTGCGCTTCAAGACCTCGGTCAACAAACGGCTCAACGAGTTCGCCATCCTGATCCAGGCGCGCCTGTCCAACGCGCAGTACGAATGGTGGGCGCACGAGCCCATTGCCCGCCGTGCCGGTCTGTCCGATGCGGTCATGGCCGATCTGCGTGCCTGCCGTCGCCCCGCAGCCATGCAGGAGGATGAGCGGCTGGTCTACGACTTCTGCATCCAGCTCAGCCTGAACCACCGCGTGCCCGATGCCTTGTGGAACGAGGTGGTCGAGCGCATGGGCGAGCAGGTCGCGGTGGACCTGACGGTCCTCTCGGGCACCTACGTCATGGTGTCCATGCTGCTCAACGCCACCCAGGTCGGTATTCCCGGCGGCGGGGCGTTGCCGCTGGAAGAACTTGACCCTCTCATCATTCGCCAGCGCCTGCTGGCCTGAACCACAACACCAGGAGACAAACATGACAAAGCGTTGGATCGCCCGCCTCGGGCTGACGTTGTGCACAGCAGCACTGGCTTTGCAGGCCGGCGCCCAGGACTTTCCCGCCAAGCCCATCACCATGGTCATGCCCTATGCCCCCGGAGGGCCGGGCGATGTGATCACGCGCGTGTTTGCGGGGGCCATGCAAAAGCCGCTGGGCCAGCAGATCGTGGTCGACAACCCGGCGGGCGCCTCCGGCTCGATCGGCACGGCCCGCGTGGCACGCGCCAAACCTGACGGCTATACCTTGCTGATGATCCACGTCAGCCATGCCACCAACCAGGCCATGTACAAGAGCCTGCCCTACCACCCGGTGGACGACTTCGAGCCGATCGGCCGCGCCACCAGCGGGCCGATGTTGATCGCTGCGCGCAATGGCTTTCCGGCAAAGAACCTCAACGAGTTCGTCGCTTACGCCAAGGCCAACGCTCCTAAGATCAGCCTGGCGCATGCGGGCGTGGGTTCCGCCTCACATTTGTGTGGATTGATGCTGATGAACGCATTGGGCGTGAAGTTCAACGAGATCCCCTACAAGGGCACCGGGCCGGCCCTCAACGACCTGCTGGGCGGACAGGTCGATCTGCTGTGTGACCAGACCTCGGGCACCGTGCCTTCGATCAAGGCCGGGAAGATTCAGGCTTACGCCGCAGCCGGCCGCACCCGCATCCCCTCGTTGCCGGACATGCCTGCCATTGCCGAAGCCGGTGTGCAGGGCATGGAGATCAACATCTCGTTTGGACTGTATGCGCCCAAGGGGACGCCCAAGCCGGTACTCGACAAGCTTTCGGCGGCCCTGCAGAGCGCCGTGCAGGACCCTGAAGTGCGTTCCCGCCTGGAGGGCATGGGCATCTCGGCCGTGCCGGTGGAACTGGCCCGGCCCGAAGCGCTGCGCGCCCACCTGAAAAATGAAATCGACACGCTCGGTGGCCTGCTGGTCAAGGCCGGCGTCAAGCCCGAGTGAATTTGGGCGCTGTCGTTGCGCTGCCCGTCACCCTGGTCATTCAGGCCATGGTGGCCATGGCCCTGCTCACCCTGCCGGTGATGGCGCCGGTGGTGGGCCGCGCCTTGTCGGTGTCACCGGCGCTGGTGGGTGTTTATGTGTCGGTCACTTACGCAGGTGCGATGACCGCCAGTCTGCTCGGGGGTGACACGGTACGCCGCCTGGGCGCCATCCGCGTGAGCCAGTGGGGTCTGTTGCTGTGTGCCTGCGGCTTGCTGCTGTGCAGCTTGCCCTGGCTGCCGGCCATCGCCTTGGGAGCGGTGTTGATTGGCCTGGGGTATGGGCCGATCACACCGGCGAGTTCGCATGTGCTGGCCCGAACCACGCCGCCGCAGCGGATGTCGCTCGTCTTTTCCATCAAGCAGACCGGCGTGCCGGTGGGCAGCATGCTCGCCGGTGCCATCGTGCCGCCACTGCTGCTGAACATCGACTGGCAGGCCAGTCTGGCGGTGGTGGCCCTGGTCTGTGTGCTGTGTGCGGTGCTGTCGCAGCCGCTGCGGCGCGAAATGGATGCCGACCGTGAGCCCACCCACCCGGTGCACATCGGCAGCCTGGTGCGTCCGATCCGGCTGGTGCTGGCCCACCGCAGTCTGAGCACCATGGCGGCGTGTTCCTTCATGTTCTCGATGGTGCAGATGTCGCTGACGACCTATCTGGTCACCTACCTGAACCAGGAGCTGGCCTTTGGTCTGGTCGCGGCGGGGCTGGCGCTGTCGGCTGCGCAAATGGGCGGCATTGGTGGGCGCATCGCCTGGGGCTGGGTGGCTGACCGTGGTCTGGGGGCCTCGCGCACCCTGATGCTGCTGGCCGCGCTGATGGTGGGCTCTGCCCTGGCCACAGCGGGCTTGTCGCCGACCACGCCGCACACCCTGCTGGTGCCGATCCTGGTGGTGTTCGGTGCATCGGCGATTGGCTGGAACGGCGTCTACCTGGCCGAGGTGGCGCGGCGCGCGCCCGCAGGTCAGGCCAGCCTGGCCACGGGCGGCACCCTCGCCTTCACTTTTCTGGGAGTGGTCATTGGTCCGCCGGTGTTCGGTTTGCTGGCGACGGTGTTTGGCACATACCGTGCCGGTTTCGTCGCCCTCATGGGGGTGGCCAGCCTCTGTGGTTTGTTGTTGTGGCGGCTGAGCCGGGTTCGACCTGGCTGAGCACGCAGGGCCTCAGTCCGGCGTCGCCGCGGGCTCGATCCTGGCGGTGGCCATCATGACCGGTTTGACCAGGATCTTGTACGTGTCCAGATCGAAGTCTGGCGGTGCGTGCTCGAAAAGCGCCCCGCTTCGGGAACACCAGGTGCCCAGGTGGCGCCAGTCCTGAATGCGGTGGCGCTGGACCCAGTCCCCACATTGCTCGACCAGATCGATGGGCCCGGAAAAGGGCCAGGCGTGCACCTTCAGGTCCATCAGCGCGCGCCTGAGCCGCTCGTCATGCGTCTGCCGGTCTTCCTGGCCCACGCAGGCGCCCAGACAGGTTCTGACTTGCAACCCGAAGCAGCCACGTTGGTTGATCTTTTCCAGACCCAGCAAGCCCAGGCACAGCCGATGCTGGTCTGCCAGTTCCCGCAGCTTGCCCTGGGCTGCGTGCACCGAGCTGAACAGCCCGTACAGATCTTGTGCCTGACCCACACCGATCTCACGGCCCGAAATGATTTCCGGGGTGAGGGCATCGCCGTGCTCGGGCAAACGTATCGAACACAGATGGCGCAGGCGGCGCAGTCGGACATTGAACAGGGGATGGCGTTGCTTGATCAACCTCGCCTCGAGCAGCAGGGCGCCGATTTCTCCGGCGGTTTCGATGAACTCGACGCGGCGGCTTTGCGCCATCATCTCGGCCTCGTCTTCGGCCCGCAGGTGTGCCAGCACCCGGCTGCGAATGTCCACGCTCTTGCCGATGTAGATCGGCAAGCTGCCTTCACCCTGAATCGACCCGGAACCAGTAGACACCTCTGAGCCTCCAACCTGAGGCCTAATAGGAGGTGCCATGAATCAAAAGCGATTTCCAGAAGAATTCAAGATCGAAGC
>JACCDQ010795542.1_pt1 | contig 12562 bp, 14 predicted proteins | sample 7446031 | NCBI WGS metagenome assembly JACCDQ01 (sample SAMN15323442, study PRJNA562643) | freshwater metagenome | isolation source: river surface water | place: USA:Blue River Watershed | collected 2017-08-17
CCACGTTGATGTGGTCAGTGCCGAAGAGTCCATCTATTCGGGTGAAGCCCGATTTGTGGCCTTGCCAGGCGAGTCTGGCGAATTGGGTATTTACCCCCGTCACACCCCGCTGATCACCCGCATCAAGGCCGGTTCGGTTCGCATCGAGAAGGCCGACGGCGGTGAGGAATTCGTTTTTGTGGCCGGTGGCATTCTGGAAGTGCAGCCCGACTGCGTGACCGTGCTGTCTGACACCGCGATCCGCGGCAAAGACCTCGATGAAGAAAAAGCCAATGCAGCCAAACAAGCCGCAGAGGAAGCGCTGCGCAACGCCAAAAGCGAAATCGACTTGGCACGCGCCCAGTCCGAATTGGCGGTTTTGGCTGCCCAGCTGTCTGCGCTGCGCAAGTACCGCAAAAAATAAGAACGCTGTTCCAGCGCGGCGTCTGCGCTTCAGCAAAGGCCTCAAAAAACCCGGCACAGCAATGTGACCGGGTTTTTTTGTGGTCCAGCGCACCACGGTGTCCGTGTAGACTTGGTCGCATCATGAAACGAGCCAAGCTTCAAGCCGCCATCGCAGGGGGTACACCTGATGACATTGAACAAAGTTTTTATGAGGCGCTTCAAAGCGCCGACATTGAGCAACTCATGTCGTGCTGGGCCGAAGAAGATGACATTGTTTGTGTTCACCCTGGAGGACCACGCTTGATTGGTGCAGGCGCCATCCGTTCAGCGTTTGAAGCCATGTTTGCCAATGGTGGCGTGCAGGCCCGCCCAGAGCGGATTCACAAAGTCGTTTCCATGGCGTGTGCGGTCCACCATCTGGTTGAACGGGTGGAGGTGAATACGCCGCAAGGTGCGCAGCAAGCGTTTGTGATCGCCACCAATGTGTACCAAAAGACACCGCAGGGCTGGCGCATGGTGGCGCACCATGCCAGCCCTGGCTCTGCCAAAGATTCAGCCGATGTGGGCAGCACACCCACGGTGTTGCACTGACACCATGCGGTACCGCGCGCCACACTGGCTGCCTGGTGGGCATGCCCAAACCATCTGGCCTGCGTTGTATGCGCGCAGACGCTGGGGACCCGCTTTGCCAAAGCAGCGCGAGCGTTGGGTGACACCCGACAACGACTTCATTGATGTGGACAGACAACAGGCCAGTCGACAGGACAGACCCTTGGTGGTGGTGTTTCACGGATTGGAAGGCTCGTCTGACAGCCACTACGCACAAGCTTTTGCCGACTGGGCAGCCGCCCATGATCTGAACTTTGCGTTGCCACACTTTCGTGGGTGTAGCGGGGAACTCAACCATGCACCGCGCGCCTACCATTCCGGCGATCACCAAGAAATCGATTGGGTGTTGCAACGTTTGCGTGCGCAGCATCAGGCACAAGGCGGTCAAACGTTGGTGGCTGCTGGTGTGTCGTTGGGTGGCAACGCGCTGATGCGCTGGGCCGCAGAGCATGGTGGTGCCGCAGCGCAAAGTGTGGATGCCATTGCTTCCATTTGCTCACCGCTGGATTTGGTGCAAAGTGGGCAGGCCATTGGCAAGGGCTTGAATCGACAAATCTACACGCGCATGTTTTTGCGCAGCATGAAACCCAAGGCATTGGCCAAATGGGCCCAGCATCCGGGCTTGTTTGACCGCAAGCGTCTCATGGCCGCGAAAGATTTGTACGAATTTGACGATGTTTTCACGGCGCCTTTGCACGGCTTTAAGAACACCGACGATTACTGGTCCCGAGCGTCGGCCAAGCCACTGATGTCCAACATCCGCATCCCAGCGTTGGCTTTGAATGCCTTGAATGACCCTTTTGTGCCAGCGCACAGCTTGCCGCAACCCGCCGATGTGTCGAAGTCTGTCACGCTTTGGCAGCCTGTTCAAGGTGGCCATGTTGGCTTTGCACAAGGCCGTTGGCCCAGCCATGTGCGAGGCTTGCCCGATGCGGTGGGGGGGTGGCTCTTCGATGTTTTAGGGGTGCCGTTGGTCCCGCTGGAGGCTTCCCATGGATGACATCGTTCGCCAAGCCATGGCCAAGTGGCCTCACGTACCTGACTGTTTTGGCTGGCTGGGTTTGGACAGTCGCGGGCAGTGGTACATGCGCGACGATCGGGTTCAGTTGATCGGTGCTTTTCAGAGCGGGCAAGACGGCGCCAAGGGTGCTGTGCTTCAGCATGAAAAATTGATCGAGTTCATCCGCCGCAACTATGAATCAGACGAACAAGGCCGGTGGTATTTCCAGAACGGACCGCAAAGGGTGTACGTCGAACTGGAGGCGACGCCTTTTGTATGGCGACTCAATGACCGCTTTGAGCCGATGTCGCACACAGGTCACTCCACTCATGTGGAGGACTGTTTGGTCGATGAAGCAGGGCGTGTTTATTTGAATACCCAACTCGGCTTCGGCCTCGTCCACACCTGGGATGTGGCCCTGGTCGCCGATGCCATAGAGCAAGGCAGGTGGATGGCTGAAGCCTGCCTCGCAGCCGAGTTGCCGAAACGTTTTGGATTTGTCATCAGCCCGCAGCGCTTTGGCGGCGATCAGTCTGCTGGGCAGGCATAAAAAAACCGACCCGAAGGTCGGTTTGTGGGTAACACACTGTGCGCGTTATTTCGCTTCGCCTTCAGCAGCGGGTGCTTTGGGTTCTTCAAACTTGCCACCGGCATTGTTGGCCATGTAGACCACTGCGCGTGCGATCTCGGTGTCATTGAAGTCGCCGCCACCTTGTGCACCCATGGCGCCTTTGCCTTTGAGTGCCGAAGTCACCAGAGTTTCCAGACCTTGCTTGATGCGAGGACCCCATGCGCCAGCATCGGCAAACTTGGGCGCGCCTGCCGCACCGCTGGCGTGGCAGGCAGCGCACTGGGCTTTGTAAACTTCTTCACCGGCCTTCAAGGGACGATTGGCATCACGAACTTCAACAGCGCCTACTTTCTGAATGCGCTGAGCCACAGCACGCTCTGAATCGCTGGACCCAGGTGCTGTTTTGTTGGCGGAGGTGACGTAAAAAACCAAGCCAATGATGATGAAGACTGGGACGATGAAAGAAGCCAAACTCAGCAAAAGCATTTGTTTGGGCGTTTTCACGGGGCCAGTGTGGGCTTCGTGTTGATCGTGGCTGTTGTCGCTCATGAGATCCTCTGGTTGGGCTTGGCCATGGGGCCTAGGTGTTGACCGTCATCAACCCAGCATTATAACTGCGCACCCTTCACTGGGCTTTCAATATCCAGTCTGAATGACAAGCCGTGAGATAATCCGCAGTATTGATCAATGTGCGGCTGTAGCTCAGTGGATAGAGTATTGGCCTCCGAAGCCAAGGGTCGTGGGTTCGATCCCCGCCAGCCGCACCAAAGTCCAGTTTGCCACCCACCAAGGTGGCGTTTTTGTTGTGGCTGACGGTGCTGCCCAGTCGTGGCAGCGGTCCTGTCCCGTGTGATTCACCGGCTCGTGTTGTCAGGTGTCGCAGTGTCCTGGACCCGACGGGCGCCTGTGAAGCGTTTGTTCCAGTACGCCGCACGCAGGTCGTCCACACGCACCGCCTTGCCCGCGCTGGGGGCATGGATGAATTTGCCATCGCCGAGGTAAATGCCCACATGGCTGAACGTGCGGCGCATGGTGTTGAAAAAAACCAGGTCACCGGGGTTGAGCTCGCTGCGGTCGATCTTGTCGGTGGCCACCGCTTGCTCATCGGCACGCCGTGGCAGCAAACGCCCCACGGATGTTTCATAGAGGTGGCGAACGAAGCCGCTGCAGTCAAAGCCTGATTCTGCCGAGCTGCCGCCGCGTTTGTAGGGCACGCCCAGCAGCGTCATGGCCTGCCCCAGCATCTTGTTTGTCTTCTCGCCCACACTGGTCTTCACCTGGTCACCCAACTGCATCAAGCTGCTCAGCTCTGACGCACGTTGGGTCACTGCGGCCTGTTCGTCTTCAGGCGCTGCAAAGGCCAAGGAGGAGACCAGCAGCAAACAGGTTGCAATGGCGAGAGACTTTGATTTCACAATACAAGATGTTGTGGGCAAGTCCATCATGATACCCTGCTGAAGCGAATTTCGGCCGCAGATTTGTGTATTTTTGACGTATCAAACCCCGTAGCGATCCCGGTAGGCCTGCACCTTGGGCAAGTGTTTGCCCAGCGTGTTGCCGGTTTGGTTCGACAAATAGGCCAGCAAGTCTGACAGCTGCGCGATGGTGCAAACCTGCATGCCCAGCGTGTTACGCACATACTGCACCGCACTGTGGGGCACGTCCTGAATCGAACCATCGGGCTGTTTTTCGGTGGCCATTTCCTGGCGGTCCAGTGCAATTGCGATGGCATGTGGCGTGGCGCCTGCCGCCTGAATCAGCGCAATCGACTCGCGCGCAGCAGTGCCTGCGCTCATCACGTCGTCCACGATCAGCACGCGACCTTGCAGGGGCGCGCCCACCAAGCTGCCACCTTCGCCGTGGTCCTTGGCTTCCTTGCGGTTGTAGGCGAAAGGCACGTTTTTCCCCAGGCGGGCCAGTTCCACCGCCACAGCCGCACCCAGCGGAATGCCTTTGTAGGCGGGGCCAAAAATCATGTCGAATTCAATGCCGCTGGCCAGCAAGGCTTTTGCATAAAATTGCGCCAACCGGCTCAGCTTGGCGCCATCGTCAAACAGCCCTGCGTTGAAAAAATAAGGGCTCATGCGCCCGGCTTTGGTTTTGAATTCGCCAAAGCGCAACACGCCCGAGTCCACCGCAAATTGCACAAATTCTTGAGCCAGCGCCTGCATTTCGGCGCTGCTTGCCTCTTTTGTCACCATGGGGAAATCCTTGTTCAAACTCACCAGCCTTAACCTGAACGGCATTCGTTCTGCATCGACCAAAGGGTTCGAAGCCTGGTTGGCGCAAGCCAAGCCCGATTGTATTTGCGTGCAGGAAGTCAAAGCCCAGGCCGCCGATGTGGCGGGGAAGTTTGAAGAAATCGCAGGTCTGAAAGGGCATTTTCAGTTTGCCGAGAAAAAGGGCTATTCCGGCGTAGGCGTGTACACCCGGCACGAGCCCAGCGATGTGGTGGTGGGTTTTGATGGCGGCGAGTTCGATGCCGAAGGCCGCTATGTGGAGTTGCGCTTTGACACACCCTCGCGCAAGCTGTCCATCATCAGCAGTTATTTTCCCAGTGGTTCGTCAGGGCCTGAGCGGCAAGAGGCCAAGTTCCGGTTCCTGGACAAGATGTACCCGCACCTCATGGCCCTCAAAGCCGAGCGCGAGTTTGTGGTGTGCAGCGATGTGAACATCGCCCACCAACAGGCAGACCTGAAAAACTGGCGCAGTAATCAGAAAAACAGCGGCTTTTTACCCGAAGAGCGGGCCTGGATGACCCAACTCACCACCGTAGGCGGTGTGGTTGATGTGTACCGCCGCCTGCAGCCCCACACCACAGACACTTGTTACACCTGGTGGAGCAACCGGGGCCAAGCCTATGCCAACAACGTGGGCTGGCGGCTGGACTACCACCTGGCTACCCCAGCGCTGGCCGACAAAGCCCGATCCGAATCGATTTACAAAGACCAGAAGTTTTCGGACCACGCGCCGATCACGGTCGAATACGACTTAGACCTTTGAGGGCCCGCCGACGCCCATGTCCACGTTCATGCGCTTGCCTTCCTGGGCGCTGACCTGTCCCAGTTCTATCAACGCCATCACCGCCAGGGCATCTTCGGGCGGCACAGGGTTGGGTGCCCCGTGCTGCACGGCGTCTCGAATCGCCGCGTAATACCGTGTGTAATCGCCCTGCACACAGGCTTGGGTGCTGTGGGTCAGGGTTGGATGCGGGTCTGACAGGGTCAATTGCAAGGGGTTGGGGTCCGTGCCCCAATCGGCGCTGAGCGGGCGCAAGCCCGCTTTCAGGGCAGTTTCCTGGGTGTCCAGCCCGCACTTGACCAGCGATCCGAGGGTGCCATGCACTGTAAACCGGGGGGCCACATGGGCGGTGAGGGCGCTGGCGTGCAGCACCACGCGCAGGCTGCCGTAATGCAGCAAGGCATGAAACCAATCGTCGGCAAGGCTGTTGTCGCGCTGGCGGGCCCAGTCGAGCGTGATTGTCTGCGGCAGGCCAAACAATTGCAGGGCCTGGTCCAGCAGGTGGGGCCCCAGGTCAAACCACAGACCGCTGCCGGGCTCACCCGAGTCGCGCCAGCGCTGGGGCACCACGGGCCGGTAGCGGTCAAAGTGCGATTCAAAATGAACGATGCGTCCCAGCTCGCCTTGCGCCAATGCGGCCTGAACCGACATGAAGTCCCCATCCCAGCGGCGGTTGTGAAAGACAGACAGCAAGCGCTGCTGTTGCTGGGCCAGCGCGATCAGGTCACGGGCCTCACGCACGGTCAAGGTGAATGGCTTGTCCACCACCACATGTTTGCCCGCCATCAGAGCCTGCGCCGCCAGTGGGGCGTGGGTGTTGTTGGGTGTGGCCACCACGACCACATCAATGTCTGGCCGTGCGATCAGACGCTCAGGGCTGTCGCACACCGTGACATCGGGCCACGCGGCATGTACGTCGTGTGGGCGGCTGCTGGATACAGCCGTCAACTGCAAACCCGGTACCGCCGCGATCAGCGGTGCGTGAAAGGTGGCCGAGGCATAGCCAAAGCCCAAAAGGCCCACGTTCAAGGGTGCGGTCATCGGTGTCTTTCTCGGATGGCAGTCAACAAGCCGTCAGCTTAAACCAGGCGGCTTGCGCCGCGATGTTGACCGCAGTGAACGGCCTAACTCCTGCGCGCTGTCATCGGTTGCCGTAACATGGCACGATGCTGCAATACCAAACCATTCCCGTTACACCCTTCCAGCAAAATTGTTCTTTGATCTGGGATGACCAGACCCGCCAAGCGGCCGTGGTGGACCCCGGCGGCGACCTCGATGTGTTGTTGGATGCCATCCAGCACCTGGGCTTGAAACTGGAGCAAATCTGGATCACCCATGGCCATGTGGATCATGCTTCCGGCACCGCCGACTTGGCCGAACAATTGGGCGGTTTGCCGATCATCGGGCCGCACCCAGCTGACCAGTTCTGGATCGATGGCTTGCCCGCTGCGGCGGCGGCCTATGGTTTTCCACCCGCGCGGGTCTTTCGGCCCACGCGTTGGTTGGCCGATGGCGATACGGTGACCTTGGGTTCGCACACCTTGCAGGTGCGCCACTGCCCAGGGCATACCCCCGGCCATGTGGTGTTTTATTCGCCTGAAATCAAACGTGCTTTTGTGGGTGATGTGCTGTTTGCCGGCAGCATCGGGCGCACCGATTTCCCGCAAGGCAACCACGACGACCTGATCACCAGCATCACCGAGCGGCTGTGGCCGATGGGCAATGACACGGTGTTCATTCCGGGCCATGGGCCCGAAAGCACATTTGGCCGTGAGCGCCAGAGCAACCCTTATGTGGGCGGAACCTGAGCGGCTGGGGGCTTAACCGCGACGGGCCTCTTGGTACAGGTGCTGCACCTTGGGCAGGTTGGCTTCCAGTTCCTGAATGCGGTTGGCCCCGCTGGGGTGGGTGGACAAAAATGACGGGCTGCCATTGCCGCTGGCCGCCTGCATCTTCTGCCACAAGCTGACGCTGGCCTCGGGCCTATAGCCACCGCGTGCCGCGATTTCCAGGCCCACCAGGTCCGACTCGGTTTCATCGTCCCGGCTGTACTTCAGGGTGAGCAACTGGGTGCCCAGGTTGGCGGCAACGTCCCCCAGTTGGCCCAGCCCCAAAAGCTGAGAGGCAATCGACAAACCGATGCTGGTGGCCTGGCTTTTGGCCAGGCGTTCGCGGGCGTGTTCGCGCAGGGCGTGCGCCATCTCGTGGCCCATGATCATGGCCGTTTCGTCATCGGTCAGTTTCAATTGGTCGAGGATGCCAGTGTAAAAAGCGATCTTGCCGCCAGGCATGCACCAGGCGTTCAATTGTTTGTTGCCGATCAGGTTGATTTCCCACTTCCAGTCGCGCGAGCGGGGGTTCCACGGTGCAGTGTGGGGAATCAGCCGCTGGGCGATGGTGTGCAGCCGTTGCAGTTGGGGATGGCTTTCGGGGGCCAATGCGCCTTTGGCGCGGGCCTCGCTCAGCACCTGGGCGTACTGTTGGCGTGCCGAGGATTCCAGCGTTTCGGCGGGGACCAGTTTGCGCAATTGAGAAGACGACCCTACGTCCACCTGGGCCAAAGCCGACCCGGCCGCCGTGGCCCCTGCCGCCAGCATGAAGGCCCGCCGGGCTTGCCAGCGGGGGGCGGTGTCCGCTGAATCGTGAGGGGTGGCGTCGGCCGAAGCGGTTTTGAGGTGACAAATCAGGCACATGGTTTGCAAATGATAGCGAATTGCCTCACTTCAAGGGGACGAGGCTGGGGATGGGCGTCCGATAATCGCGGCATGGCCGACACCACACCCCTTTCTGAGTCCTCCCTGACAAACTCGCCCCCCAACACGCCTTCCAACAAGGCACGCACCTGGCGTGAGGCCTTGCGCCTGTCTGTGCAACCGGCCAGCCTGCGCATGCTGGCGCTGGGTTTTGCCGCCGGACTGCCTTTGTTGCTGGTGCTGGGCACGCTCAGTTTCCGTTTGCGCGAGGCCGGTATTGACCGCAGCACCATTGGTTACCTGAGTTGGGTGGGGCTGGCTTATGGCGTCAAGTGGATGTGGGCACCGCTGGTGGACCGCATGCCGATTCCCTGGCTCACCCGGCAGTTGGGGCGCCGGCGCAGCTGGTTGCTGCTGTCGCAAATGGTCATCGCAGGCGGTTTGGTGGGCATGGCCTTGAACGATCCTTCACAGGTGTTGGGGCCCTTGGTGGCCTGTGCGCTGGCGGTGGCGGTGGCTTCGGCCACGCAAGACATTGCGCTGGATGCCTACCGCATCGAGTCGGCCGATGTCAACGCCCAAGCCGTGCTGGCCGCCAGCTACCAGACGGGTTACCGCCTGGCCATGATTTGGGCCGGGGCGGGTGTGCTGTGGGTGGCGGCCTGGGCCCAGGGCGAGCAGACCACTGGCTATGTGCAAAGCGCCTGGCAAACGGCCTACCTGGTCATGGCGGCCAGCATGCTGCCCGGCATGCTCATGGTGCTGGGCTCGCCCGAGCCTGTGCCGGTGCCCATGCCGCCTGCACGCAATGTGGCGGCGTGGGTGCAGGGGGCCTTGATCGACCCCTTTGCCGATTTTTGGCGCCGCTACCGCTGGCAGGCGCTGCTGGTGCTGGCGCTGATCGCGGTGTACCGCATCAGCGATGTGGTCATGGGCATCATGGCCAACCCGTTTTATGTGGACATGGGCTTCACCAAAACCGAAGTGGCCAGCGTGACCAAGGTTTATGGCGTGGTCATGACGCTGGTGGGGGCTTTTGTCGGTGGGGTGTTGTCGGCGCGCTGGGGCGTCATGCGCATCCTCATGCTGGGTGCGGTGCTCAGCGCGGTGAGCAACCTGCTCTTTGTCTGGCTCAGCGGTGTGGGGCACGATGTCACCGCGCTGATGTGGGTCATCTCGGCCGACAACTTGGCCAGCGGCATCGCCTCGGCGGCTTTCATTGCTTATTTGTCGTCGCTGACCAACATCCGTTACTCGGCCACGCAATACGCCTTGCTCAGTTCGATGATGCTGCTGCTGCCCAAGTTCCTCGCCGGTTTTTCGGGCGACTTTGTGGACGCCCATGGCTACGCCAGCTTTTTCACGGCCACAGCCTGGCTGGGTTTGCCGGTGTTGCTGCTGGTGGCGTTGGCGTCGCGGGTGCACGCCCGGCAGGCTTGACGGTTGGCGTGGCCCTAAGTTGGGCTGGGGTGGTGTGGAGAGCGTGACCGGGGTGATGGCGTTGCCGTGAATTTACCGATCTTTACCCAAACGACACGATGGACATTTCAACGCAGGCGATGATGCACCCATGCAACGCATTTTGATGATCGAAGACGATGCCCGGCTGGCCAGCATGGTGTCGGACTACCTGGGGCAAAACGGTTTGGGCGTGGACCACGCGCCCGACGCCCAAAGCGGCCTGGCCCGCCTGCAACACGCGGGGGTGGACTTGGTGATTCTGGACTTGATGCTGCCCGACATGGACGGCTTGCAAGTTTGCCAACGCATTCGCGCTTTGCCGGGGGCTTTGGGACAGGTGCCCGTGCTCATGTTGACGGCCAAGGGCGACCCGATGGACCGCATCATTGGGCTGGAAATGGGGGCTGACGATTACCTGCCCAAACCTTTTGAGCCGCGTGAGTTGTTGGCCCGCATCAAGGCCGTTTTGCGCCGCAAAGGTGCCCCCCCCGAAGCCAGTGCCCAGGTGATGCAGTTTGGCTCCCTCGAAATTGACCGCGATGCCCGCCGCGTCTCGGTGGCGGGGCAGGTCTGCGATTTGACGTCTTACCAATACGATGTGCTGGTGGCCTTGGCTGAACGCGCGGGCCGAGTGCTCACGCGCGACCAGATCATGGAAGCCGTGCGCGGGCGTGAACTGGAGGCGTTTGACCGCTCCATCGATGTCCACATGGGCCGCAGCCGCGCGGCCATCGAAGCCGATCCCAAAGCCCCACAACGCATCCTCACGGTGCGAGGTGTGGGCTATGTGTTTGCCAGGCAGCAGGACTGAGGCATGGCGTTTCCGTCCTTGTCACGGCACTGGTCGCGCCACCTGTATTTGCGGATCTGGCTGGCGGTGGTTGCCGGTGTGGCCTTGCTCATGCTGGTGGTGGGCTGGGCCTGGCGTGCCAGCGGGGAACACAACACCCCGCCGCCCATGCCGCGTGAATGGGTGGTGCTCAATGCCGAGGGCGAAGTGCTGGCCACCACGTCCCGCCGCCCCGGCCCCGGCGGCCCGCTGGAATTTGACTTGACGCTGCCCGATGGGCAACAACTGCAATTGCGGGTGCAACGCAGCGGCGAGCGTGATTTGCCGGGCATGGACGGGCCCGTGGGCGAGCGCATGGTGCCGCCGCACATGCGGCCCTACGCACCACCGCATGGGTCGCCCCGCGTGCCACCCCATGCCCGCAACGAGCCGCCTTGGTGGGCCCGTCCGCCGTATGGTTTTTTCTGGATGTTGGCCTTGATCGGCTTGGCTGTGGCGCTGGGTTTGTACCCGGTGGTGCGGCGCTTGACCCAAAGGCTGGAAGGCTTGCAGCGCGGCGTGCAGCGCTGGGGCGACGGCGATCTGTCGGTGCGTGTGCCGGTGCAAGGCGATGACGAGGTGGCCGATTTGTCGCAGCGGTTCAACGCAGCGGCTGAACGCATCGAGGGCCTGATGGCGGCCCAAAAATCCCTGCTGGCCAACGCCTCGCACGAGCTGCGCTCGCCTTTGGCCCGCATCCGCATGGGGCTGGAGCTGATGGCGGCACCTGCCGATGCGGTGGTGCAGCAACGCACCCGCGCCGAAATTTTGCGCAACATGGCCGAGCTGGACCAGTTGATTGATGAAATTTTGCTGGCCAGCCGGCTGGACGCCAAAGAAGCCGACATCGGCACCGTGGAGGCGGTGGATCTGGTGGGCCTGTGTGCCGAAGAATGCGCGCGCGTGAGCGCGGTGCTGGACGTGCCACCGGGCCTGGCGCAATTGGAAGTGCAGGGCGTGGCCAAGTTGCTGCGCCGCATGGTGCGTAACCTGTTGGAAAACGCCCGGCGCTACGGTGACAGCGGAACGCACGGCCAGGGCATTCAGGGCGACGAAACCGATGGCGATGGCGTGGTCTTGTCTTTGCTGCAATCAGACCAGCGGGTCCATATCCAGGTGTGCGACCGTGGGCCGGGGGTGCCCGTGGCGTGGCGTGAGCGGATTTTTGAGCCCTTCTTTCGCCTGCCCGGCGCCAGCGAACGTGTGGGCGGCGTGGGCCTGGGGCTTTCACTGGTCAAATCGATTGCCGAGCGTCATGGTGGTGCCGTGCACTGCAGCGACCGGCCCGGTGGTGGGGCTTGCTTCGACATTGACCTGCCCCAAAGCAAAACAGCGAACACCTGAGTGTTCGCTGCGGGGCTGGATGGCCATCATGGGGACGGCGATGCCGGGTGCTCAGTGGTGGTGGCCCACCACCTCGCCGGCTTTCAATTGGTATTGGGTGCCGCAATAAGGGCACTTGGCCTGGCCGGTTTTGGCCACATCCAGGTACACCTTGGGGTGGCTGTTCCAAAGCTTCATGTCGGCTTTGGGGCTGGGGCAGAAAACGCCGCCTTGGGGGTTCAGGTCTGCGGCCAGCAATTCAACGGTGTTGCTCATGGGAGGTGTCCTTAAACCAGTGTCAACCAGTGGGCGTATTTCGGATTGCGGCCATTGACGATGTCAAAGAACGCAGCTTGGATTTTTTCGGTCACGGGGCCGCGGCTGCCTGCACCGAGCTGGATGCGGTCGAGTTCGCGGATGGGCGTGACTTCGGCGGCGGTGCCGGTGAAGAAGGCTTCGTCGGCGATGTAGATCTCGTCGCGGGTGATGCGCTTTTGCACGATCTCCAGGCCCAGGTCTTTGGCGATGTGGAACACGGTGTTGCGCGTGATGCCGTTCAGAGCACCGGCCGACAGGTCGGGCGTGTAAATCACGCCGTCCTTGACCACGAAGATGTTCTCGCCAGCGCCTTCAGACACAAAGCCCGAGGTGTCGAGCAACAGGGCCTCGTC
>JACCDQ010654351.1_pt1 | contig 12561 bp, 11 predicted proteins | sample 7446031 | NCBI WGS metagenome assembly JACCDQ01 (sample SAMN15323442, study PRJNA562643) | freshwater metagenome | isolation source: river surface water | place: USA:Blue River Watershed | collected 2017-08-17
CTGATCTTCTCATCATTGTCGAGGATGATGGCGACGGTTGTGACGAAGCCACCATGTTGGAATTGCTACAACGGGGCGCCCGACTGGATGAATCCAGGGGTGGGCATGGCTTAGGCTTATCCATCGTTAAATCACTGGTAGAGCAACATAGAGGAAGCATCCAGTTTTCACGCTCAGGCCATCTGGGTGGACTCAAAGTGGTAACGAAATTAAAAGAATCTGAATATCCCCTCAAAGATTAAGGTTCATTTAAGGTTGACGTATTAGGATGACCACCAATCCATCAGACTTCAAATGGATCTCCTCTGAAGAGCCCGTCGGTCACAGACCTTCGGGCTTTTTTTTATCTCGAATTCTGACCGTCAATTTACGATGCGAATCAGGCGGATGAATTGGTTCGTCAGCGATTCGCCTGCTCTTTCAGGAGATCTCGAATTTCCTTGAGAAGCAGGACTTCAGAGGATTCCTGCACCACAAGGGGTTCCGCTTTCTCTTTCTTAAGGGTCAGTGACATCAGTTTGTTGACCGGTTTAACGATCACGAAAAAAACCACGGTCGATGTAATCAGAAAACTAAATACGGCGCCCAAGACGATTCCGATATCCAGTTCGATCAATTTATTGACCAGCTGCGTCTTGACTTCGCCGCCAGGAAGTTTCTCCGTGACCTCAACCATACGGTTCATGATCGGAATCGTGAGCTTCGGGGCTGGACCGCCACCAGCGAGGGCAATTAAGGGTTCGACAATCCCCTTGGTGAAGGCCGTAACGATGGAGGTAAAAGCCGCACCGATAATGACGCCCGTGGAGAGATCGACAACATTTCCCTTCAGAATAAATTTCTTGAACTCTTCAATCATGATGCCCTCAGCTCAATAGACTTTCTCTTAAGATTCAGTCCACCGAGACACACAGCGGACAAATTCAGGGCCTAGAATATAGATATACCCATATCTTCGCTGCATTCATCGTCAATCCCATGAAACTCCTCATCATCCTCCATAGCCTTCTCCTGGCTGGCATCTTGAGTGGTTGCGCGTCCTTCAACACGCCGCCCCCTGCCTGGAACATCAAGGAGATCAAAACCGCCACCTACGTAAATCGCGTCAATCGCTCCGCCGATTATCAGGCATTCAAGCAATATCTTTCCCGAAAGGGACTGACGATCTCCATTTTGGAGCAAGATGCTGACGCGGCTCGCGGAGCGCTGGCAGGAATCTATGCGGATGGGCTCTATTACAACTTTACCGACGACGATACGGCCCGCCACATCCGGGAGCGGACTGGTAACTTGATGAATGAAATACTAGGGGATTTGTCTGGCCCTTCGGAGTGGGTCATCGGCTATTGCATCGATCTCACGAACGGCATCGCTAACGTCGATATGAGTACCATCAAGGCAGATCTTTACTACACCCTGTCAAACATGAGTCCTTCGCATCTGGCGGCGCGTCCTCACAACCTTAAATCCTGTGACGAAGACAATGGCATCACGGCCATCTATCGCGGCAAAGTGAGACTTTTGGCCACATTTGATGGCTCTAAAACCGGATACACCGTCGTTAATCCATCAAAGCCGCTGCGAGAAATTGAACGTTTTGATCTAACGCTGACGGATCTGACCTATCAAGCTGCTGAGGCCATACTGACTGACCGAAAGCTGCAGGATGCCTTCATGAATGCCACAGCGCTCTTAGCTGATCATGCTACGGCAAACCCAGGGACTTACGCCAAGACTGTCTGTAATCAACTGAAACTCGGCGCCGATACACCTGCATATCACGAGTGCCTCATCAAGCTGCAGGGTCTCTGACGAAAGTCAGGGACGCATCGAAGATTCGAAAAATTCGCTGATTTGACTTTCTAACCAGTATTCAGGTCTCCAGGGTACACGACCCCGGACAAATCCGACATGCCCTCCGCCTCGGCTCACCCTGACCTGGACCTTGGGGGAACATTCATGCGGTTGTGGTAATACATCCGCCGTCAGAAAAGGGTCATCTAGCGATTGGAAGATCGACGTCGGCGTGTCTATCGAGCCCAAGTAACCATGACTGCTCGACTGCGCATAATAATCTGACGCGCCATTGAATCCATAAAGTCGAGCCACGACGCGATCATCATATTCCCAGAAAGAGGACACCGACCGCAGTGGGCCCAAGCGTTCAAGCCGCTCAGCATCCTGATGATGACCGATGTCGCGAAGATGTCGGGCCTTGAAAACCAGATAGTCCTTCAATTCCTTGATCAGTTGGTTACGGTAGAGCCGTGACATTCCCGTGTCCAGACGGGTTGCACAGTGGGCGAGCTTGATCGGGGCCGAGACCGACACCGCGGCTTCGATCCCAGAGCGAGAGCCCTCTTCCCCTAGGTACTTCAGAAGAACATTTCCCCCCAAGGAGAACCCGACGGCCCGAAGCGGAGTTTCCGGTTCTCTGGATTTAAGGCGCTGTATCAGCTGGCGCAGATCCTGGGTGTCCCCCGAGTGATAAGCTTTCCAAGTCAGATTAGGCGTTCCCCCACATCCCCTGAAATTCATGGCTACAGTCCGAAAACCGCGCAAGCCGAGGGCAGACTGCATCCCCACGATATAGGGTGAACGGGACGAGCCGGTCAATCCATGAAGCAGTATCACAATAGGGTGATGATGCTCCGCATGCCAATCGAGATCCAAAACATCGCTGTCGGGCGTTTGGATCTGCTCTCGCCGAACATCAATCAGAGGAAGCTTCCTGAAGAAGGGTTGCCACAATGTTTGCAAGTGTGGTCCGGGAAGCCACCAAGGTGATTCGAACATCGGATTTCGTTCCTATGGCATCAGCACTTCAATTTGTATCCGTTCGAATCACAGGAAAGGAAGAAGTTCAGCAATCAACCGTGAACGCACCCTTAATCGTCATTCAAGGTATGCAAGAAAGCCAATAAATCATCGATTTCTCCAGGGGATAACCCGAGATGGCCTAACTCATCATGATTGACGTTATCGTTGATCTCGGCTTGCGGCCAACACCTCAGCTTTCGAGCCTCCTCTTCCGATGCCCAGGGGTTTGTGCACGTCGGGAGCACATCACGGGTATTGTAGAATTCGACCACGCCTCTCAACGTCTTGAAATATCCGTTGTGCATATAGGGCCCGGTTCTTTCAATGTTCCTCAACGTGGGGACTTTGAATTTTCCCACCTGTGCGTCGTCGTGTACCGTTACGCCTAGCCCTTTGTCGACAAATGACCAACCATCTGGGTTCAGCGAAGCGGGTAGCGCATAAAAGCGATTCTTGATGTTACGAGGAACGCCAATATTGTCGTAGCTGAAATCAGTGAACAGCGGCCGCTGTTTTCCATCCGGGCTTGGCTTAGTGGGATGACAGGCCGCACAATTTCCCTTGTCTTCTCGTTCAAAAATTTGCCGGCCGCGACTTTCCTCCGGAGTTAAAAGGGCCTGTCCCTCAAGATATCGGTCATAGCGAGAACTGAAGGGAGAAAATTGTGCAGTTCTCTCAAAGGCCTGAATGGCATCGCCAACCTTTTCATAGGCTTTGCTGGGGGTATCAAATATCCTCTTTCCGTAGACCCTGATGAATTCCCTCGCATAGGGACCCTTGTGAATCTTCTCGACGATGACGGCGGGTTCATCATTGTTCATCTCAAGATGCCCTAAAAAAGGTTTCAGGGCTTGTTCTGCCTGCGTATCCTCACGACCATCCCAGAATTGCCCGCCGATCCAAGCGCTCGTCGCTTCATCCCAGTGAAGTTTTGGCGACGCGCTCCCATACAGAATGGTTGGCGTGTTACGTGGCACAAATCGTCCACTCAGTGCCCCCTCTGAAGTTGATCTATCGGGATCTGGGTCGCTAAAAAATCGTGATGCGGCGTGGCAACCAGAACAGGCCTGGCCCTCTGGCGTGGATAGACGCACGTCTTCGAAGATTAGTTTACCGAGAGCCTCCTTTCGAGAAAGCCCCCGGACCGCATGGCTCTCTATGCTTAGTGAGAGGAGGAGGAATATCGATAATCCTCTAAAAAGAAGCGGGCTGGTAAGGAAGGCAAGGCGTCTATGTTTACGAATGTTTCTCATTTAGGGATATTATGGCTTCATATTCTCATTTGTAAACCATTCTCACCTGAGAGGCATTCGTATGCATGCACGCCCTGCGCACATCGAAAGAATCCCCCAGATCATTCGAATTACTTCCATGACGCTCCTGATGTCCCTGCCACTCTCCACCGCAGCGGCCAAGAAGGCACAAACCAAGCCTCAGGACTTGGATGCGATGTGGCAAATCATTGAGAAGCAACAAAAGCAAATTGAAGAGCTCACACGGAAAGTCCAGGTCCAAGAGCAAGCAAGCACAAAGGACCAAGACAAGAAAGGCGCAACAAAGATCGTTTCGTCAGGGACAACTGAATCCGGTCAGCCTCCGAGCCCCCCGACTCCACCCTCAACGAAAGCCCCAAAGTCTGAGAGTGAAAGAAAAACCGATATCCTCGCCTCTGAAGTCGAAAAACTAAAAACCCAGCTGTACATCCCTGATAAGCGCGAATACAAGACCGAATATGGTCTGGGTCCGGCGGCTTCAGGCGTTTACCGCATCAACCGCGGCCTGTCGATTGGCGGTTACGGCGAATGGGTCTACAGCAACTACAATCAAGGAGTTAAATCAACAATCGATAACACTCGTGCCGTGCTTTATGCCGGCTACAAGTTCAATGACTGGATCCTAATGAACACCGAGTTTGAATTCGAACACGGCACGACAGGTGAAGGCGCTGAAAACAAGGGGGAAGTGTCCGTCGAATTCTCCTATCTTGATTTTATGCTGAAGGACTATGCCAATGTTCGAAGCGGCATGATGTTGGTTCCCATGGGATTCATCAATGAAATTCATGAAGGCCCGACCTACCATGGCAATTACCGGCCACAAGTTGAACAAGTCATCATTCCAACGACGTGGCGCGAAATGGGTGCGGGCGTCTGGGGACAGCTGGCACCTGGACTTCAATATCGCATGTACGGCATGAACGGCCTCAAAGCGGAGGGATTCACCTCCGCAGGTATTCGGGAAGGTACTCAGTCCGGAAGCTTCGCCACAGCGCAGGACTTTGCTTTCACAGGCCGCATCGACTACGACATGCCTTTTGCGCCAGGGCTTTTGATTGGGGGATCTGCCTGGGTCGGAAACTCAGGACAAGGCACGGTTTACAGCAGCAAGCGCTATGGATCACAAGCGCTCAATGTCCTGACGCAATTGTATGAAGGCCATATGCAATGGCGCTGGCGTGGCCTTGAGATGCGCGCTCTAGGGGTCATGGGCTACATAGGAAATGCGGCCCAATTAAGTGCCGCAAAGGGGGAAACCATCGGCAGCCAAAATTTTGGCTGGTATACCGAACTCGCTTACAACATCATGCCCATTCTATGGTCCGACAGCATTCAGTATCTGGCGCCCTTCTTTCGCTATGAAGCCTACAACACCCTTGCTGGCGTCCCCACCGGCTTCGACAACTATGGTGGTCTTTACGATCGATGGATATATCAGGCGGGTCTGAGCTACAAACCGATTGATAACGTCGCTGTAAAGCTGGACTACCAGAACTTCAACTCTGCGGCCAAAAAGCTCCCTGATCAGTTCAATCTGGGTGTGGCATTCATGTACTGATCACCCCAACGATAGACGTCGCGCATCGCCATTTATCCCCGAGAACAGCACAGACCCATGTATAGAATCACCTATTGTTTCTTTTTCCTTTTTTTCGTTTCGGCCTGTGCACCCACAATACGTGTGGTGCAGATCTCAAACAATGTCTATCAGATTAAGAAGGAAGGCGGTTGGGGCTATGACTTGAAGTCGCTGAAACAGGAAGTCAGGAATCAGGCCAGCAGCTTTTCAGCGGCGGCAGGTAAAGAATGCGAGGTGATTGATGAAAAAGTCATCCCGGACGAACGGGTCGATATTTATCCTGCGGACGATGACACTTTCGTGCTGACCTTTCGTTTGGTCGACCGAAAGACACCTTGAAACACCGTTAGTGTGTGCCGCGACCCGCGAGCTTCTTTCGGTGGGGGTGTTTGCGGGTTGCGTGTTGGCGTCGACGCTGACTAATCAACCCATAAATCACAATGCCTATCAGCACAGCCAGACTGACCTCCATCAGGAGGAACATGGCGATTTTAAGGTAGGCGAAGCGAGGGTCCACAAAACGAACTAACCACCCTGCCCCCTCATCGCCGATCGCCCCAAGGTAGACCGCAAGACTCAAAAACACCTTGATACGATCCGCCAATGGGGCAAACAGCAGGAGGTGCGTTAGAGTCACTGCCAGCATCCCCATTGAGAAAAGATGCGCGTGGGAGACCTCCAACAGACTCTGATAGCTTCGGGGCTCAGTAAAGCGAGCCGCTGACCCGAGGTAGTACTCCTGCACCGATGTCGCTGTCAGTCCCATACGCTGGAAATACATCAGTCCCAGGCTCACCCATAAAACCACCATGTAAACCAGGAACAAAAGAACGATGGTGTTCAACACCATTTGTCGATTCTGTTCACCGGTGACAAAGAAGCGCATTTATTTGAGCGTCGGGGCCATACCGACCTGAAAAACAGCCAGCGCTTTGCGGATTCCCTCAAGAGAGGCCTTGACGCTCAGGGTCGCCCCTGAAATGCCATCCACACCCTGATTCTGGCGAAGGTCATTGGCGGGCTTGCCAATCAGGGTGGCAAACCAAGCAGAGGACGGTTTGTACTCTGGTGGTTCGTGAAACGCCAGAATTTCGGATTTCATCAGTTCGCCCTTCGGTGTGAGGGCAATCAGTAAGGTCTCAGGCTGCGTTCTGACCGTATGCGACTCAATGACCGCGTAACCTAGAACTTGGCCATTTCGGCGCGCTTCAAAGAAGGTGTAGAGCTGTGAATCCAGCTTGGTTTTTGCAATTTGCTCAACCTGCGACGTCTGCTCATCCGTTAAGAAAACCTGATGATCCGTGATTTCTGCACCTTTGCCAAACGCCAACTCAAAAGCCTCTTCCTTACTGTAGAAAACCGTGGCCTGGGTGCAGCAAGAGCCCCAAAAAAGACAAAGAAAGGCGGCTAATTTAAAGATTCCTTTCATGGCTAGCTGAAGTGGATCAATTTAGGCAGGAAGCCGATAGGGCAATTTCAACGGGATGCGGCCGAAGAATACCACATGCGAAGCCGAATAAATCCGATCAAAACAATCGGGATTATGACTGAAATCGAGTAGAATTTTTGCGGAGCCCCAAAAAACAAAAGGCTTGCTAACTAGCAAGCCTTTTGTCGTACTTGGCGTCCCCAAGGGGATTCGAACCCCTGTCGTCGCCGTGAAAGGGCGATGTCCTAGGCCTCTAGACGATGGGGACGGAACGCGTTTTCGTCGATCTTTGGTGGAGCCAGCGAGGATCGAACTCGCGACCTCTACAATGCCATTGTAGCGCTCTCCCAGCTGAGCTATGGCCCCTCGACGTCAAGCCATGAATTATAGGTCCGATCTTTCAGGCTGTCTAGAGGCTGCGCTTATAATTTTCAGGCCGGCTCGTCTCAGCGCGTTGCCCACGCAAGTGCCGCCCTCACCCGCTCGAGGGTTTTCTCCTTACCCAGAATCTCAATCGTGAGGTCAATCGGCGGTGAAACCGTCGTTCCGCTGACCGCCACACGAAGCGGTTGCGCTACAGCACCCATCTTTTGCCCCAATAATTCGGCCGTGGCGGAAATCAGGTCATGCAGGCTCTCACGGCGCCAAGGCGAGAGAGCTGAGAGGTTTTCTTCCAAGCGCTTAAGGATCTCGACAGAGGCTTCCGTGAGGTGTTTGGCAGCAGCCTTTTCGTCGTAGGACTCAAAATCTCTGTAAAAGAATAGACTGGCCTGGGCCATTTCAACCAAAGTCTTGTTTCGCTCTCGCTGCGCTTTAACCACTTCAATCACATCGGGTCCGCTCGAGGGATCTACACCAAGCTGCCCAAGGTGCCAACGCAAGTGATGCGCCACATGGCCGGGGTCACTGTGCATGAGATAGTGGTGATTCAACCAAAGCAGCTTTTCCGTATTGAAGGTCGAAGCAGAGTGATTGATATCCGGTATATCAAACGCATTCACCATCTCATCAATTGAAAAGATTTCCTGATCACCATGAGACCATCCAAGTCTCACCAGATAATTCAGTAACGCCTCCGGAAGGTAACCATCATCCCGATATTGAAGAACACTGACGGCGCCATGTCGCTTGGAAAGACGTGCGCCATCGGATCCCAAAATCATGGGCACATGCGCATACTCCGGGAGCGTTGCGCCTAAAGCTTTCAGGATGTTGATTTGTCTCGGCGTGTTATTGACATGATCATCGCCCCGAATGACCTGGGTGATGTTCATATCAAGATCATCCACAACAACGGTGAAATTGTAGGTCGGCGAACCGTCGGAGCGGGCAATGATCAAGTCATCGAGCTCTGCATTTCGCACCACAATCCGCCCTTTAACCAAGTCATTAATCACGACTTCGCCATCATCGGGGTTCAAAAAACGAACCACCGGATTGACACCCTCGGGAATCTCCTTGCGATGACGACAGCGACCGTCATAGCGCGGCTTTTCCTTACGCGCCATCTGTTCAGCCCGCATTTCATCAAGTTCCTCACGACTGCAGTAGCAGTGATAGGCCTTTTTTTCATCAAGTAACTGTTGAATCAGCGCCTTGTAACGATCGAATCGGTGCGTCTGAAAAAAAGGACCTTCGTCATACCCCAGTCCAAGCCAAGCCATCCCCTCAAGAATCGCATTGACTGATTCCTCAGTAGAACGCTCAAGGTCTGTATCCTCGATACGCAAGACGAAGGTGCCACCGTGCTTCCTCGCGTAAAGCCAAGAGAAAAGGGCTGTTCTTGCGCCCCCGACATGAAGATAACCGGTAGGACTGGGAGCAAAACGGGTTCGGATGGTCATGGGTACTGCTTGGAAAATAAAAGGCGCCCTTATGGACGCCGGAACATCAGGGAAGGCAAAACAACTGCCTCACTGTGAATTTTATCAAACACGACCCAATCAGGCCGCCTTTCTAGACGCGGGAGTGGCTCGGGTCTGTGACCATTGCCGCAGGTGTTTGATTTGTTCTTCCATTGTTCTGGATAGAGGAACCATGCGGGCAGAGGTATAGGTAATGTCCTTCTCATCAAAAAGCCGACCTTCCTGATAAGCATGGATTCGTGCGGCCTTAACCGCCTGCTCAATCTCAGCCCCACTCCAGTCCTTGGTCAAAATGGACAACAAGTTCATATTGAAGGTTTCGGGATCGGCGCCATAGGCCGAAATGTGGATCCGAAATATGGCTCTGCGCTCTTCATCAGAGGGCAAATCGAGGAAAAACAGCTGGTCGAACCGACCTTTTCGGATGACCTCAGCAGGCAGTCGTTCAATGCGGTTTGCTGTTGCAACCACAAAAACCTGGGGGGGCTTTTCTTGAAGCCAGGTCAGAAAAGTAGAGAAGATACTGTTGTTGCCGCCAGAAGAATTGCCGTCATAACCAAAGCTGTTTTCCATTTCATCGATCCAAAGCACCAGAGGCGAGATGTTCTCTGCCGTTCTGAGTGCATGATCGAAGGCAAATTCCGGCGTGCCATAAGCACCCGACATGACCAGATTCATATCCAGTCGGACCAAGGGCAAATTCCATGCACCAGCGATCACCTTGGCGGCCAGGCTTTTGCCACACCCACTGATGCCCATGAAAAGGATACCAGCCGGCATCGGGACGCCTTCTTGGAATGACTGCCGACTGAAAAGACTCTTCCGGCTCAGAACCCATTCCTTCAGGTTTTCGAGACCCCCCACATCCTCAACGCGAAGATTTTTGGGCATAAACTGAAGGCAGCCCTCCTTCTGGAGTGATGCGGTCTTGTTGGCATAGACATCGTCAAGTACAGAAAGCAGGTCAAACCGATTTTCCGTGTCCCATCCATATAGGAGATGGGTGATTTCTTCGAGACCCAGCCCTTTCATGGCCGTCACGACCTGAAGAATCCAATTTTCATCGACGTCAGAGAGTCGCTTGAACTGTTCGAGCAAGCCATGGAGGTGAGACGCAATCTCCTGGGCATCAGGCATCCCAAGATCTACAAACCAAGCCTGTCCCCTCAGTTCTTCAGGGAGAAGAAATCCTGGATGACTCAGGAAAACATACTTTCGTGTGCCCAAGAGATACTCATATAGATCGCGCAGCGCGCGAATCAATACGGGATTGGACTCAAAAAGAGAAGGCATATCCTTCAACAAGAACAGTCCGTCATCGCTGGCGCTTCGGATGTGACGAATGACAGCCAAAGGATCTGCCAAGGCAAGGTTTCCGTCGAGCCCCTCACTGCACGTCCAAATATGAACAGGTCGAGAGTCGCCATAATGCGTTTTCGAAAGCGACTCCAACTGTTTGACTAGGCGACGCTCTTCCCTGCTTTTGATGTACGCCAAGGGGTAACGATTGGTCAAACCCAAAGCAAGACGCGGATTAAAAAAGTCTGTCATGGCGTGAGGTGCCTTCTGGCCTTGAAGCTTGTATATATAGCAAGTAATGCGAACATTATAAGGCCCCTTGACGGATGCCAGTGAATTTAGCGCTACCCCAATGACATCAGCCGATGCTATCGAGCCTTTCGATTTAGAAGGTTTTCTGAACACGTTGACTCAACGCCCTGGCGTATACCGCATGCTAGACCACCGCGGGGAAGTCATTTATGTCGGCAAGGCAAAAAATCTAAAAAAGAGGGTTTCCAGTTACTTTCAGTCCAAAGAAGCCTCACCCAAGCAGCAAGCCATGGTGGCGAGAATCCACTCGATTGACGTTCGAGTGACCCATAGTGAAGCCGAAGCGCTGCTGCTTGAGAGTCAACTCATTAAACGATTCCGTCCCCGCTACAACATCACACTGAGAGACGATAAAAGCTATCCCGCGATTTATGTCTCCACGCACCAAACCTATCCCCGACTGAGCTTCCACCGAGGCGCCAAACAACGACAGGGCCGATATTTTGGCCCGTACCCGAGCGCCAGCGCGGTCCGGGAAAGCTTGAAGCTACTGCAAAAGGTCTTTCCCGTCCGGCAATGCAGAGACTCCTTTTTCGAAAATCGATCCAGACCTTGTCTTGAATATCAGATTGAGCGCTGCACAGCACCCTGTGTCGGTCTGATTAGCCAGGAGGATTACGCCGGAGATGTGCGCGATACCCTCATGTTTCTGGAGGGTGATGGAAGTCAATTGATTGAGGCGCTGGCAATCCGCATGGAAAAGGCAGCGTCTGAACTGGAGTTCGAGAGGGCCGCTCGATACCGTGACCAGATTGCAACACTCAGAACGGTTCTTGAGAAACAATCCGTCCACGGCGAACAGGGCGATCTCGACATTATCGCGTGCGCTGCAGAAGGGCCTTCAGCATGTGTTCAGATGACATTCATCCGTCATGGTCAGCAAATTGGGGATCGCAATTATTTTCCAGCCATCCATGAAGAAACCGATCTCGGCAGGATTCTCCACTCCTTTATCGTCCAGTACTACGTGGGGAAACCGGTACCCAAGGAGATCTTGGTTAGCGACGCCCCAGATGAAACCCCACTCATTGAAGAAGCCCTGACTAAACAGGCAGGCCATCTCGTTCGCATTGTCTGCAACCCCAGGGGAGAACGCGCTCGCAGAGTCCAATTAGCCCGCACCAATGCAGAAAATGCGCTTGCCACGCGCTTATCGAGTCGACAGTCTCTTTTTGAAAGGTATCTCGCCTTGGGTGAAGCCCTCGAACTGTCTCTCACCCCTCGTCGACTTGAATGCTTCGATATCAGCCATACCCTAGGGGAGCTCACCGTTGCATCTTGTGTGGTTTTTGATCAGCAAGGTCCGCTTAAATCAGCGTATCGACGATTTAACATTGAAGGAATTCAGGGGGGTGACGACTATGCTGCACTTCAGCAAGCCGTCACACGCCGATATCAAAGAATCCGTGCTGGCGAGTTTGAACCGCCCGATGTTTTATTCATCGATGGCGGACGTGGTCAGGTCAGCGCCGTCCGAGAGTCGCTTCATGCATTGGGCATGAATGATGTCAAAACTATTGGCATCGCCAAAGGCCCGGATCGCAAACCAGGACAAGAGGTGCTAATTTCTGGAGAATCCGGCCGCACATTCATGCTACCCTCTCACTCCCCGGCCCTGCTGCTCATCCAGCAGATTCGGGATGAGGCACATCGATTTGCAATAACAGGACACCGGCAAAGAAGAGCCAAAGCCAGGACGCAGTCCTCGCTTGAGGGGATTCCAGGGCTTGGCCCCAAACGTCGTCAGCAACTTTTAAGGCAATTCGGTGGCATAAAGGAGCTGGAACGAGCCAGCATAGAAACCTTGGCCCAAGTCGATGGAATCAGCCAACAATTGGCGGAAAGAATTTACGAGCACTTCCATGATCCAGAGTGATAGCGTGAACGGTCGAACCGCCCAATTTTCGGCTAAAAATAATGACCCCATCGGGTCCACAGAGCAGCTGAAGAGTTGAGATGAAACTCAACATTCCCACCTAC
>JACCDQ010515005.1_pt1 | contig 12559 bp, 6 predicted proteins | sample 7446031 | NCBI WGS metagenome assembly JACCDQ01 (sample SAMN15323442, study PRJNA562643) | freshwater metagenome | isolation source: river surface water | place: USA:Blue River Watershed | collected 2017-08-17
GCCGAGACCCAGAGCTGCGCGCGCGGCTCGAGCTCGCGCAGCTCGAGCGCCAGCGCGCCTTCGTAGCGCGTGCCGGCAATCTCCGCAAAGAACGGCGAGCTTTGCATCGAGCCGTCGCGCACATGGCCGTCGAAGCCGAGCTCGCCCAGTTCCAGCTGCGACCCGCGTATGTCGTGCGCCCGCACGCGCACGTCGGCGTCGTCGAGCACCAGCTTCGCCGGAAGGATGGGAATGTCGAGGCTGGCCTTCTGCCCGGGCTTCACCGGTGCCGGCGGCGGCAGCAGCTGGTCGAGCTGGCGCAGGTCGACACTGGCGATTTCCAGCTGCGCACTGAGCCGCTGGCGATCGCCCGATGCCGTCTGGTCGACGTCGGAATACAGGCTGCTGTCGCCGACCCGGAACACCAGTTGCGACAGCGACCAGCGCTGCAGCGTGCCGCGCACGCGGCCGGCCAGCGCGATCGGAAGCTCGGATTTCGGATTCAGGCCCAGCCATGTCGCGACGTCGCCGGCACGCTCTGCGCCGAGGCTGATGGTCAGGTCGGCGCTCTGGTCAGCGCCGTTGAAGCTGCCGGACACGCGCGCGGCAATGCGGCCGGTTTGGACGGTCAGCGCAATCGGGCTGCCCCCCTTTTCCACGGCCGCACGCAATGAGTCGCCAGACAGCGAGGCTGTCAGCGGCCGGCCGAGCAGGCTGCCTTTCAGTTCGCCCTCGAGCGGCCGGCTGCCGCCGACGGCGAGCTTCATCCGCTCCAGCGTGAAATCGACCGGCCGTCCGCCGGCGATGTTGCCGTAGCTGAGACGGCTTTGCCGCAGCTGTACGGACGCTGTCAGCGAGCGCATCAGCGCATCGCCGCGCGCGCCCTGCGCATCAAGTTGCAGCTGCAATCCGCCGAGGCGGCCGTCGATGCCGGGCACGCCGGCAAGGAACCTGGCCAGCCCGCCGATCGGCGATTCGCCGGCGCTGAACGACAGCGACAGCGCGGGCACCGCCGCACGGCCGTCGGCCAGCAGGCGCCCCTTCATCGGCACCTGCTCGACCGTGGCCTCGACCGGCATGCTGAGCCGGCCGTCGGCGACCTGCACGCGCAGCGACGCATTGCGGATCTCGCCCGGCAGGCTCAGCCACTGGCCGACGCCAAGCTCGAGGTCGGCGTCGAATTCGTTCAGTGCCTGGAGATCGAGACGCTCGTTCGACAGGCTGCGGTACAGCTGGCCGAGGTCGGTCGGCGCATCGCTGCCATCGTCCTGTCCGAGGAAGGGACGCAGGTCGAGCGCCTGCATGCCGAGCGCGCCGGAAACTTTCGGCCGCTCGCCGCGCGCATCGACCAGCAGCCAGCCGCCCATCGCCGACTTGCCGAGCGTGCCGGCCAGCTGGTCGATGCGCACCAGCCCGGGGCGCAGCGACAGCGTGCCCGACAGTCCGGCCGCACCGGCATCCGGCAGCTTCACGCCGATCACCTTGCCGAAACGCGCAAGGTCGGCAGTGCCGAGCGCGAAGCGGACGGCGCTGTCGCGCTCGCCGAGACGTCCGTCGAGATCGAGCCGGCCGCCGGCGAAATCGAGTTGCAGTTTCAGCGGCCAGCCGGGACGCCCTGACAATAACGCGCGCAGTTCGCCGCCGCTGATGGCCAGCTGGTAAGGCATGGTGCGCTCGACCTTGCCGCTGGCCGTCAGCGCCACGCTGCCGTCGATCGGCAGTGCCGCATCGAGTTTGTCGAGCCGGAATTCCAGCGCTCGCGCACTGCCCGACTGCCATGACACGCGGATATCGTCGAGCTCGAGCTGGCGCAAATCGATGCCGGCCGCATCGCGCGCGGACCAGCCGGCGCCGGAATGCGGCGCTTCAGGCGCCTCGTTTGCCTTGGCCGTACCGAAGGTCCAGTTGTTGGTGTTGTCGTCATGCTCGCGAAGGGCCAGCGTCACGTCGCGCGCGGCCACGCGATCGGCGCGGAACTGCCGGTTCAGCAGCGGCCAGAGGTCGAGCCTGAATTCCATCTCGCCCACGCGCAGGAAATCATCCGCGCCGAATCCGGCCGGCTGCCCGATGCGCAATCCCTGCACCTGCAAGCGCGGGCGCAGGCCGATGCGCAATTGCAGCTTGCCATCGATCGCCACCGGCCGGCCCAGTTGCGACGACAGCAGCCGCGCCAGCGGCGCGCGCTGCGCACCGGCATCGATGGGCACGCCGAAGATTGCCGCGAATACCACGGCAGCCATCGCCAGCAGCAGCACGAGGGCGACGATGCGCAGCATGCGGCGCGGACGTCGCGGAATGGCAGTGGCGGCAGCGGGGATCTTGTCCATGGTTATGGCAACAAGCATAGCCGATCCTCGAAACAAAACTGACGGACGCCGAGATCATCGGTTACACTTTCCATAAGGAAACACAACGACGCGCCTGCAGCACTCGTATGAAGGGGGGAATTTTCATGCACCATCGGCTTCGTCGAAAGTCCTGCGCGGTCTTGCTCGCGACCGCCAGTGTCGCCGCCTCGGCCGCGCAGAATGATCCGCTGCCGACGGACCTGATCGCGCTCCCCGACGGGGCGCTCAACGTCAGCGCCTATGCCTTGCATCAGGACTTGTCAGGCAAATGGGACAACGGCGTGCGCACTCAGCAGCAGGAAGGCTCGACGAATCTGTTCGCGCTGCGCTTCAGCAAGCATTTCTCCGTCGGCGAAGGCCGCCGCTATACGCTGGCGCCGATTGCGGTACTGACGGCCGCGCAATCCGAGATGACGTCGCTGTCGACCGGCACGACGACCCGCGCCACCGGCGTGGGCGACCTGCGCCTCGGCGCATCGTTCTGGTTCCATGCCGATCGCGAGAAGCGGGAATACGGCATGGTCGGGCTGCTGTTGTCGCTGCCGACCGGCGACTACGACCCGAGCCGCTCAGTGAACGTCGGCGAGAACCGCACCAAGGTGGTACTGGCAGGCGGATGGATGCAGCCGATCGGCCAGCACTGGGTACTGGACCTGATGCCCGAAGTCGCCTTCTTCGGCGACAACAACGTCTACCAGACCACCTCGCGCCGCAGCCAGGGCACGGCTTACGCCATGACGGGCACATTGCGCTACAAGATGACCCAGAACGTGCACTGGTACGGCAGTGCGCAGGTCAATCGCGGCGGCGATGTCAGCGTGCAGGGTCCCTCCGGCCTTTCCCATTACGGCGCGCCGGACAACACGCGCGTCGCGCTCGGCACGCTGCTGGTGACGGGCAGCAGCAGCCACATCCAGATCCGCTATGCACAGGACGTGCAGGTGCAGAACGGCTACCGCAACAACGGCGAACTGGGCCTGCGCTGGTCGGCGGTGTTCAAGTAGAGCCCTGCCGGACCGGCGACGCGGCGCGCCGCAGGATCAGCAGGGCCGCATCGCGGCGATCGAGCAGCGAGAACAGCCTGATGTCGGCCTCGCGCGCATGCAGGTAGGCCGCGTCGGACACCCTGACCCCGTAGGCCCTGAGCGCGTCCAGTTCATCGATCAGGTCCTCGGTACAGTTCACACTGCGCATCCCGCCCCGCATTCGCCGGCCATCGTTTCAGGCGTCGGTGTCGAGCATGCGCCCGACATGGCCACGCGCATCGCCATGCAGTTCGCCGGAAAAGTCGTAGACCAGCTTGCGAAAGATCTCGCCGGAGACGCGATCGGCCAGTGTGACTGTGATCGAATTGCTGCCGGAGTCGACGGCGAACGACAGGTCAGTGGAAGCGATCCACGCGCGCGAACGGAGGGACTCGCTGCGCAATTCCTCGCGCACCAGTTGCGCGGACGAACGGCCTTCCGGCGACGCCGTCGACACCTGCTGCAAAACGGTATGCCGCAGCGGCGAGCCTGAACGGAGTACTTGCACGGCGAGCGCCCGGCTTCAGAACCGCAGCAGCAGCCAATAGCCATTGGCTGTCATCAGCAGGCCCGCGAGCCCGGCCGCCGTCGATCCGTGCAGCATCCGCAGCGAGCGGAACAGCACGCCCCAGAACGCCATGCCCAGTCCCATCAGCACGACCGATTTCGCATAGACGAACCAGTGCTGCCGCTCGGCTGCGACCGCGCTCGCGCCCTGGTGCCGCCTCGACTGTGCGGCAAGCTCCTGCTTGCGCTGCTCAAGATACTGGTCGGCCTTCTCGCGATCGGTCAGCGTGGCCGCGTCAGTGCCGTCGGCTTTCAATGTCACCGCATCGGGCGCCACGCGATAGACCGTCTGCTGCACGGTCGCCATCTGGTGCACGACATGCGCATCAGTCGCGAGGTTTGCGTTCTCGATGAACGCGCGCTCCGATATCGTCTCGCCGACCATCGTCGTTCCGTAGACCAGGAACAGCGCCGGCAGCAGCACCGCGCTGCGGCCGCGCAGCTTGCGGTTGAGATCAATGGCGTCGTGGCCGGCCGGCGTTGCTGCGGGTTCCATGAGGGGTCCTCCTTCATCTGATGCAAACAGCAGGGGCTGGTCGTCGCGCGCCTCGGGCGGCGCCGAAGGCATCGCTCCAGCGCCGGCGCCGTCGCCGGCGGCGAGTGTCACTACGGGCCGCGGCGCGGGCTGGCTCGGCAACGGCAACGCGGGCAAGGCCGGCAGCCGCCGGAAGTCGCGCAGCGATTTCGCCGACTGCATTGCCTCCACATGGCCCTGTATCGCGCGGGTGCGCTCGGCTACCGCGCCCATTCTTTCCTCGAGCCGCGGCGGCTGCGTCGCGCCATTGACGGCGTCGGCCGCTGGCGTATCGAAAGCCTTGCGATCGTCGACGATGTGGACAGCGGACGCAGGCGACTGACTATCCTCCATCGCACGCCGTTCGCCGGGGATGTCGGCATCCCGCCAGTGCGGGCCGGCGGTGCTGGCCTGCGAGTCCGACATCGCCTGCCCTCGTGCCGGGCCGTCGGCATCCCGCCAGTGCCGGCCGGGGACGCTGGCCTCGCTGTCCTTGCCTGCCTTGCTGTCGCCCGGTTCCCCCGCGTCCCTCCAATGCCTGCCGGCAGCGGATGCCTTGCCATCCGTTGCCGCACGCCCTGAGGCCGGTCCGTCGGCGTCCTTCCAGTGCCTGCCGCGATCGGGCTCGCCGTCCGCGCCATCCGGAAGACGGCGGTCAAGGTGCGGGCCGGCGTCCGCCGTCGTCTTGTTTTTCCGCGCCTGATGGTCGTCGGCGGCACCATTGCGGTGGCTGCCGACACTTTCGGCATCGCGAAAACTGCGCAGGTCGCTCACGCCCTCGGCCGCCTCCGACTTGTCGGCCGGCGTGTCATCGTCACGCGCATTGCGCTGCACGGTATCGACGCCGAAGCCATTGCCGAACTGGCCGGACATGCGGTCGATGTTCTGCCGCATCGTTCCCGCAAGGCGCTGCTCCAGCGCCGATGCAGGCGCGCTCCTGTCATCTGCGGCGGGCGGTGCCTCGTTCGCGGCGGCAGCATCGCCGGCCTCCCCGCCCGTCTCTTTCCACGACTGCTTGCGCTCGAAAATCACGCCGGTACGCTGCCCGTGCGCGTTGTCGTGCGGGACGTCGTTCTTCAGGTGAAGTATGTTCAGGTAGGCATCGAAGGACTTGCCATCGAATCCGAACGCGGCCTGCATGCGCAGGAACAGGCTGCGCTCGCCGGCGGCCACCCGGCGGTCGGACATCATCGTGTCGCAGGCATTGAGCAGCACGCACAGGCGCTGGCGCTCGTCCAGCAGCAGCGCGGCAGCTTCGAGGAATTGCGGCGCGCGCACCCGGCTCACGTACTGCAGGCTCGCCTTCAGCAGCGCCTGCGACGAGCCGACGACCGCATTCAGCCGCCCGATCTCCTCCTCTTCCATCGAGCCGTCGGCCGACATCATGTATAGCAGCGACGCCACCAGGGCCATTGGCGGCGTCAGCGTGCCGGCCGTCGCGGCGGCGCCGAAGTCACCGAATACCGAAGTCCTGTCCTTTGTCGCGATCGCGTCGTAATACGGCCTGAAGCTGGCTGTCGTGTAGCCGAGCGCCGCCAGCAGCCGGTCGAACAGTTCCAGCTCCGGCTTCGACAGCTCGCCATCGGCCATCAGCGAATCGCAGACATTGAGCAGCAGGCACAGCCTGGCCTCGGCATCGAGCAGGGCCGGCGCCTGCTGCAGGAACTGCTCGACGCTGTGCGTGCCCGCATAATCGACCGCGCGCCGCAGCGTCGGCAGGTCGGCGCCCGTGACCGATTGCAGCTGGCTGATCTCGCGATCCGAGATGTCATCGTCCGCCGCCATCATGTACAGGATGGCCGTCACGATGGCCAGGTACGGCGTCAGCCGCACTTCCGCCGCCGGAGCCGCAGCGCCGCCCCGCAGCTTGCGGGTCAGCCCGTTGAACAGGTCGGGCGCACCCATGCCTGGCCTCCGAACGCCGGCGGACGCGCGCTGCCGGACCGCGGCGGCGGCCAGGCTGCTTTCATCCGTTGCACCGATGAGCTCCTGTTGATCATGGTGCGTAAGCTATCTGTAGGGAGCCGCAAGCAGGATGACAATTGCGTAATTCGCGTGCAGCATTACGGAATTGTCACGAAGCCCGGCGGAACGCCGCGCAAATCACGGGTGCGCCGGCAGCGTCCGGAGCAAAACGGTCTTCGAAAAATAACGAAGATGTAATTCAAACCGGCTGCAATCCGTCTAAGATAGCGACGGCCACGGTCCCGGCTGACGCAATGACCTAATAAAAAAAAGACAAGATGTCAGAACCTGCCCCGAGATTGCTGCTGGTCGAGGACGAGATCCGCATCGCGGAGTTCGTGCTGTCCGGACTGAGCACGGCCGGCTTCGCGATCGATCACGTGAAGGACGGCGCGAGCGGACTGGCCGCCATCCTCGGCGGCGGGCATGACCTGGTCATCCTCGACGTCATGCTGCCGGCGCTCGACGGCTTCGAAGTGCTCGCCAAAGTGCGCGACATGGGCAATACCGTGCCGGTGATTATCCTGAGCGCGCGCAACGAGCTGCCGGACCGGCTGCTGGGCTTCCAGACCGGTGCGGACGACTACCTGCCGAAACCTTTCTTCGTCGAGGAACTGATCGCGCGCGTGCGCGCCGTGATGGCACGCCGCAGCGGGCAGGTGTCCGACGAAATCGCCGTCGGCGACCTCAAGCTCAACAAGATCACCCACCAGGCGAACTGGCGCGGCACCGTCGCCCAGCTGAGCCAGCGCGAGTTCAGCCTCGTCGAATGCCTGATGCGCGCGCCGAACCGCATCTTCTCGCGCCAGCAGATCCTGAAGAATGTCTGGGGCATCAGCTTCAATCCCGAGACCAATGTAGTTGACGTCTGCATACAGCGCATACGCAAGAAACTGAACCGGCAGGCACGTGACGGCCGACTGTTCCCGATCGAGACCATACGCGGGGTCGGCTACCGCTTCCATCCGGGGGAAGAGGAATGAAGAAATCCTTCCGCTGGCATCTCTTCATCCGCATCTTCATGGCCACCGCACTGATCTTCGTGGCCAATCGCATGATTGCGCAATACCTGACCGGGCAGCACATGAACGCGCGCATCGAGCAGAACATCGCCGGTACGCTGGATCATTGCAGCGGCGAAGCCGCAAGCCTGCCGATCTTCCTGTCATGCGCCGCCCGCATCAACCGCAGCGATGCGCTCGCCAACATCAGCGAGTTCTATGTGCTGTGCCCGCCGCTGAAGACCGGCACGCCCGCGGCGCAGGAGCCGGCCTGCCTGCACGCCCGGCTTGCCGACGAATCGTCGCGCGACGGCGCACGCCTCATCGAAGGGACCGTCAAGGCGCGGCAGCAGTCCATCGCCGGCGAAGACTGGCTGGAATTCTCGTTGCCAGCCCTGGCGGACGGCCCGCGCGTGATGGTCAAACAGGCCGACATCGCCGCCTACGTCGGCAGCATCTACGGACTGCGCAACCGCATCATCACCTACGTGCTCCCGGTCATCGTCCTGATGCTGGGACTGCTGACGATGTACATGACCTGGGCGGCAATGCGGCCGATACGCCAGCTGGAACAATCGCTGACCCGCCTGAGTTCGCACAATCTGGACAAGCCGCTCGACCTGCTGCCGCCCTACCGGGAATTCGAGCGCTTCGTCACGGTCTTCGAGCAATTGCGCGAGCGGCTCAGCCAGAGCTTCCTGCAGGCGCGCCGCTTTGCCGCCGACGCGTCGCACGAACTGCGGACGCCGCTGACCATCCTGCGCGGGAATTCCGAACGACTGATCGCCGAGCTGCCGACCGGCTCGGAGGCGCAAGTGCGGATGCGCCTGATTGGCGACGAGATCGAGCGCCTGATCGAGATCACCGAAAAGCTGCTGCTGCTATCGCGCGCCGACGCCAACAGCCTGCGCTACGACATGGAGCCGGTGCTGCTGTCGGCGCTCGTCGAGGAACTGGTGCTAGATGCCGCCGGCTTCAATCCCGAACTGAAGATAGACAGCGAAATCGAACAAGGCATCTGGTGGATCTGCGACCACAGCCTGGTGCAGCAACTGGTCTACAACCTGTACACCAACGCCGCCAAATACAACGTGGCCGGCGGCTGGATACGCATCAGCCTCGCAAAGCGTCGTGACCGATTCTTACTGAGCATAGAGAATCCCTGCGACACCATACCGGCCGACCTGTCGGAACGCGCGTTCCAGCGTTTTTATCGCGGCGACGCCTCGCGCGGCCGCGAGGTCGATGGCGTCGGCCTCGGGCTCAGCCTCTGCCTCGAGATCGCCCGGCTGCACCAGGCCACGATGGGCCTTGCGGCCAGCGACCGCAAGACCGTGCTGGCCACGCTCGAGGGCAGGCTGGCCGTGAACGCTACCTGAGCCCCGGCCTCAGGGATTTCTCGACACCTTCTCGCCCTGCCCCACCTGCACCGTTACCGTCTTCGTCGAGGTGTTGCCGTTCGAGTCGGTCAGCGTGATCTTGATCTTGATGACGGCGTTCGGCGGCGCATCGCCGTTCAGCCGCAGCTGTATGCCCTGGATCGCCTTGTCGTAGTCGGCCACTGACGCATCGCCGCGCATCACGACCTTGCCGGACTTGTTGTCGACCTCGGCGGCGACCGCAGAACCGGACACTTCGATCTTCGCGCCCTGCGCAAAGCCGTCGACGATCTCGAACGAGGCGCCGGTCAGCCCGCTGCCGGCGGCGCCGGCATTGAGAGCAATCACTTTGCCGACCGGGATCACCGAGCGGCCTGAATCCGGCAGGCGGGCGCTGTTGACCTTGATCAGGCTGCTGTCGCCACTGCCGCCGGTGCTCTGCTCGGCTGCGCTCAGCGTCGGCGCCGCGGCGGCGCCGGCCGCTGCCACTGCCGCTTTCTCGGCGCGTGCGCCCGATGTCATGGTCGACAGGCTCTCGACGCGCAGCTGCGGGAAAGGCACCACCGACGGCCGCGGATCCGGCACCAGGATCGCGCCGCCGCGCGCGTCGAGCAAGGTACCGGGCTCGAGCGTGATCGCGCCCTGCTTGGCCTGCGCGTCGAACAGGCCGGTCGACAGGATATTGCCGAGCTTGAGGTCGCCGATCGAGTCGATCAGCTTGATCTCATTGCCCTTGGCCTCGAGCAAGCCGACGAAATTGTTGCCTGCATTGGCCAGCATGATGTCGGCCGCCGCGCCACCGGATTTCGCGTCCAGCGTGGTGCGGCCGTTCGCCACCAGCTTGCTGCCTGTCGCCTGCGTGATCGAGCCGCCGGTGGTAGCAAGCTTCAGGTCGCCGGCGGCAGTCACGTCGGCCAGCTTCAGCGGCGATGCGCTGGCAATCGTCAGCGCATTCGCGTCCGCCGCGACCGCGCCGCCGAACACGTTGGCTGTCGCGTCGAGCACCACATTGCCGGCCGAGGTGAAGGCCGATGTGCCGGCGACGGCCAGCGACGCGCTCTGTGCAATCCCGGCCGTGGCGCTGGCGACCAGATCGCCGCCGATGACCAGCGAACCCAGTGTCAGCTGACCGCTGCTGGCCAGGGTCGCGTTCTGCGTCGCCGTCAGACTTTGCACCTGCAGCGGGCCGGTCACGTTCACGCTGATGTTGGCCGCCGTTGCCGTCAGCGGGCCGAAGCTGTTCGCCGCCGACTGCAGCACCACGTCCTGTGCCGCGCTGACTTGCGTCGCGCCGCTGACGACCAGCGCTGCGGCCTGCTGGGTGACCCCGCCGGCAGTGCTGTCCGCGACCAGCTGGCCGACCGTCCCGCTGCCCAGTTTCAGGTCGTTCGCCGCAGTGACAGTCAGCAGGTGGCCGACATTCAGCGTTGCCAGCTCGAGGCGGTTGCTGTCCGTCAGCGTCGCGCTGCCGGCAGTGACCGAGACCGCACCCTTGAAATCATTCTGCGCATTCGCCAGCGTGACGCTGTTGCCGCTGGCCGCGAAATTGGCCGTGCCGTCCACCGTGATCGCAGCGATCTGCGCAATCGCTCCGCCGGTCGCCAGCGACAGGTTGCCGTTCACCGTCGATGCACCCAGCGTCACGTTACCGGCCACCGCGATCGTTGCCTGCGCCGAGTTCAGCGCGAGAGTGCCGCCGATGGTGTTCGCCGCATTGGCCAGTGCGATCGAACCGCTGCCGGTATCCAGCGTAACGGCGCCGTTGAGGCTGAGCGGCGCGGTCTGCGTCAGATTACCGCCGGCGGTCGTCAGCGTCGTCGCACCCTGAACACGGGTGGCGCCGAGTGCGAGATTGCCGCCGGCAGTATTGACCGACAGCGCGCCGTCCACGGTGGCGGTCGCGATGCTGACATTGGCGGCAGCGTTCACCTGCAGGTCCTGCGTCGCGCTCACTTGTCCGAGCTGCAGCGCATTCTGGTCACGCACGGTGACCGTGGCGCCGGACAGGTTGACGCTGTCGCGGAAATTGTTCGCTGCATTGTCGAGAACGATATTCGCCGCCGTGGTACCGCCCGGCGCCGTGGCCGTGAAGCTGCTGCTGCCGGCCGCGTCGATGGCCGCATTCGCTGCCTGCGTGATCGCGCCGGCGGTACTGCTGACGGTCAGTGCGCCGGTGGTCGTCGTCACATTGCCGAGGACCAGGCCGCCGCTGCCGTCAACCACGCTTGCACTCGCTGCTGCCAGCGCCAGCACGCCCCCGAAGTCGTTGTTCGCATTCGCCAGCGTGACGCTGCCGGTCGCGCTGATGCGGGTCAGGCCGCTGACGACCAGCGGGCCGGCCTGCGTGACGTCGCGCTGCGCAACCAGGTTCAGCGACGCCGCCTGCGTCTGGCTGCCGAGCGAAATGTCGCGCGCTGCGGTCAGGCTGACCGCGCCGCTGGCCTGCACCTGCGCCAGCTGAAGGTCCTGCGCGTCATCGATCACGGTCAGGTCGCGCCAGTTGCCGCCGTTCGCGCCGACAAAGGCCACGGTTCCCCTGAAATCATTGCCCGCGTTCGCCAGCAGCGCGTCCTGGTTGATCGCAGTGTCTGCGGTGAATACCGTGTTGCCGCGCACGTCAAGCTTCGTGCCGCCGGCCTGGCTGACGCCGCCGCTGCCGCCGCTGCCTGTCCTCAGGCTGAAATTGCCACCGACCTGCAGGTCAGCCAGCTGCTGCGCCGCGGCAGTGGCGATGCCGACATCGCCCATGGTCGTGATCGCCGTAAAGTGGAGTGCCTGCGTGTCGACCGCGAGCGATAGCAGCGGCGTGGTCGAGCCGACCGCCTGGCTGAAGGTGGTCGTACCGGCGTCGGTGATCGCCAGCGTGCTTGCGCCGTCCACCGTCGATGCGAAGCTGATGCCATTGCCATTCAGTGTCGTATTGGCACCCAGCGTGACTGCATCCCTGTAGGTCTGCCCACCCGTGGTCTTCACCAGCCCGCCATTCAATTGCAGCGAGCCGGCAGCATCGGTCGTCACGCTGACCAGCCTGGTGCTGCCGCCGATCGCGCCGCCGAAAGTCGTCACGCCCGAATCATTGACCGTCAGCGCGTGTCCGCCATTGACCGTCGACGCGAGCGTCACGTTCACGCCGACCAGCGTCGTGGTGCTGCCCAGCGTGACCGCATCGTTGTAGGTCTGCGCGCCGGTGGTCTTCACCGATCCGCCGTTCAGGTTCAGCGCACCGTCGGCGTCGGTCGTGACACGCGTCAGCCTCGTGCCGCCGCCGATCGCGCCACCGAACGTCGTGGTGGCCGAATCAGTCACCGTCAGCGCATGCGCGCCATCAACAGTCGACGCCAGCGTCACATTCGTTCCCGACAGCGTCATGTCCTTCGTCAGCGTGACGGCGTTACTGTAAGTCTGGCTGCCGGTCGTCTTGATGTCGACGCCATTGAGTGTCGTGCCGCCGGCCGAGCCGATGGTCACGCTGGTCAGTGCGGTGCCGGTGCCGATGGCGCCATTGATCGTCGTCGCACCCGAATCAACGATGGTCAGCGACTGGGCGCCGTCGACCGTGTTATCCAGCGTGACGTCCGTGCCGGTCAGCGTCGTGTCTTTCGTCAGCGTCACGGCATTGTGGTAGGTCTGCGCTCCGCTGGTCTTGATGACGGCGCCATTGAGCGTCGTGCCGCCGGTCGAACCGATGGTCACGCTGCTCAGCGCAGTGCCGTTGCCGATGGCGCCATTGATGACCGTCGCTCCGCTGTCAACGATGGTCAGCGACTTCGCGCCATTGACC
>JACCDQ011061648.1_pt1 | contig 12558 bp, 13 predicted proteins | sample 7446031 | NCBI WGS metagenome assembly JACCDQ01 (sample SAMN15323442, study PRJNA562643) | freshwater metagenome | isolation source: river surface water | place: USA:Blue River Watershed | collected 2017-08-17
CATCAGTCAATTACGTAGGTCGGACCACCATGATTGTGGGGATGCGTGTGGAATGTTTTAAGCCTCAAGATGGAATTATTCGTCACACAAATTCCTGTTATTTCACGATGGCAGCCAAAGATGAAAACGGAAATTTAACCGAGGTACCTGGATTGATTCTGACGAATGAGACGGAAATAAGACGCTTTTGTGAAGGAAAGATCATTCGCAAATTATCTCAAGAGAAGCGCGAGATTCTTAAATCAAATTTGACAAGTATCACGCGAGAAGAGATGGAGGCGGAATGCAAAGAAGAACGGTGCCAGATTAAGTCAACTTAATTCAAGCCAATGACCATTTGTTTATTTCCAATTACTTGTACTTCTTGTTGACGTTGAAATTGTCGATTAGCTATATATGGAACACCTTCATTAGGATCATTTAAAAATTGTTCCATTTCTGATAAAGTAATTGAGCCATCTGAATTCAAATCAGCAATTCCTTGTAATCCTTTCAAAAAGAAATAGGTAAATAAGCTATGTTGCTTTTCTGGATACCAGTTTGAAACTTGATCTGCTTTTGAAGACATCAAAATCATACTATTGGCATCATTAAAGAGATCAATTTTAGGTTTTAAGGTTAAAGGACTAGCATTGCTAATGATTGAATTCCCATCACCTGTCTGACCAGAAAAACAAGCATCTAACAATACCATTTTTTTACTTGCTGGCAACGCGGCTATGTCGGCAAAAAATTCATTTACCGCATAGGCATTCATGTCTGTCAAATAGTTAGGATCAGCATCGTATGGCACTAAATAAGCGTTATTTTGATTTATCATACTAGGAGCACCATGACCTACATAATAAACAAATAGTTCAGATTTGCCATCAGGACGCAATATTCGTTTTAATCGATCTTTCAAATACGTTTTTATAAAACCGGCAGTAGGCAATTCATCCATTGATTTTGGAAAAATATTATTGGGATCATAGCCAAGGCGTTTAATAAGATATTCACGCATTAAACTTGCATCTCTTTTTGCAAACTTCACTTTAGGTATGCTTGCATTTTGATATTCCCCGACTGCAATAATGAAAGCAATGGCATTCGGATTTTTATATTTAGTCTGAACAATGTTATTTTCAATGTCAACAAATCTTGGATCTTCCCCCTTTTTTCTTTTTGGAAATACAGCGATAACTTGTTTTTTAGTGGATATACGAAATGTATTACTTTGCGGCACAGTTTTATATTGGGCCATTACAAAGTGCCCAAAAACAAATAAAACAACACAAATTAATAAACGCATTTAAATGACTATTTAGTTATACTGAATGAACCACTTGTTCCATCTGCAAAGTTATTAATTGTTCCTCGTTGAAAATTCTCAGGGTTCAAAAATTTTGTATAGCGCTTACGAACATCATCTGTTTCAAGTTGTAATTCAGCTTTTGCCTCATCTAACAACTGTTTCTTTACTAGATCGTAATTATACCCTATTAATATTTGAACTTCTGTATTCCCAGAAGGCTTAACTGAACGAATGACTTTAAATAAAGGCTGAACTCTACCCAAACGCTTAGAAACTCGATTTGCCGAAACCTCAATTGTTTTAGTTAAAGATACGGCATCTTGTGCAGATAATTGATTATTGGACACGTCACTTTCGATCACTGCTCGCATATTGGTTTCTACTAATCCGACTAATCTATTTTTAGCTAATTCCGTCGCTTGCATTTCGGCAGCAGATTGAGTTTGGGCAACGGATGAACCGTTCGCAATAATCCACTGAGGAAAGCCATCTTGGTCTACTTCCGTTTGGCGACGAAATGCCAAATCGAGCTGAAAATTCATTGGTGGATTCCCCGGAAAAACACTCCAACCTTCGGCGAGGTATCGCTTTGCCTCCTTCTTAACATCACGAGACACTTTGACGAAAGTAAATTTCTTTTTGGAAGCAATAACCTTTGGATTAACATCTTTCTTTTGTGAAGACTTACATTGTATATGCAATAAAGTCAAAACCAATAATGCAACGTAATATTTATATTTCAACATATGTTAATTTATTATCTAGCCAGATTCAGATATCTGTAATCAACTTGAAGTTTTCTCTTATTAATTCGAACTTTTTGTAGCCACTCTTGAAATTTTGAACTTTCCATACTTTTAGGCAGCAAAATTCCTCGATTTAGCATTGATCTATCTAGGAACAAATGTGATTTATCTTCAACTAATGGAGTAGAAAATGGTTCAGGAGAAAAAAGTATGAAAAGTTTATATTGCTCCGAATCAACTCCACGTGATAACTTAAACACTAATTCATCCACAGCACCAATCTCGTTTAATTGATCTAACTTCTTAGAAAAAAATACATACTCTTTGTTTCTCTGAATTGGAATTGCTCCTTGATATAACTGGCTATTTTGGTATGGTAAAATTCTAGAGGTTTCACCTAGGCTTGGATCATCCAAATAAAGTGCTAAAAATCCATTTTCTGGAGACTTAAATTGCACATAAAAATCCTGATCATTTCGGTAAATCTCGGTTATACAGGATACCTTTTCACAATTTAATGTATTCAATTTAAATGTAATTGGCCCAGATTCTATTTCGCGAACGATACCAGCTACTTTTACTTTTAGCCATTGTTCTCCATTCAAATTCTGAAAAGTAAAAATGGGTTCACTGGTATTGCGAACCCATTCTCCTTTAACAAAGGAATCTGAAAAAAATGCAAATGAAGATTTGGTCTCCACTGATTTATTGACCGACTTATTTTGCAAATACGTCGAATTTCCATTAATAATGACGCGACCAAATACTCTTTCTATCCCATCTATTTTGGCTTGTTGCAATGCCATTTCCTGCGCCTGAAGAATAGTTTGATTTTTCTCAATTCGCATTAAATTTTCACCAATCGTAGCAATTTCTTTTTGGGAATACCCGCTAAACGATACGATTAAAAATAGAAAAGCTAGAAAAGCAGCATTAGTTTTTACCACCTTCAGTTTGGTCGTCAATAAAATTCTTGATAGTACCTCTTTTTAAATTTTCAGGATTCAAAAACTTTTCATATCGCTTACGGACATCATCAGTTTCTAATTGTAATTCAGCTTTTGCTTCATCCAATAATTGCTTCTTAACAAGATCATAATTGTAACCTAGTAAAACCTGCACCTCTAAGTTTTCAGATGAACTAACAGGTCTTTTAACTTGGAATAATGGCTGAACTCTTCCTAATTTCTTGGCAACTCTATTAGCCGAAACCTCAATCGTTTTCGTTAAAGAAACCGCATCTTTTGCAGACAATTGATTATTGGCAACATCCGATTCGATGACAGCTCTCATATTTGTTTCTACTAGGCCCACTAATCTATTTTTTGCTAACTCGATAGCTTGCATCGTTGCAGCCATTTCAGTTTGCCCAACAGCGGAACCATTGGCAATAATCCATTGTGGGAAACCGTCATTGTCTACTTCAGTTTGACGACGGAAAGCTAAATCTAATTGCTGAGCCATCGGAGGATTTGCAGTAAAAATATTCCAACCGTCTTTGGTGTATCTTTTTGCTTCTTTTTTCACATCACGTGAAACTTTAACAAAATGAAATTTCTTTTTCATGGCAATCACTTTTGGATTGACATTTTTGTTCGATTTACATTGCCAAGCAAATGCTGCTACACAAATAATCATTAATACTTTTAAAATTTTCATAAGAATCAATTTGTTTTGGTTAAAAATAAGTTAGTTATGAATGGCTATAAGATTAAAAACATAGTTTTTAAAACTAGTTTCTCTTAAGATTTTTGAAGAAGGATTTCTATCTAAAACACGTTCGCAACTCAAGCATCCTTCTTTTTCTGGTCCAAAATAGAGTCCAAGTTTGATGTAACCTGTTTCATTTTCAACAAAATCACATGAAAATGTTTGTGTAGCTAAATTCAATCGAATATTGACAGGCTGTAAATTACCTGCTTGCATAAACTCCTCAGAGCGCTGTTTAATTTGATTTCCTAGGTCAGCCCAACTCGCACCAGAGACAGAAAAACCTCGAATATATTTACCATATGTTTTGGCTTTTGGCGCTGATTCTACAGGTGCTGGAGCCGTTGCTTCTGGAGCGCTTGCAACTTTTGGCTGTGCAGCTTCCTCAACTACTGGGGCTGCCACTGGCGCAACTGGTTTAGGCTCCTCAACTGGCTTTGGCTTTGCAATCGGCGTTGCATTTAGAACTGCAATAAATTCTCCTTCCAAACTTAAGCCATCTAAACCAATCTCAAATTTCTTCCTAGTGCCAGGATATACTAATTCAAGAGAAGGAGAGATATTATCAGTTGGAATATCTACTAACACATTATCTGACAATTGCTTCAACTTAACTGAAAGTGAAAAACCTTGATATGTTTGACCATCCAAATCATAAGAAATTTCAATAACACCTTTCTCTACGTTAAAACCTGCTACAATATTGGAAACTGTTTGAGCCTCTGAATTAAATATGACTCCTAATAGAAGAAATACACTGGCTCCAAATGTCTTTAATAAATTAGTATTCATGAATTCTTTTTTGAAATGACCTCAATTTTACAAAAAATAAATTTCATGCTTAGCAACAATATCTTGATAATTATTAAACGGTAAAATATTTCACAACCACTTAATAAGTATTTTTTGTGATTTAAATTAAAATTTGGTTTTTTGGTGGAATTTTAATTTTAAAACAATAATCAAACTATCAATATCAAATGAAATCACTGAAACTTTACATTTCTATTTTGAGCTTATTTGCACTATTAGCTTCGTGTTCAATCACATTACCTATTTCTGCTTCTTCGAATCCTTTAGGGACTAAAAGAGGTCAATCTACGGGTACTTGTTATTTAGGAGCATTATGTTTTGATGTGGATGCATCCATACAAACAGCTGCTAAAAATGCAGGAATTACTAAAATTTCAACTGTAGATCTTAAAACAACCAATATGTTAGGTATCATTATTACCTACACGACTGTTGTTACGGGAGAATAAGTAGATTCTACAATGGCTCAATTTATCCGAATTATATTTGGGAGCATGTTGATGGTTTCATATCAATTCAGCTATAGTCAAAAGGTTGATATTGGATTAATTAGCCAGCTAGAACTAACTGATTTTAAAAAGGTAGAACGTGTGAGTAAAAGCGATATAGCACTCCATGAGAAAATTGATTCAATTGCAAGCACAAAAAGCTATCTGAGTAAATCATTAGTTAATCATCGAGAAAAAATACTCGTTTCTATTCATACCCAATTATCTATTGAAGAATATTTAAAACCAATAAAAAAAAACAAATCTAAATTCACCCAAGTAAATTTTTGGGTTTATAAAGGGGTTCATTTTGTCAGTTTGGAATTCAAATTGGCAAACAAAAAAATAAATAGAATAATTTATCAAGAACCTAATTTAACCACCATTGTAATTTTGGATTTATTTCAAGACTTGAATGAAAGAAACTCCAAAAGCTTGCAATTAATTAAAGGACTTTCATATCGTACATCTGCTTAAACAGCAGAAATGAATTATTTCAAAATGAATAGACTAACTATAAAAATATTAAGGTTCGCATTATTGAGCTATGTAGGATTCTCTTGTAGTATAACTATTCCTAGAGCTATTAATGAAAACCCTATTGGAAATTCTGTAGGAAAATCAACTAAAACTACATATTTGGGCATATTCAGTGTTGGCGAAGATGCTTCCATTGAACAAGCAGCAAGAAATGGTAGCTTAAAAACCATTTCCACAGTTGATTATCAAATAACAAATTTCCTTGGCTTAGTTTCGAATCAAACTGTCATTGTTACTGGATCTCAAACCATGCCTGAGCCAATTGCTCAGAATATAGAAGAAGAAAAAATTACCCAAACGACCGTTTCTGAACCTGAGAAAAAGGAAACCGTTGTTAATCCTTCACCAGTTGCAAATACAACTACGGCCAATGTTGTTACTGAAATCAAAAAAGAAACAGTTGTCAAAAACGAATCAGAAAAACCAAAAATCAATGCTGCTGTAGAGAATAAAGAATTAGCTTCTTTGCCAAAATTAGCTGAAGAAGTTAAGCCTACGAACAAAGTTGAAAATAGAGAAACAAAACGTGTAGAGGTGGCAGAAGAATTGATTAGTTCTGAAAATAAGGATACCAATAAACGAATCAAGGGATTTTCAATTAAAGCAAAAAGTTTATCCGATTTTAGCAAAAAGATAAGAGAAGAAAGTAGTGAGTATATGCAATACGGTGATTTAACACCTATTAATATTAAACTAAATCTTACTACACTTACTTTCTCATGCGATTTCGTACAGAAGACTTCAGGGTTTATTAAAATGGGTTTATTTTATGGACCAAAAAGTATAGGCTGCGAAAGCTGTGAAAATGTTATCGCAAATAATCCTGGGTCAGAAGTATTAGCCAAGTCTGCAAACAACATTTTTGTGAGTCAACTAATTGGAGTATACAGTAAATAATTCATCATGCTTAATATATTTCGTAGCATTTTCATTTGTTTTCTTTTAGTGTCTTTTACAAGTATGGCGCAAAAAGAAGTTGCCATTCCTGTAACTGAAGAATGGGAACCGGGTGGTACTTTGCTCGATAATCAAGACATGACGGTAGAAATTGAATTCAAACTGTCAAAAAAACAATGTGATAGCTCTGGTTTTGGAGCATCAAATCATTTATTCAGATACAAAATATTAGCAAAGAAAAAACCACTAGGAGAAGATCACTTTTTAACTTTTAAAATTATCTATCAGGATTGTTTTGGTAGGTATATATGTAAAACCAATAATTTAAATATTGGGATAAAGCGGAAAAATGATGTTTGGGATGGAATTCAGCCCTTAAGTGACCCCAATCAAGATAATTTCTTTCGAGGTGCTAGGTTAATTGTTCCATTTTCAGAAGTTAGATTAGTTTGGGCTAAAGATCCTACAAAAGACTCAGAGTGCTATCAAAAGGTGGTAAGTATACCAAGTGGATTAAAAACAAAGAAAAGTCCCCCTAAAACTGAGGCAAAACCAGATTTAAAAACGAATGAACCGGCTTTTCGATCGACCGAAAATACGGAGTCTGAGCTTGCCGCAAAAACACAGGAGCTGAAACCCAAAACAAGCCCTAAAAGCAGAAAATCTGATTTAAGAATAAAAGGTCCGAGTGGTCAAATTGTTCGTGGTCAAAAATTCAGAATAGAATTAAGTGATATAACTGACTCTGAATGGAATTGGTATTTAGACGATTGTGATGGACAATTAATTAAAAGCGCATCAAGCTTTTATGAAGGTTTTGCTGACGAATCAACAACTTTTTATGCAAAACCAATTGTAAATAATTCTAACAAGGAAATCTGCCTAAATTACCATGTTATGGTAGATACCGTTTCTGAGGTTAGCTACCCTGCCAGAAACCTAATTATGACTAAAAATGGTAAAGTTTGTGCTGGTGAATTAGTTAAAATGTATCCGATGGGTGGATTACTCGGTACAAATGCTAAATGGCAATGGTTCAAAAACAATTGCAGTGGAGACCCCTATTTTGAAGGTGATACACTTTATATTGATGCACCTAAAGAGAACATGACGTTTTATGTTCGTGCCATTGGAAAATTCAACACGACTGAATGTATTTCAAAACAAGTAACAATCATTAGCCCCAATACTGATTTAAGAAAAATTACAAGCTTAAATGATAATGCCATTTGCCCAGGTGCACCTGTAAACTTGACTATTTCTGGAATCCCGATGGAAAATGAGCCTACCTGGAAATGGACAAACAATCAAAATGAAAATTTAGGAGAAGGCCTATCAATTACCTATCGTCCATTTACAACAACTGCTATTTATGCTCAATTAGACGGAATTTGCGAAAACCCAATTATAATTTCAAAGGATCTCATTGTTTCCTCACAATCATCTGCTCCAGAAAATGCTAGTATTAGTTTTATTGACGAAAATAATATTCGAATAAAATTACAAGGAGGGGAATTAAAAGGCAGTTCGCAATGGGTTTGGTATAAAAACAACCTACAACGCAAAAACAAAATCTTTTCAGGAAGTGCGACATTTGAAACAGGATATGATCCTAAATTGACTTATTTAGTTCGTGGAGAAGGTTCTTGTGATACTACCTTAGCCATTGTAATTGATTCTATCCGCAATCAACGCAAAGCCACTTATTTAAGTGTTGGTCTAAGCCCAATGGATATTAGTGGGGCGCAATCAGCTAAAACGTTAGTATTCTCAATAGGTCATATTTCAAATCGTTTTGGTTGGTTTATTAAAGGAAAATATGCACCTCCAAGTGGTATAACAAGTACGTTAACAACGAATAATACAGCGCTTACTAATTATAATTCTTCAGTCAATTATTATAAATACAACGGGGAAATTAAAACTGACCGTATGGCTGTAATAGGCGGATTCCATCTTGGATTATCAAAGAGCTTATTTTTTAATATTGGAGCAGGTTATGGAACTAGAAGTTTGTTTTGGGGCATAAATGAATATACATTAAGTTCATCAGGCACTCAAACGGGTAAGTCGTTTGCTAAAAATATTAATAACAGTTCAAGTGGAGTAGAAATTGAATCAGGAATTACAATAAGCACTGGAAAACTTCATTTAACCACAGGAATTGGATATTTGGGATTGGGTTCATCGAGTAAACCGTTTACTGATGTATCTGTAAGTATTGGAATTAATTTATGAGAACGCTAAACAAATATTTACTAGTATTCATTTGCGTGATTAGCCTATCATGCGAAAAAGATCCTTTAGCTCCCATTGGAAAAGGAAATATTAATACATTAAACACGAATGATCCTATTAATATAACCCCAACTTCAGCTGTAGTAGGTTTGTCTGTGCAAGACGAGGGAGGAGAAGCGCTAGGCGGAAGTGGATTATATTATGCTTTAGGCAATTCTATGCCTACCGCAAATGATAACATTGCAACCGGTTCAACTGCATTAGGTTCTACCAGTATCACCCTGAGAGATCTAATTCCAGGTAAAGCCTATTTTGTCAAGTCGTATGCAACGACCAGATCAGGCAAAACCTATTACGGTAATGTAAAGTCGTTTTCAACTACCCCACATGCATCAAATTACACGAACGGTATGATTGCATATTATCCTCTAAACAATGATGCGACAGATTATAGTAACACAAATAATTCGCTTAGCTTTTTAAATTATCTACAACCTGCAAATAGTAGAAATGGATCTACTAAGTCGGCATATTATTTTAATGGTGGAAATTCTACCCTATACAGAAGTACTCCAAATACATTTTCTAAGGGTAGGTCACCCTATTCAATTATTTTTTGGTTTAAACCTACAGTTACAACTTCTGGAACAATTATAGGTTATGGAACAGGTGGCGGTCAAAATTTCGCATCTACCTATTTTAAATTGAATAATTCTGGCGGATGCTCCATATATCACTGGAATTACGATTGGGATATTTCTTATTCATTTAATCCAAACTATTGGTATTTCGCCTGCATTACGTATGACGGTACAACTGAATTAGCTTACATTAAGGAATATGGAACGACAAGAGATTGGTCAATTAAAGGGGTCACTGCAACCGCAATCAATATTAACCCCTTGTATTTATCTATTGGTTCTCGAGTAACTAATTCAACAGGCAGTGCCACAGAATTCTTTAATGGATCCGTAGATGATGTCCGAATATTCAATCGTCAAATAAGTTCAAGCGAAATAGGATACTGGTACTCGAATTAAACTATGAAGTATAAATATGCATTTCTATCAATTGCCATAATTAATGTATTGATTATGGCTTGGGGACTTTCAAAGACATTTTTTGAAGACCCCATTCCTTCAGCTAGCTTAATTGAAAAACCTGGGCAAATAGAATTAACATCAATACTTTCTAATCACACCACCCAGGAACTAGCTACAATTTTCCCTAAAAAGAAATTCAAAGATTCAATTGATTACGAAAATGCTGTTCAAGTTGAGCAAACAATTTCTCATACGCTATCTTTAGTCAAAGGCGATACATTAGAAACCTACCGATTTTTCGTCAAAGATTTATTAGAGCCTATTATTTCCAACGATACATTAAAAACATATAATCCAGAGTACTTATTAAGACAACTTAATGCCGGAGCAAGTTATAAGTCATTAGGTATATTCAATCCAAAAGCTTCATTGTACGCTGACGCAATTGCAGATCAATATTTTCAACTTGTAAGTAATCAGTTAACAAAATTTCAAGAAAAAAAACCTGACTTGGTTAACCAATTCAACTTTCAATATTTGGTTCAACGGGTTGGAGAATACAATTATTACCCCAACAGAAAAGAAACTTCTGCGGATAAATTCTTAAAGACCTTTTTAGAAAATGACTATTTCCATTTAGTAAATACCACTTGGCAAAAATCAAGTATTGTTCAAAAAATATTTCTATTTATATTTTTTGGATTTTTCTGCTTTGGAATATTATCAACATTATCAATTATCATTAAACGCAATAAAGCCTAATGTTTAAATCAATTTTTACCCTAATCATCCTGCTAAGCTCAACGCTTTTCAGCATAACTTGCAATGGTCAATATGATCAAAAACTAGTCAAATTTGATTTTAGAGAAATCAATGACAACCCTTATGGAGTTGTGAAGCTCTACATGAAAAATGAACGAATTAAAGTAAAATATTTCGCTTCAAAAGATGAATCAGGAATTCCTATTATGGAAAGATTTAATGAATGGGCATTTAGCAAAAAATTAGTACTCGTTTCAAGCGGCACTTATTATTACTACCCAAATAAGAACAATCGCAACAAAAACTCTGCACTACCTGTTGGAATTTGTGTTGATAATGGAAAGGTAATTAATAAGGCCACTGAATCTAAATTAGATGGCCTTGCCATGGTATATAGTTCTGGTAAAATTGTAGTTGAAAACCTAAAAGACAAGTCTATTCCAATACGTCAAAAAAATGGTTCAATTGTCAATTTAAATCTAGCTGATCCTTTAGACAAAAATATTTTCTTCAAATGGGCTGAAGAGGTAAAAGCAACTGTATTTCAGACTCATTTATTTGCACATAAAAATAAATTACTCGTTGGCACTAACTCCAATTCTTATAAAGATTTTCGCCGATTTCTTGCCGTATGTACAAATGAAAATGGGGAATCCTTGCATTACATCATCAACTTACCTTTTAACTCTACCATCTTGGATGGAAGCACTAAAGCAGTTGAATACTTGAAAAATGTAGAGCGTGTGCGCGATATTTCATTCTTAATTAACCTAGATACTGGCGCTCAAAATACCCTATTAACTTACCACCCAAAATCTGGCGACCCTCTTCCAAACCCAAATTTCAGCGGCACAAAAACTTTGAAAGATGCGATTAATTTGATCGCTTATTACTACGAATAAGTAAGAGATGATTAATCCATTTTATTTTTTATATATGTTCATGTTGATCTTACCTAAACAGTTTGATCCATCATTAGCCGGCGATTTCGATTCCAAATCGAAATTAAATGGTGCCACAAAAAGAACCTACCAAGCTTCCCCCAATTTTGCGAGACAACTACAAGCGGATGAAAACTTCCCCATTAGATTTCGTAAAGGGTATCATGTTTATTCTGCTAAATCAAATTATATCATACACTACTATGTCGCAAACGTAGATTCAAATATTAAAATTTTACCAAGAACGAAGGAATATAATAACTTCACGGATATTAAACGAAAGTTTCCGCGTACCACATTCATGATGAATGCGGGTATGTTCCATTCAAACTATGATGCAGTAGGGCTATTAATTAGTAATGGTCAACTAATCTCAAAGTTAGATACAACAACTAAAGAAATGCATGGCAATTTCTATATGTATCCAAATGGTGTATTTTATTTTAATGCAAAAAATAAGGCAAATGTACTAACGACGGAAGAATTCAAATCTGCTAAAATCTCTAAGTCAGATATTCTAATGGCCACTCAATCAGGTCCTATGTTAGTGGTTGATTCGAAAATCCATCCTGCCTTTTCTCCATTTTCAAAAAACCTAAACATACGTAATGGTGTCGGGGTTACACCCGAAGGAAAACTCATTTTTGCAATTAGCGAAAGCCCTGTTAATTTTTACGATTTTGCCCTTTTTTTCAGAGATTATTTAAATTGCCCAGATGCTCTTTATTTAGATGGTGCAATATCAGATATGTATTATGAAGGCAGTTTAGGGATCAATCTTCAAAAATCTAAATCAGAAGGTAAATTTGGTCCGGTAATCGTTATATCGGAATAATAATTCAAGTTATTTCCAATTCATTAAGTAAATAAATGTCAATTATTTCTTTAGCTATTAATTAGCTAAAGAACCTATGACAAACAACTTAAACTCCCGCCGGGATTTTCTCAAGAATTCCGCATTACTCACCGCCGCAGCAGCATTTCCCAATATCCTTCATGGAAGACATGCTGGCGAAAAAGTAAAACTCGCATGTATTGGAATTGGTAATCAAGGAGGGTCAGATGTGATGTCTCTTTATAATACGG